>Ga0138256_10006552_pt1 | contig 12313 bp, 8 predicted proteins | sample KNB2016incub_MG_FD_105486 | JGI IMG/M metagenome (GOLD analysis project Ga0138256, IMG submission 105486) | Active sludge microbial communities from wastewater in Klosterneuburg, Austria - KNB2014incub_MG | ecosystem: Engineered > WWTP > Activated sludge > Unclassified | place: Austria... | reverse complement strand
GGTCTGTTGATCGGTCGCATCAGTAAAAGTTTGAAGCGCCGCAGCAGTCGTGTTCAGGAAAAGAGCGCTGATGTTTTGGCCCGTGTTGAAGAAACATTGACGGGTATTCGCGTAGTGAAAGCCTTCAACGGTGAGGCCGATATGGAACGGCGTTTTGCCCGGGAGAATGAATTGCTTGCGCGAAGCAGTATCGCAATGCTTAATCGGCAGGATATTGCATCGCCTTTGAGCGAAACAATGGGTGCTGCGGTAATGGCAGCCATCGCATACATCGGCGGTTCGTATGTTCTGGGTGCTACACCCTCGTTGACCGGAGACAGCTTCCTCGGATTCATCATCATCTTCTCGCAGTTGTTGGCACCGATCAAAGGATTCTCGCAAGGGTATTCAGCAATTACACGAGGTGGTGCTAGTGGTCAACGCATTTTCGATCTACTCGCGGTAGAGAATACGGTGAAGGAAAAACCGGATGCAGCACCGATCACCGCTTTCAATGATCGCATCACTTACAAGAAGGTCTCATTCGCGTACGATGCCGTTTCAGGTGACAAGAACAGTAATGCATTCACGACGGTCCTGAACGAGATCGATCTGGAGATACCCAAAGGACACAGTGTTGCATTGGTAGGCATGAGCGGCGGAGGAAAGACCACCATGGCCGGCCTGCTTCCACGCTTCTTTGATGTTACCGGTGGTGCGTTGCTGATCGATGGTCATGATATCCGCGACCTCCGGATCGGTGATCTGCGGTCCTTAATGGGGATCGTTACGCAAGACAGTATTCTGTTCAATGACACCATCGCGAATAACATCGCCTTCGGAACACCCGGTGTGGCCATGGCGGACATTGAACGCGCTGCCCGGATCGCGAATGCACACGACTTCATCGTGGCGATGGATGGCGGCTACCAAACGAATATCGGTGATGGTGGGAACCGGCTCAGTGGCGGACAAAAACAACGGCTCAGCATTGCGCGTGCAGTGTTGAAGAACCCTCCGATCCTGATCCTCGATGAAGCCACAAGTGCCTTGGATACCGAGAGCGAACGGCTGGTGCAGGATGCGCTTTTCAAGATGTTGGAAGGACGTACAAGTTTGGTGATCGCGCACCGATTGAGTACGATCCAACATTGCAACGAGATCTGTGTGATGCAGGAAGGGCGCATCATTGAACGGGGAACACATAAGCAGTTGTTCGAGGCCAACGGCCAATACCGGAAGCTTTGCGATATGCAGGCTTTCGCCTAGAACCCTTTCGTAAACGCACCGTCGTTCATGCTCACTAACGGATCACAATCCCAACGGATCTTTGGTCTGGATGTCATGCGAGCACTGGCGATCATGCAGGTCGTGTATAGCCATTCGCTTGAACTGCTCGGAGCCTATTGGCCACCGGATCTTTCCTTAAGTTATGTTGATGGTGTTGACCTGTTCTTCGTTCTCAGCGGTTTCTTGGTAGGTGGCATCTTACTTCGTTCTATTGAGGAAAATAAATTGCCTTGGTACAAAGCATTGTTGAATTTTTGGCAACGGCGTTGGCTACGCACACTACCCAATTACTACTTGTTCCTATGCGTGAACATCGGATTGGTCCATTTAGGTGTAGCGCGAGGAGTGCTTCACACTAATACGTGGGCGTATTTCCTCTTCCTGCAGAATTTCCATATTCAACTCGGGCTCATGTTCTGGGAGTCCTGGTCATTGGCAGTTGAAGAATGGTTCTACTTGCTTTTTCCGATAGCTGTGCTTGGTGCATTGCGTTTGATCAAATTGCCTACGCGCTATGCATTCTTGTTGGCGACAATGGCCATGATCATTCTTCCTGCCGTGATACGCTTCACCTATCTTGATGCGATCGGATCGCTTTTCCAATACGATCAGAGTATTCACAAGTTGGTCGTGAATCGTTTGGACACGATCGGCTTTGGTGTGCTTGCTGCGTGGTTCCATAATTACTACAGAGAAGCATGGAGTAAGTTGAAGTGGTTCGCTTTCATAGCAGGTGTGCTTGGCTATTGGCTCGCAACGATACCTTGGAGCATGACCAATATCGGTTATTTGTCCACTGCGTATTTCACGTTCATGAACCTCGCATTGGCTATGACATTGCCCGTTCTTTCTTCTTGGAATTCAGCGTCGAACTACACCAAGCCTGTTGAATTCTTAAGCGCTATCAGCTATGCACTTTACCTCGTGCATTTGCCGTTGCGCTACTTCTTCATGGATGCCGTCGAAGGACTTTCAAAGTCGGAAACAGTTCTTCTTTACGCCGGTTTCTGGATGGCTTCCATCATTGCCGCTGCGGCGATCTATCGCTGGTATGAATTGCCGTTCATGCGGTTGCGTGGGAAGGTTACGGAGCTGTTGGTAGGTCGAAGTGCTTGATAGGGATCCTTATTATTTTCCCCATTCCAAGACTGTAATATTCGTAAGTAAGGAATCATCGGAAAATTGAAGCAGGAGATTCTTTCCTTTCACTGGGTCAATGTTCCATCCGTAATCAACCTCTATTTCATACCCGATCTCATTGGTGGGAATATTCGACCAATTCTCTGGTCTTCCTAGCAACTGTGTGACCTGAATTCTTGTCATTCCTTCGGTCAAATGATCTGCGAGTAAACTCCTGAGCATTTTTGACCGATTCGAATAGATCAGGTCAGATCTTTCGTTCCAACTTTCTTTTTTGAAGTCTATGCTGGGATCGGCGCAAGACGAAAGCAACAGAGCAAAAGCAAGTATGTTGATTATTCGGTTCATCTCAATACCATTCACCAAGTCATTCGTGGCTTAGACCCGGAACAACCATCGCCATTCACCTCTACTTCACTCTTTCTTCTTGAACAACTTATCAAAGAACCCCGGCTCTTTCTTGTCCGCGTCCGTGTCCTCGTACTCCGTGTTATCCGTTGGCTGCGTATAATCAGGTGGATCGGCTTCTACGTTTTCTTCCATCGGCTTGAAGAGGCCATCGAATAACCGTTCGATCACATTGCTGCTGCGACGCGATGCACACTCCAGGTCCACCTCCGTATTGGCCAACCAGTCGAACGACCGGACGTACCGCTTGCGAAGATCAGGTGCGTTTTCAATGTCCTTCAATACAAGACCAACGATCGGTAAGGCCAATTGACCGCCTGTTCCATTCGCACTTTGGAAATGCACGTCCGGATCGAACGCCCCCACCCATGCCCCCACAACAAGACCAGGGGTATAGGTCACGAACCACGCATTACTGTAATTCTGTGACGTGCCCGTCTTACCGGCGAACGGACCTGTGATACCGAAACGGTTGCGCAGTGCAGTTCCGGTTCCTTGGTTCACTGCGCGCTGAAGGATGGTCGTTATCATGGCCGCTGTTGCTTCGCTTACTGCAACGCTGCTTCGTGTTGGCTTTGCTTCGTAGAGCACTTTTCCCTTTGCATCCGTTATGCTGGTGATCAGCTGTGGTCTTACCCGTCTGCCTTTCATCGCGAACGCTCCGTAAGCGGGTACGATCTCCGTGAGCGATACGTTCGTGGCCCCCAAGGCTACAGCGGGTTTTGCTGCTTCACCGTTCGGTATGCCCAGTGCCTTCATTGTTTGGCGAACGGTATCCACTCCGGTCTTGAAATAGAGATCCACCGTTGGTCTGTTCATGCTTTTAGTGAGTGCATACCAGAGCGCAACTTCGCCGCCGATGGTGTCCTTATCGAAGTTGTCCGGTGCCCAGTCATCGAAATCCGCGTAGGTCTTTTTCTCGTTGTCCAAATAGGTGCAGGGTAACATACCGCCCTCCAATGCTGCAGCATAGATCACCGGTTTTATCGTGCTTGCGATCGGATGGCGTGCTTGAACAAGATCATAGGGTAAGTAGCGATGGTCATTTCCGCCTACCCATGCACGCACTGCACCGTTGCCGGGGTCCATCATCAGCACAGCACCGTTCAACAAGGTCCGGTAATGCCAGAGGCTATCACGGTAGCTCAACGTGTCCACCACGCGTTGATCATGTTCATAGATCTCCGTGATCAATTGTGCATTCGCCTTCCATTTCGCGGATGGTTTCTTATCACGCTTCTGCTCCCAGGTCTTCCGTGCTTTCGCACCGCGTAGTTCGCGATCCAGTTTGGGTTGCATGGTCGCGAGATGCTCATGAACCGCTCGGTACGCGCTGAGTTGCAAGGCCGGATCCAATGTGGTCGTAATGCGAAGACCATCTTTCTTCAGATCATACTTCGTTCCGGTCTTTTCTTCGATCTCCTTCAAGAACACATTCGCTTCCTGCTGCACTTTTGCATTGAAGTAACCGTAACGATCGAATGCATCCACTCCGGAATAGCGTAGCACGATCGGTAAGTTCTTCAGACTGTCGGCCTCAGTTGAAGTGAGGTAATTTCGACCTTGCATCAAACCTAATACTTGATCTCTTCGGTCTTTGGAATTCTTCGGATTCAGTCTTGGATTGTAGGTGGTGTTCGCTTTGAGCATACCCACCAGAACGGCACTTTCCTGTACGTTCAATCGGTTCGTGGCTTTGCTGAAATAGCGATGCGACGCTGCTTCAACTCCATAGACGTTCTCTCCGAATGGCACTGAATTGAAGTAGAGCTCCAGCACCTCGTTCTTCGTGAGCATGTGCTCCAGACGCTGCGCGACCAAAGCCTCCTTCATCTTGTTCACCGGAGTGGTGAGTATGCCGTGTTTGCCACGGCCATACAGGTTCTTTATGATCTGCTGCGAGATGGTACTACCGCCGCCACCACTTCTATCGCGGCCCAACAACGTGCGGAAGAAAACGCGCACGTACGACCTGCCATCCACACCTTCGTGTGAGAAGAACCTGGCATCTTCCGTGGCGACCAACGCGTTGATCAAATGCTGTGGAAGGTCCTCGAATTTTACGTTCGTGCGATCCTCTGCGAAGATCTTCCCGATCGTGGATCCATCATAGCCAAGGATCAATGTGGCCTGCTCATGTCTGATCTTTTTGAAATCGTCTTCAGAAGGCAACTTGCCGAACATGCCGCTGCGTACGCTTTGCATGAACACGAAGAAACCGATCAATAGCACGGCCAACAGGATCAATAGGAACTTGACCCAATTCACCTGCACTGCTGCGCCTTTCTTCTTGGACTTTTTCTTGGGCTTAGCGGCCATCACCTACGGTAATTCTCCCCCCTCCAAGTATTCATCCTTGAACAAAAGATCACTCTCGTAAGGATAGCGTGCCACATGCAATGCCTTTACACGCTCGTAAAGCAACTTGCGCAGCCCATCAATATTCTGGCGATCGGCAGCGCTAATGAAAATGACCTCTTCGCCTTCCATGCGCGCCATCCACGTGCTTTTCAATTCTTCCAATGTGTATTGGTCCACGCGTTTCGGTGCAAGGTCGTCCGGATCATGCGGTGTTGGGCGGTACGCATCGATCTTGTTGAATACAACGATGACGGGCTGATCTCCGGCCCCGATCTCATTCAACGTTTGTTTCACGGTCGCGTACTGCTCCTCGAAGTTGTGGTGACTGATATCCACGACATGCAACAACAGATCCGCTTCACGTGTTTCATCCAACGTGCTCTTGAAACTCTCGATCAATTGTGTGGGGAGCTTCCGAATGAACCCTACCGTATCGGACATCAGGAAGGGTAGGTTGCCCAGCACGATCTTCCTGACCGTCGTATCCAACGTAGCGAACAATTTGTTCTCAGCGAACACTTCACTCTTGCTCAACAAGGTCACTAACGTGCTCTTACCAACGTTCGTATAGCCCACAACGGCCACGCGGATCAACTTGCCGCGGTTGCCCCGTTGCGTGGCCATTTGGCGATCGATCTGTTTCAGCTGTTCTTTCAACAGTGAGATGCGGTCGCGTACCAAACGACGGTCGGTCTCGATCTCTTTTTCACCAGCACCACCGCGTGTTCCGGTGCCACCACGTTGCCGTTCCAAGTGTGTCCACAGTTTTGTGAGACGGGGTAACATGTATTGGTTCTGCGCCAATTCCACTTGCGTCTTCGCGTGTGCAGAACGTGCTCTTCGTGCGAAAATATCGAGGATCAATCGCGGTCTATCAAGTACAGGTATACCCAGGACTTTTTCCAGATTCCGTTGTTGTGCTGGAGAGAGTTCATCATCAAAGATCACGGAATCCGCTCCGTGTTCCTCGACCCAAGTTTTTATTTCATCCAGTTTACCACTCCCGATATAGTAACGCCCATCGGGTCGTTGCAACCGTTGCGTGAAACGCTTTAAGGTTGTGATATCCGCAGTGGTCGCAAGGAATTCCAGTTCATCCAGATATTCCTTGAGCTGTTTGTCATCCTGCTTCTCAGTGATCAATCCAATGAGCACAGCCGTTTCGGTCTTACCCGAAAACTCCAGAGGGTCCATCATTCTACCTTGCGAAGGGTAAGCACATATTCCGCCACCGTTCCGATCTGTTTCGGGGTGAGCACATTCTTGTACGGGACCATGTTGCCTTTTCCGTTCGTGATCCGTGCGATGACCTCTTCCGTGGAGATCACGGATAGCGTGAGGTCCTTCGCGTCACCCATACCTAGATCGCCCGTGTTGCCGTGGCACATTTTGCAATTGGCCGCGTAGATCTCTAGACCGGTCATGCTTTCAATGGCTGTTGCATCGGGAGAGGATGCCGTGCCGCTGCTGCATGCAATGATCGAGAAGAGGAATAGTATCGACAGGAATACCGGTTGCATTAGAGCCACTGATACGTGTTACTGAACTTTGCCATGAACGGCCACGGGATCATCGCGAGCATAAGTACCAGACCGATCAAGTAGAACACTGCAACACGCAGTTGTTTTGAGGATTCGATGTTCGTTTTCTTGCTCAGGATGCGACCGATCGTTATCAACGCTACCGCCAGGATCATGGCAGCGATGTGTTCCATTTTCCAGAAACGGAGCATATCGGAACCTTTGCCGAATCGCTCTTCAAATGAAGCGAATCGTGTAACGTAGAGCAACAGGCCGATGACCAATTGAACATGGCAGAGGATCATGGCAATGATCGCAGCACCGCGTTCCCATGCTAGGATCGGTGACTTTGCAATGTAACCGCGCAAGGCAGCAAGGCCAGCAAGGGCAACTGCACCAAGCACGGCATAACGAAGTAGACTGTGTATAAAGGCAAAGAATTCCATAGTTCGAATTTGAAGGTGCGAATTTATGGCTTGTATGCGGGATAACGGACGTGCAAATTTGCGCTGGGTGATCGTTGGTATTCCGTCAGTACCGGTTGAGGATGCAGAAACTACTTTCGTGCGGCCAAATGCGTACCCATCTTACTTCCCTCTTTCTTGTGCTCTGCTGCCATTCCGTGATCGCGCAAAGCTCCGCTCCTGTTGAACATATCGCGGATAAGAAGGCCGTGCCACACGCGTTCATAAATGCAACGGTACACGTGGATGCGCGCACCATGCTCACGAACGCGGTCCTGCTCATTAAGGAAGGTAAGGTCCTGGATATAGGGCAACGTGTTAAGGTTCCAGCAAATGCTGTGGTGCATGATCTGAAAGGATCACATATCTGGCCTGCGCTGGTTGAGCCCTACAGCAACCGAGGACTGCCAAATTCCAACAAGCTGGAACGGGAGAAAGAGCCTGCGAATGCAAGGCATTGGAATGGTGCGCTCCGTGCGGATACGCGAGCAAGTGAACAGGTTGTGGAGGATAAGCTTCGCGATGAAGAATTGCGAAAAGCGGGTTATGGGACGGTGGTCGCGAACCGGATGGATGGTGTTGCGCGTGGAACATCTGCGGCTTTCTTGTTGAATAATGCCCCCTTGCAAAAGGCTATGATCGCTGCTGATGGTGCTGCGCATTTTAGTTTTGATCGAGGGAGTTCGCCGGATGGATACCCGCGATCTCGTATGGGTGCAGTGGCATTATTACGCCAAGGGTTTTTGGATGCAACGTGGTATGCACAACAGAAACAGCCCCTGGAGCAGGATCCCGTGTTGATCGCTTTGGCAGCGCAAATGAAAAAGGGTGTGGTCTTTGAAGCAGAGGACAGGAATGAACTGCTGAGGTGCGCAAAGTTGATGGATGAATTCGGGCTTACCGGGTGCATTAAAGGTGCTGGAGATGAATATGCGCGGGTAGCTGCAATACGTCTGTTGGGTAGGCCATTGATCATTCCTACACACTTGCCGGATGCGTATGATGTGGAAGATCCATACGACGCCCTTGAAGTGCCATTGCACAATTTGCAACACTGGGCCTTAGCACCACAGAACGCTGCGATCCTGGATTCTGCTGGCGTCATGTTCGCGTTCACGAGCTACGGAAGAAAGGACCTTACCGATCTTTGGAAAGACCTACGTCGTATGGTTGCCTGCGGCTTGGATAGCGCACGCGCCATTGACGCATTGACCATGGAGCCGGCACGCCTGTGCGGTATCGAGCATCAAGTTGGGGCGCTGAGAACAGGAATGTTGGCGAACTTCATCGTTTCTACGAAGCACCTGTTGAATGAGAAGAATGAGATCCTCGAGACATGGGTCGGTGGGGAACAGTTCATTCAAAAAGAACATGAATTGCCGCTGTTGGCCGGTACGTATGAGGTGATCTTGCCCAATGAGATCTGGCTGCTGATGGTGAAGGAGGAAGATGGTAAACCAAGCGCCAACGTTGTACGAATTGGGGATGCCGACACAACGAAGATCAAAGCGGATATTGCACGCGATGGAATACGCATCTCGTTATCCTTCGCGCAACGGGATACGAGCAAGGGATCGATACGGCTTAGTGGTGTTGTGCATGCGGATGGTGGGCTGTGGGATGGTCAAGGACAGCGGCTGAATGGTGAATGGTTCCCGTGGAGTGCGATCCGTAAAGCGGAGAAGAAACGGACCAAGGAAACTGCGATGGACAGTACGAAATTTACTGCGTCAGGGTTTACCTGGATCACATATCCACTCAATGCGTTCGGGTGGAGAACACCTCCTGAACGAAGGACCGTGATCTTTAGGAATGCCACGGTATGGACCAACACGGAAAGTGCTATTCTGCGTGGTGTGGATGTGTGCATCCATGAAGGGAAGATCTTATCGATCGGTGCCTCGCTGAACCCTGCGATCATTTTCCCCGGAAGAATAAAACCGACAGTAGTTGAGATCGATGCAACAGGAAAACACCTCACGACAGGGATCATCGATGAGCACTCGCACATCGCTATTTCACGTGGCGTGAACGAAGGGTCTTCTGCCATCTCTTCCGAAGTGCGCATTGGCGATGTTCTGAACCCGGATGACATCAACATTTATCGGGACCTGGCCGGTGGTGTTACTACTGCGCAGTTGTTGCACGGTAGCGCCAATCCTATTGGTGGACAAAGTGCATTGATCAAAATGCGGTGGGGCCGAACAGCGGATAGTCTGTTGATCGATCATGCGCCAGCACACATAAAATTCGCACTTGGTGAGAACGTGAAACAGAGTAACTGGAACTCACGGACCAAACGATTTCCACAAACACGCATGGGTGTTGAACAGTTCTTTTACGAGCAATTCCATCGTGCCGAAGAGTACGACAATGAATGGCGGAGCTACAACGAACTGAAACCGAAACAACGTGATGCATCCGTAATGCCCAGACGTGATCTTCGACTGGAAGCATTGGTCGAGATCATGAACGGTGATCGGAATATTACGTGCCACAGTTATGTGCAAAGCGAGATCGATATGCTGATGCATGTTGCAGATAGTATGGGCTTTAAAGTGAATACGTTCACGCATATTCTCGAAGGCTACAAAGTGGCTGGAAGAATGAAAGCACACGGCGTGAATGCAAGTACGTTCAGTGATTGGTGGGCCTATAAGTTCGAGGTGTATGATGCGATCCCCTACAACGCTGCATTGTTGCACGATGCTGGAGTTAATACCGGTATCAACAGCGATGATGCGGAGATGGGCAGGCGCTTGAACCAAGAGGCAGCGAAGACGGTGAAGTATGGCGGTGTCAGTGAGGTCGAAGCCTGGAAGATGGTAACACTGAATCCAGCGAAAATGCTCAAGCTCGATCACCGTCTGGGGAGTGTGGAAGTTGGTAAGGATGCTGATCTGGTCCTTTGGTCAGCAAACCCGCTGAGCATACTAGCACGCGCGGAGCGAACGTATGTGGATGGCATCTGCTACTTCGATCTGGAACAGGATGCAGCATTGCGAAAAGCAGCCGCTGTTGAGCGCGATCGATTGATACGTGAAATGATCAGTGCGAAGAAAGGTGGTGCACGCACTAAAAAGCCCGAACGCGAGGAACAACATCTGTGGCATTGCGATGATCTTGGTGACGGACGAAATACAGTGAATGAAGATGCGCACTAACGTGATCCATTTTATTCTTGCCACGCTCCTTGGCGTAACACAGTTCGCCCTGTTCGCTCAACAGCCAGCACCGGCGCCTGCACAACAACGGTCCATACTTATTACCGGTGGCACTGTGCATGTAGGTGATGGAAAGACCATTGATGATGGTGCCGTTGGTTTCCGCGATGGTGTTATCGATTTCGTGGGCTATTCTTATGCCACAAAGGCAACCTATGATACCGTGATCTCTGCAAAAGGTCAACAGGTCTATCCAGGATTTATTGCGTCGGATGCAACATTAGGACTTGAAGAAATTGAAGCCGTGCGCGCAACGAACGATCAGGAGGATATCGGAACGTATGAACCCGAGCTACGCACCATATCAGCCTACAAAGCAGACTCACGTGTGATCCCTACCGTCCGTGCCAACGGGGTGCTCGTAGCGCAGATCGCACCGCGCGGATTGGTCATTGGTGGTACAAGTTCCATTGTGCAATTGGATGCTTGGGACTGGGAACAAGCGGCCTATAGGATGGATGATGCAGTGCACATGCATTGGCCCGAAGCTTACGATCGCCGAGGGTGGTGGGCCGAGCCGGAAGATGGTGAACTGGTAAAGAAGGATGCACGTCAAAAGGAGATCGAAGAACTGCGTGCATTCTTTCGCCAAGCAAGAGCGTATGCAAAGGCGCCAACACCGGAGAAAGTGGATCTGCGTATGGAAGCAATGCGTGGATTGTTCACAGGAAAAAAATCTCTTTTCGTGAATGCCGATCTTGTGAAAGAGATCTCGGAAGCGGTTGTCTTCGCAAAGGATGAAGGTGTGGTGCATACCGTGATCGTTGGTGGTTACGATGCATGGCGCGTTGCTGATCTGTTGCGCGAGAACAATGTGGGTGTGGTGCTGCGCAGGTTGCACAGTTTGCCGTTGAGGCCGGATGATGATGTGGATCTGCCATACCGGTTGCCTTTCCTTCTTAAAGAAAAAGGCGTGCGTTTTTGCTTGGGCTATGCCGGTGGCATGGAAACCATGGGCCTCCGCAACCTTCCCTTCCTAGCGGGCACTGCACAGGCATACGGACTTTCGGCAGAAGAAGCGTTGAGCGCAATAACACGGGATGCAGCTATGATACTTCGGATCGATGATCGCTGTGGAACGCTTGCCGTTGGTAAGGATGCCAATGTGCTGATCTCCAAAGGCGATGCGCTGGACATGCGGACCAATGCGATCACCGACGCATTCATACAAGGTAGAGCGATCGTGTTGGATGATCACCAGCAACAACTCTACCGCATGTACAAAGCGCGCTGAATGTGATCGCTATGCGCAAGTTCATTGTCGTAGTACTTGCAGTAATTTCTCTGTTGGTCCTGTGGTGGAATGTTGCGATCCATACCACACAAGACCCCGGCTCTGTCGAAGAAGAACAACACGTTGATGCGTTGTTGGCAGATCTGAAGGACGGGATGCACAACGGTGTTCCGGAACGTATGCAACAGTTATTCCCGGAAGGTGAGGCATTCAGCTATGCACTGTATGGACTTGCGAATTGTAACGCTGCGCGTTGGTGTGACATCGATCATAAAGTGCAACGGATCGATCAAGCACGTTGGGCGTTGAACGAATTGGAAAGTGAACGTGTTCGTGCACGTTTTCCAGCGCTGCTACCACCGGCACATGGCATTTTTCATGCAGGGTGGTCGGCGTATTTGCATGGTTCTACTTTGCAGGCAAGTGGTGTTGAGATCATTTCGCTGAACGAGCGTGATGCGTTCATTCAACGGTGTGATACGATCGCTTCCACCTTCATACACGCGCCGACCGCATACCCGGAGTCGTATACCGGTATGGCATGGCCTGCGGATGCAACAGTAGCCATGGCCGCACTGGCGCTGCATGATCGCATCCTGCCGGAACGGTATGCAAATGTGCGTAGAGCATGGGTGCAACGCGTAAGGGATACGCTCAGTCAGGGTGGAGGCGTGGCCCACGAATGGGATCCGG
>Ga0138256_10006551_pt1 | contig 12313 bp, 15 predicted proteins | sample KNB2016incub_MG_FD_105486 | JGI IMG/M metagenome (GOLD analysis project Ga0138256, IMG submission 105486) | Active sludge microbial communities from wastewater in Klosterneuburg, Austria - KNB2014incub_MG | ecosystem: Engineered > WWTP > Activated sludge > Unclassified | place: Austria... | reverse complement strand
GTTCGGATGGCGGGTGTACCGCCAAAGGCCAGTGTCGAGAACCTTGCCTTTGTTGGCGGCATCCGCGCGGAACCGGCGGAGCTGCCAGTCCCCGATCGTCTCGAATCCGATGCCGACCAGCACCAGACATTTGCCCGCAAAGGCGAGCCAGCCGGTTGACGCGGGTTCGGCTGCAAGCTGGCCAAGTTGAGCTGGCAGGCAGACAATGAAGAGCAACGGCGCCTGCATCGCGAAGACGAGCAGCAGCGACGCCTTGCCGAAGGACCATCCCTTCTTGTCCATTGCGCTCCCAAGGATGCGCTTGTAGCGCGGATCCTCTCCTTCGGCGCGCCAGCGTGTGAAAAGATGGATGGACAGGCGCAGTCCCCAGACGCTGGTCAAGGCAAGAATCAGAAGCTTTCGTCCCGGCGCCCCGTCTTCCGCTTGCAGGAAAGTGGTGGCGGCAAGCAAGACCATTCCAAGCGGCCAGAAGCTGTCAATGAAGCTGACATCCCGGATCCGAACCGAAATGGCCCAAAGGGCAAGGATCACGCCAACCAGAATGCCGGCATTGATTGCAAGAATATGTGTCATGCACGCCCCCTTTTGGTCCGGATGCTATGTCCGGATACCTCAAAAGGCCAGCGTTGGATGCAACGCGCTTCGCTCCGGAAGCGCGTAACCATTATCGGACGCGGGGTCCGCCAAAGGGCAGAGGCGGTGGCGGCCTGCGGTCGCGGCGCGGCATCTGTGCCTGATAGGCGTGCCCGCAATGCTGGACGCAATAGGGGAAGCCGGGATTCACCTTTTCACCACAGAAATGGAAATCAGGTTCGCCCGGATGCCCGAGCGGCCATTTGCAGATCTTGTCGCTCAGATCGAGCAAGCCGGTCTTGTCCGCATATTCAGGCGCGATCTTCGCTGGGACGAGTCTGCGCGGAGGCGCTGGCGTAGCGGGCGGCGCCTGATCGCCTGGTCCCTGGCGAAGGAATCCGCCGGGCCCGATCGAGCGAAGCTGGGCGCCGGTCGGGGCATGCGGCTGGGTCGGCACAGGCTGGGGCGTGTTGACCGGCGCTGCTGCACGGGGTGCAGGGGCAGCCGCACGCGGCGTCACTTCAGCTGGCGCAGTCTTTGGTTTTGCAGAAGCCTTGCGCGGTTCAGGCTTGGAGCCTTCCCCGTCCGCGCCTTTGACAGGCGATGGGCGCGACTGGAGGTCCAGCCTGTGGGCCTTTCCGATCACCGCGTTGCGACTGACGCCGCCAAGCTCCTCCGCGATCTGGCTCGCGGTCATTCCTTTTTCCCACATCGACTTCAGTTTCTCGATGCGTTCTTCCGTCCAGGACATGCGTTACCCTTGTTATTCCAATCCCCGCACTTGCAGCGCGCGCCTCGTGCCGATAGGCGATCAGGCGATGAACAGCGAGTCCGAAATTGGCGTTATTGGCGAACCCGGCGTCCCCGTGATCAAACGGGTCAACTGGGGTGGCCTGAAGACCCTCTATATCAAGGAAGTGCGACGTTTTTTCAAGGTCCACCTCCAGACAATCTGGGCACCTGCGCTCACCACGCTACTTTATCTTGTCATTTTCACGGTTTCGACAGGGCGCGCCGGGCGCGTCGTTCTGGGCGTGCCATTTGCCGATTTCCTTGCGCCGGGCCTGATCGTGATGGGCATGATGCAGAATGCTTTCGCCAATTCGAGCTTCTCGCTGCTGGTCGGCAAGGTCCAGGGCACGATCGTCGATTATCTGATGCCGCCGCTTTCGCCTGCCGAATTGCTGGCGGGTCTGACCGGCGGCGCCATCACACGTGCCCTGATGGTCGGGATTACGATTTGGGCTGCCATGCTGTTCTGGCCGGGAGTGCACATCATGCCGCAGCATTTGTGGGCCGTGGCCTGGTTCGGCTTCCTGGGCTCTTCGATGCTTGCATTGATGGGCGTTCTGACCTCGATCTGGGCCGAAAAGTTCGATCACGCAGCAGCCATAGGGAATTTCGTGGTTGCGCCGCTCGCGCTCCTTTCGGGCACATTCTATTCGGTGGATAGCCTTGCGCCGACCTTTGCCCTGATCAGCCATGCCAATCCGTTTCACTATGCCATTTCCGGATTCCGCTTCGGCTTTATCGGGACGTCCGACATTCCGCTGGTGACGGGATCGGTGCTGCTTGTCGCCATCAACCTTGCTTTGGGGCTGACCTGCTACACATTGCTCAAGAGCGGTTGGAAGCTGAAGAATTAAGCGGGGGTTGTCCGCCGCATCTTGGGTCGATATAAGCCGGTTCCGCGTCAAGGTGGCCTGTCGGGCCACCTTTTTGCGTTTTGGACGATTCTGAAAGGACCCTTCGCGATGACTATCACCCCGCTCATGCCCGTCTACCCGCGGTGTGGGGTGCGTCCTGTCCGAGGCGAAGGCTGCTATCTGATCGGGGAACGCGGGGAACGCTATCTCGATTTTGCTGCCGGCATTGCCGTCAATGCGCTTGGCCATGGCCACCCGCACCTGACCAAGGCGATTCAAGACCAGGCGGCAACCTTGATGCATGTCTCGAACCTTTATGGCAGCCCGCAAGGCGAAGCGCTGGCGAAACGGATTGTCGACAATAGTTTTGCCGACACGGTGTTCTTTACCAACTCGGGCGTTGAAGCCATCGAGTGCGCGATCAAGACGGCGCGTCGGTATCACTTCGTGAATGGCAATCCGCAGCGGTACAAGCTGATTACGTTCAAGAATGCCTTTCATGGCCGTTCGCTCGGCGCGATCAGCGCCACGGATCAGGCCAAGATGCGCGACGGCTTCGAGCCGCTGCTGCCGGGCTTTGACTATGCAAAGTTCAACGATCTTGAAGGCGCGCTGGCAAAGATCGATGATGAAACGGCCGGGTTCCTTGTGGAAACTGTGCAGGGCGAAGGCGGCATGACTGCAGGCACGATGGAATTCATCCAGGGCCTGCGCAAGGCGTGTGACGAACACGGCCTGCTGCTGATCCTTGACGAAATCCAGTGCGGCTATGGCCGGACGGGCAAGTTTTTTGCCTATGAACATTATGGCATCACGCCCGACATCATGACGGCTGCAAAGGGCATCGGCGGCGGTTTTCCGCTGGGCGCCTGCCTTGCAACGGAAGAAGCCGCAAAGGGCATGGTGATCGGGACCCACGGTTCGACTTATGGAGGCAACCCGCTAGCCATGGCTGCGGGGCAGGCCATTCTCGACGTGATGCTCGAACCGGGCTTTTTCGAGCATGTCACCGCAATGGGAGAACGCTTGCGTCAGGCCTTCGAGCAGCTTTTGCCAAATCATGATCACCTGTTCGAGGAGATTCGCGGCAAGGGCCTGATGCTCGGAATCAAAATGAAGGAACCGGCAGTCTCGCGCGACTTTGTGGCTCATCTGCGGGACAATCACGGGCTGCTGACCGTGGCCGCCGGTGAAAATGTCTTCCGCGTGCTGCCGCCGCTCGTCATTGATGAAAGCCATATTGCGGAATGCATTGAACGGCTTTCCGCCGGCGCGCGGGACTATCAGATCCCGCAAGCCGCGTGATCCGGCATTTCCTCAACCTGTCCGACGCCGGGTCGGACGGGATTGCGGCCATCCTTGCCGATGCACTGGATCGCAAGGCGGCGCGCAAGGGTTGGCCGAAGGGCAAACCCGATGCGGATGCACCGCTGGCCGATCATACGCTTGCGATGATCTTCGAAAAGAACTCGACACGAACCCGCGTTTCTTTCGACATGGCCATGCGCCAGCTTGGCGGCGATGCCATGTTCATGGCGGCGGGCCAGATGCAGCTGGGCCGCGGCGAAACAGTCGCCGATACGTCGCGCGTTCTGTCGCGCATGGTTGATGCCATCGTCATCCGGACCGATGACCACGGCAAGATCGAGGACATGGCAGAGTTCGCGAGTGTTCCGGTCATCAACGGGCTGACGGATCTCTCTCATCCCTGCCAGATTGTGGCAGATCTCCTGACGTTGCTCGAGCACGGCAAGGCTCTTCCAGGCCTTACGGTGGCCTGGCTGGGTGATGGCAACAATGTGCTGTCCTCGATCATCGAAGCCGCAGGCCTGATGAAGTTCAATGTGCGTGTCGGTTGCCCGCAGGGGTATGATCCCGATCCCGCCTTTGTCGATGCAGCACGCGCGGCCGGAGCCGGTATTGAGGTCTTTCGCGATGCAGCGGAAGCGGTGCATGGGGCCGATGTCGTGGTCACGGACACTTGGGTGTCGATGGGGCAAGAGCACGTCCACAACAAGCTTGCGGCAATGGCACCCTTTCAGGTGAACGAACGCCTGATGGCCGGTGCCAATCCGAATGCCGCGTTTCTCCATTGCCTTCCCGCCCACCGCGGTGAGGAAGCGACCGATGCCGTACTCGATGGCGCCCAGTCGCTGATATGGGATGAAGCAGAAAACCGTATTCATGCCCAGAAGTCGATCCTTCTCTGGTGCTTCGGGCTGATCGGGTGAGTGACGCGGATATTGACCGGGCGCTTGGCTTCATCCTGACCGAGCGGCATGCTCGGGGCCGCTTCGTTCGGCTCGGTCCCGTCCTCGACACGATCCTTTCAGCACATGGTTATCCGCCCGCGATTGAAAAACTGTTGATTGAGGCACTCACCATTACGGCGCTGCTTGGGGCGATGCTCAAGGATGCAGGTGGACAGTTGACGATGCAGGCGCAGACACAGGGCGGTCCGGTGTCTCTGCTCGTCTGTGACTATCGCGGCGGCGAATTGCGCGGCTATGTGAAACACGATGTCGACCTTCTGGCCGAACTCGGCCCCGACCCCACACTGTTCGGGCTGTTCGGCAAGGGCTATCTGGCGATCACATTCGATCAGGCCGTTTCGGGCGAGCGGTATCAGGGGATTGTCCCGCTTGAAGGCGAATCGCTCGCGCAGGCGGTAGAAACCTATTTCAGCCAGTCGGAACAGATCCCAAGCCTTGTGCGCGTCGGTGTCAAAGGGCGGGTCGCGGGGGGCTTGCTTGTGCAGCATCTTGCTGAAGGCGAGGACGGCCGGGAGCGGCTGCACACGCGGCTCGACCACCCTGAATGGGAACATGTGGCCATCCTCTCGCATTCGATCCGCCCTGACGAACTGACTGACGGCACACTGGCTCTGGAGACACTGGTATGGCGCCTCTATCACGATGAAGGCGAAGTCCGTGTGCTGGGCGGGGCATCGCTATCGCGCGGGTGCCGCTGCGATCCGGATCATATCCGCGATGTAATCTTCCGGTTCCCTGAAGACGAGCGCGCCGCGATGGCAGATGAAGCCGGAATCGTGTCGGTCGAATGTGAATTCTGTGCCAGGACGTTCCCTATATCTCTTGGCTAGCTTATTTTTGCCGTGTTTCGGTCGTATATGGAGTCATCGAAAACATCCAATACAGCTGTGTCGGAATCGATTTAGGCGGGCAAATCGCTGGAGAATGCCGACCACGCTCATGAGGGAATGTTTGTGACGCATTGGATTGCATTGCCGATTGCCTTGCTGGCCTTGCTTGCGGTTCCGGGACATACCCAGAACCCGCAGCCAGGTGCCATGCCAGCCTTGGCCACGGTCGAGCCCGGTCAATGGTTCCTGAAATCCCGCACAAGTGCCTCGGGAAACCGTTCTGTCTGCGTTCAGGATGTGCGCGCTCTGCTTCAGGTCGTACATGGCACGGCCGCTTGCAATCGTTTCGTCATCGCCAATTCGGCGCGTGAGACAACGGTGCACTATACATGCCCGGGCAGCGGGCACGGCCGGACGACGATCAAGGTCGAAACGGCAAGACTGATCCAGATCGAGTCGCAGGGAATTGTCAAGCAGGAGCCCTTTGCCGTGGAATTCGAGGCGCGGCGCACCGGGGAATGCAAAGTCGCAGCGCGTGCCGCCCTTCGTTAAGGCTTTGGTTACCAAACCCGGTTATTCAAGCTTCGTGCTTGACCTATTTGATGGCACGCTTTCCTCCCAATAGGCCATTTGGCCATACTGGGCCGCCCTTCAAAAGGCGGCCCGTTTTTTTCGGCCCCTTGAATCCCCTTCGCCGGGGGGATAGCGCGTTGTTCCCATGACCATACCTCGTGCACCCGCCGGCGCTGCCGCGATTGTCCTTGTATCGGGCGGGCTCGATTCCATGGTTGCCGCCGGCCTTGCGCGTGAGGCCGCATATCGTTTGTTTGCGCTCACGATTGATTACAATCAGCGTCATCGTATCGAACTCGAGGCAGCCGCGCGGGTTGCACGCGCACTGGGGGCCGAGCGGCATATCGTCCTGCCAGTCGATCTTTCGGCCTTTGGTGGATCGGCCCTCACGGACACTGCAATCGCTGTGCCGAAGGACGGTCTCGACGGAACAATTCCGCCGACCTATGTGCCCGCACGAAATACGATCTTTCTGTCGCTCGCGCTTGGCTGGGCAGAAGCGGCCGGCGCGCGCGATCTGGTGATTGGCGTCAATGCGCTCGACTATTCAGGTTACCCCGATTGCCGACCCGGCTTCATCTCGGCATTCGAAGCAATGGCTACTGAAGCGACCAAGGCCGGGGTTGAAGGGCAGGCATTCCGGGTGCACACGCCGCTCATCGCGATGTCAAAGGCGCAGATCGCGAAGGAGGCGGCTCGGCTGGGACTTGATGCAGCCATGAGCTGGTCCTGCTACGATCCAACTCCTGCCGGGCAACCATGTGGTCGATGCGATTCATGCCGACTGCGCGCCAAGGGGTTTGCCGAGGCTGGAATGATCGATCCCGCCCTGTCATGACCTATGCGGTCAAGGAAATCTTCCTGACATTGCAGGGAGAAGGCGTGCAGGCGGGCAGACGTGCGGTCTTCCTGCGTTTTGCGGGATGCAACCTCTGGAACGGGCGAGAGCAGGATCGCGCGGATGCCATCTGTCGCTTTTGCGATACAGACTTTGTGGGCACGGACGGCCCCGGTGGCGGCAAGTTCGTTGATGCCGCCAGCCTGTCGGATGCGGCAATTTCGTGTTGGGGCGCAGTGGAAGGAGGACGTCCCTATGTCGTCATTACGGGCGGGGAACCGATGCTTCAGCTCGATATCTCGCTGGTCGAAGCACTTCACAGCAGGGGCTTCGAAATCGGCGTTGAGAGCAATGGCACAATCGAAGCGACTCCGGGCATCGACTGGCTTTGTATTAGCCCGAAAGCCGGCAGCCAAACCGTCCAGCGTTCAGGTGACGAATTGAAGCTCGTCTGGCCGCAACCCGGCAGCGACTGGCAAGCCATGGAAAGGTGGGACTTTGCCCATCATCTGGTTCAGCCAATGGATGGCCCCGAACTTGAGGCCAATCGTGCCGCTTGCATCGCATTCATCATGGAACACCCGCACTGGCGCCTGTCAACGCAAACACACAAGCTGCTTGGTATTGACTGATCAGCTTTGAAAACCACACTTTGCGAGATATTTGTTCTTCTTCCAACAACTGTCCTGGGCGAAATTGGGCCTTGCCGCAAAACGCTCGGGCATGCGGATCCGGAATTGCTGCTCGCCCTGCGGTGTCAGGCTGTTGCGTAACTCGCGCAGATGCTCTTGCGCCAAGGTAATGAACCGTCCTTTGGGGGTGAACAGGCCGATCCGTCCGATGCGCGACGCCGCATAGCAAAAGCCGACTTGGGCACGCACGGTCGAAAAGCCCGAATAGGTTTTGGTCCCGTAGCTATCGAGCGCCTTCTGGCCAAGGGCCGGGGATTTGTTCACCCGTTTGAAATAGGCTGTCAGCGTATTGAAGGACGATGCCAGTTCGGAATTGTGATCGTTGAGGATCGCGTTGTAGTTCTGCATCGTCCGCAAAGTCGGCTCGAACGCGCATTGCAGTGCCGCCACATTCAAGCCGGCACGGAGGTTCCAAATGAGCGCAGCATTTTGCTCGGCCGTCGTGGCGTTGGGCAAAGGAACACCCATACCGGGCTCGTAACCACTCACCGGTGGGCCCGAGAAATTGGGAGGAACCCAATAGCCTTGCGCCTGCGCCGGGGCCGAAACGATGAAGAGTGTCGAGAGCGTCGCAACGCCGATCATGTGCCTGAAACGCATTGTTATCCTGTCCATGGTGCCCGATTTAGCTGGTGAAGCTTAACGGTAAATGGACAAACGAAAAAGGGCCGCCCGATTTTCCGGGCGACCCTGTCTCGTCGAGTAATGCCTTAGCGGCGATTACTTGGCAGCAGCGTCTGCACCTTCAGCAGCAGGAGCAGCAGCATTGGCGTCAGCCGCAGTGGCATCAGCCGCCATGTTGGCGTCAGCACCGGTCGCCGCGTCGACATTGGTCATCGCGTCGTTGGTGGTGCCTTCCATCGCGTCAGCCGCATTCATTTCGGTGACGGCAGCATTGTCGGCAGCAGCGGTTTCGCTCTTGCCGCAAGCAGCGAGGGCGAGAGAAGCAGCAGCAACCATAGAAAGAGTAACGATCTTACGCATATCAATAAGCTCCCAAGTGAAAAAGATCTGGACGGCTTTGCGCGCTTAATACCCAAATCGGGGTGGACATTAGACATTTTTGTGTCCGCGCTCAAGAAGATTTTTCAGTCCCCGTTCACGATCGTCAGAAAGCGGCCGAAGTTGCGCTGCAATGCGCTGTCGAGATCTGCCATCCCGGCATCAATGCCCAGGCGCGCAAGGCTCGTCACCGGGAATTCAGGAAGACCGCACGGGACAATTCCCGCGAAATGGGAAAGGTCCGGTGAAACATTGATGCTGAAGCCGTGAAAGCAGACCCAGCGACGCACCCTCACCCCGATCGCGCCGATTTTCGCTTCTGCTCCATTGTCGTCTGTCCAGATCCCGACCCGACCTTCCGCGCGCCAGGCCGCAACGCCGAGGTTCGCCAGCGCATCGATTACCCATCCCTCCAGCGCATGCACCAGACGCCGGACATCACGGCCCCTGTTGGCGAGGTTGAGCATGACATAACCGACCCGCTGTCCCGGCCCGTGATAGGTGTAACGCCCACCGCGTCCGGCCGCATAGACCGGGAAGCGGGGATCGAGCAATTCTGCGGGATCGGCACTCGTTCCGGCGGTGTAGAGCGGGGGATGTTCGAGCAGCCAGATCTGTTCGCACGCAGTGCCGTCATGAATCGCAGCAGCGCGCGCTTCCATCGCGGCGAACGCCTCTGGCCAGGGCGTCAGTCCCTCTGCCACGGTCCATTCGGGGTGCATCGAGTCGTGCATGGCGCCTCGTGGGGCCAGTGCGACCGATGATCAAGTGGCACTTGCCAGTCTTGCACGAAACCGGCATCTGTTTGGCATGTACAAGCTTTCCTTCGATGCCGCCTGGGCAGACCTTGTCGCAATCGGGAAGAGCAATGCGAGTGTCCTGGCCGTGTTGGCCGGCGCATTCCTTCTGCTCCCGAATTTCGCCGAATTGCTGTTCGCACCGCCACCCAGGATTGAGTCTTTCGATTGGAACGGCTTGCGGCAGATGGAGGAATATTATCAGCAGAACGTGGTTGTGCTGATGCTGTGCAACCTGCCAGTCTGGCTGGGCTCTGCGGGGATATTGTCGCTTTTGCTTGACTCGCGCCGTTTGACCGTCGGCGATGCATTGAAAAGCGGATTCCGACTGCTCCCCAGTGTCATCATTCTCAACTGGTTGACCCAGTTCATGATCGTGTCGGGCCTGTTGCTCCTACTGGTGCCGGGAATTTACCTGATCGGCCGGCTGATGCTCGCGGCCCCTGCACAGATGGCGGAGCGAATCGGCAACCCCTTTCGGGCGATTGGTCGCTCCTTCGATCTCTCGGCTGGCAATGGTTGGCGGATTGCCGGGTTTGTAGCGCTCATTGTGGTCGTCGCAATCATCGTAGCGTCGGCAGCGAATGCCGTGTTCGGGATATTGCTGAACCTCGTCCTTCCCAAAGACGTTCTCGGCGAAGGCCTTGCATTGCTGCGGTCGGCGATCGGCGCGCTGAATGCGCTCCTGCTCCTGCTGGTTGGGGCGGCACTCTACCGGCAGCAGACCCTGCCTCGCTAGCTCCAGGCGGCGAGTGGCGGCAGGCTCATCAGTATTGCATCGATGTTGCCGCCGGTCTTGAGACCAAACAGCGTCCCCCTGTCATAGACAAGATTGAATTCAGCATAGCGACCGCGCCATTCGAGTTGGGTCGCCCGTTCGGCGTCCGTGAACGGCAAATTCATTCGCCTCCGGACGATGGCCGGAAAGATGTCGAGCAATGCTTCCCCAACGGCGCGCGTGAATGCGAAATCGGCATCGAAATCGCCTTCAAGCTGACCGGAGAAAATTCCTCCCACGCCGCGGTGGACCCCGCGATGCGGGATCCAGAAATAGTCGTCCGCCCATGACTTGAAACGCTCGTAATAGTCGGCCCCGTGCGGATCACACGCCTGTTTCAGCCGGGCATGGAAATCAGCCGTATCCTCGGCGTATGGGATCGGAGGATTGAGGTCCGCGCCGCCGCCAAACCAGCGCTTCTGGGTAACCAGGAACCGGGTGTTCATGTGCACCGCAGGAACGTGCGGGTTCGCCATGTGGGCGACCAGGCTGATCCCGGTTGCAAAAAAATCGGGAATTTCGCCAGCGCCATGGATCGTTTTTGCGAAATCGCCCGAGAACACGCCGCCCACTGTCGAGACATTGACGCCAACTTTTTCGAACACACGGCCTTTCATGAGGCCCTGGACGCCGCCGCCGCCCGCCGCTTCTGGATCATTGTCCCGGTTCCAAGGCGTAAAGGAGAAGCTTGCCTCACTTCCGGCCTCGCGCTCGATCGATTCGAAAGTGCTGCAAATTCGGTCGCGCAAATTCTCGAACCATTGCCGTGCAGCGGCCTGCTGGCCATCGAGCGGGATCATGCGGGCAGATTTCCTGTCTGACGGAGTGCTTCTGAAAGCGCGATGCCTGTCGCAACCGAAATGTTCAAGGACCTTACTGCGGGGTTGAGCGGAATGCGCACGCTGGCATCGCACCTGTCTCGAACGGTATCCGGGACGCCTGCGCTTTCCTGCCCCATCAGCAACGAATCCCCCGCGGCGAATTCAAAATCGGTCAGGCGGGTGCTTGCCTTGCTCGAAAGGAGAATCAGGCGCCCCTTCAATGCCGTGCAAAATGCGTCCCAATCGGGATGACGGACAATCTCCACATGCGAGATATAGTCCATCCCTGCACGTTTCAGCCGGGCGTCGGAGAAAACGAAGCCGCACGGCTCAATGATGTCGACTGCCGCAGAAAAACAAGCCGCGAGGCGGAGTATGGCGCCAACGTTGCCGGGTATTTCGGGCTGATAAAGGGCGATCCGCATGGCTCTCGAATAGGTGAGTTTCCATATTGTGCGCAAGAAGCACAAATTGGCTGTTTGCAACTTTGGAGCAAGCCGCTATTGGCCACGCCAATCGCCCATTCTCGGGCGACGGGGGTTCGCAGTCTCATCGGTTCGCGCCAATGGAATTGCAGTCGGAAGAGTTGAAAAAGGGCAGGTTATCTCATGGCAGTGGTCGAAACTGATCCATCAGCCAATGCGGGGATGGAAGATGGCGTGAGACGCCGGGATTTCATCAATATCGCGGCGGTAAGCTTTGCAGGAGTTGGGGTGGTCGCGGTCGCGTTGCCCCTGGTCAATCAAATGAATCCGTCTGCCGATGTGCTAGCGCTCGCCTCGATCGAGGTCGATCTCTCGGCAATCCAGCCTGGCCAGGCAATCAAGACCAGCTGGCGCAAGCAGCCAATCTTCATTCGCAATCTGACCCCGGCCGAGATCGAGGATGCGAAGAAAGTGGATGTCGGCGGTTTGCGCGATCCGGAGTCGCTGGAAGCGCGGACCAAGCCGGGCAAGGAAAACTGGCTGATTACGCTTGGCGTGTGTACGCATTTGGGCTGTGTCCCGCTTGGTGCCGCTGCGGGCGAACTGCGGGGTGACTTCGGTGGCTATTTCTGCCCCTGCCACGGCTCGCACTATGATACGGCTGCTCGCATCCGCAAGGGGCCGGCACCGAGGAATCTTGTTGTTCCCGAGTATGCGTTCACTTCAGACACTGTCGTCCAGATCGGTTGAGGATAGAAGAAAATGAGCTTCCCCTGGGCTAAGCACTATGAGCCGACCCATCCCTTCATGCAGTGGATGGATCAAAAACTCCCGCTCCCTCGTCTTGTCTACAACGCCATTGGCGCTGGGTATCCGGTTCCGCGTAACCTCAACTATTTCTGGAATTTCGGCGTTCTTGCCGGTGCGGCGCTCGTCATCCAGATCGTGACCGGCATCGTCCTGGCGATGCATTACGCTGCGAACGGCGCGGTCGCCTTCGATTCGGTCGAGCACATCATGCGTGACGTCAATTCGGGCTGGTTCCTGCGTTATGCGCACGCGAAC
>Ga0138256_10006550_pt1 | contig 12314 bp, 29 predicted proteins | sample KNB2016incub_MG_FD_105486 | JGI IMG/M metagenome (GOLD analysis project Ga0138256, IMG submission 105486) | Active sludge microbial communities from wastewater in Klosterneuburg, Austria - KNB2014incub_MG | ecosystem: Engineered > WWTP > Activated sludge > Unclassified | place: Austria... | reverse complement strand
TCTTTGCTTAGATAAACTAATCCAACATTACTATTGCTATTACTATTTAATCCGTATACTATCATCTGTAAGAGTTTATCTGTAAGAGTTTATCTGTAAGAGTTTATCTGTAAGAGTTTATCTACTTTCTTTTTTATTTTATTACCACATCGACTTGTATACTCTATAATATTGTTGTATGTGTTAACGTGTATTAGATCTGTGTTCAAGTTCCTGGTGCCTTTAAGTGCGCCGCCTTTGTGTGTTGTATGTGTAAACAAGTATAAATCAATTCTGTTTACTATTACTTGATCAAGGCCATAAGAACGTCTTTTTGTTATATTCATTTTTATAATTTATTAGAAAAAGTTTATTACTTGTAAGTTTATTTTTTCTTTAATTTAGAAACTTAATTCACGCCGCGTTTTACAGACCACAACATAGCCCACCTAAGTTTTTCAATAGATGGTAGCATTATAGGTGAGCCATCATAATCAAAACTTTGACACTGTGTCACTCCACCATCTCTTAACAAAACAGAGTAATAAACCCTTTTATCAAAGGTATAATTGTATTTAATTGTCACTCTCTCTTTTTATTATATTATTAAAATACTCCCACTCATCTTCTGTAACACCCTCAAACCCTCCTACCGAAGATTTAATAAGAAGCTTCCTTGTATTATCCCTAACAAAAATTAAAGATATATTCCAGTTATTTACTTCTATCTCTTTGTGTGGACTAATGGTTAGTAACATTTATTTCCTTTTCACTTTATACAAAATATACTCCGCCAGAAAATTTGTATCTATCCCTAATGCAGATACTATTACTAACTCTGTCTCCCACATCTTTCTTGTATCTGTTATTTCCATTTTCGTAGAAAAGTTTATTTTTATGGTAAGTTTATTTCCACGTAATTTGTCTTTTAGGCTTTAATGTCGCCGCGTGTAAAGCTTCAGGACCTTTTATATCAAATTCATAGGACGATGTTTTTCTATGTGGATAGAAATCAAAATCATCTTTAGAACTATAATTAGATGAGTCTATGTGAAAATATGCTTTTATTATATAAACTGCTACGTAGAAATGATCTTGGTTATTATCGGTGTATATTGTCATTATTTTATATACTTTATCTTTTAACAACTTCCGCGGCGCGGTCTATTAGATCTTTATCAGAATAAAATAGATTTTTTAAGGGGCAATGTCTTGCATAGGCTGAATTATCATTCAATGGATAATGTCTTATATCCAACTCTATTTTATAAGTGTATAAATCAACCCACATATAAAACCTATCTTCAGAAGTACTTGTTGCTATTAACATCTTTTACTTTTATTTTTCTTCCTGCAAAGAGAGTTTGCTAAATTTAATAATGCTTTTCTGTTAACAATATCTCTAATAACATGAATAGTTGTTGTTCTGTGTTCAGATGGATACCCACTTAACTTACGTCTTCTTATGTCTAAGTCAATATATTCATCAGTAATTTCAATAAAAAACTTTTTTTTCATACCAAAATCTATTTCGTGCATATTATGTATTTCCATATCTACTACCTACTTAAAAGTGTTTTGAACAAAGCCTTAAAAACCCAAGGTCCAAGTACAGCTATCCAAAAAGGCGCTATTACCCAAATCCATGATATATTATCCATACAGTTGTAAGGATTCCAAATCTTAAGTACTGTTGCTATTATTGTGTATAGGTAAACTAAATTATTAAACATTTATTTTTATTTTTCTTGATCTTGGGTTAATTGGCCGCGCTGAATATGTTTTCTCTTTGCCATCTCAGTGACCTTACCTAATTCCAAATTTCTGTTTGGATTTTCATAAGTAAAGTCTGTGAATATACTCTTATCGTATGTAGATAGTATACATATAAACTTGCCCCATAAAAAACCATTAGAATTTTTGTCTACTACTGTCATCCCTATTTTCTTTTTATTACATCAAATTTATTAAGCCATTCAACATCCTTAACTTTTATTAATATTTCCCTACATTCAAAAAATCTTCTCTTTCTGTTTGAAAATATATTCCATTTACACGCATCAATTGTAACTTCATCACGAAGTAATCTTATATCCAAATCATCACACGTTATTTTCATATACTATTTTTTCACATCCACCAACTTTCTACATGTCTATCTAAAATCTTGAAAAGTATTTCTCTTGCTTTTCTGTGTCTTTCAGCCCCGACAAAAATAGCTTGAGTATATTTACTATCTATTCCATCAAGTTGTTTCAACACTCTTTTAGTTGCTGATTTATGTTTATTGAAGTAGTCATCAAAATTTTCTGTTATCACAGTTGTCTTAAGTTCACTACATCCTTCACACTCATCACTTGGTATAAACTCCCACTCAGTATCATGATAATCACTATGCTCCATTCCGTAATAATCATTTTTCAGATTCCTAATAAGATTAATACAGGTTTTCATTCTTTGTACTTCTTTTTCAGAACTTTCATACCTGTTAGCTTTAGATGTCGCCGCGGCCATCAGAGATAACTTTCTTTCCAAGATATTAAAAAGAAATTCATGATCGTACTGCCTATCATTATATATAACACTAAAGTACCTGTAAAAGTTCCCCAAAGAGTAAAAAAACATTTTTATTTTATACCACATATTATTTTTTGTTTAAACAAACGTAATATTATCAGCATCTCCGTCATCTTCGGTGCAGCAAGGTGAAGTTCTGTAATCCAGGGTTAATTCTTCATTCTGGGCGATATCATCCGCAGCAAAAAGATTAAGAACATTACCTTCTCTTACAACAAATGTATTAGGAGCTGCACTGTGATTCAGCATAGAGCCCACTGGACTTCTAAGTATACCAAATTCTTCGGTGAAGTAATGGGATATAGCTATTTTAGATCCAGCTGAGATATGTTTAATGGTGAATAAACCAAGGCCATCAATCTCACTATTTTTAATTGTTACACTTTCAGGAAGTGGTTTATACGAATGTATCATCTTGTGTTCTTTTTATTTTATTATGAAGTAAGTGTAGACTAAGTATATCATAATTAGTAGATATAGTTTGACTTTTAACATTATCTGTTGACTTAAACTCTGTGCCGCCGTCTATTCCAAAGAATGTATCCATAACACCTACAAAGTAATCTTCATTATACTTGAAGTAATTATCTTCTATTAATTGAATTGTCATCTACGTTTTTCTTTTTCTTCTAATTACTTTTTCAAACATAAAGTCAATCATTACACTGTCGTAACTTACAGATTTATTATAAGTTTTAAAGTCGTTCACTGATGTTTTAAATGCATGAGATATTTCAGCAGCTATAAATCCCTTTGTCACACCTAAATAGTAATTTATTTTATTATTTGTTGTTATATTCATTATTCTATTCTTTTTACTTTCTTTATTATACTAGTATAAGACTTCTCACATATAGAAGATCCGTAATATTCACTGAGAGTGGGGAAATCAATTGCATGTCTTCCTGTAGATTTAGATCTGTTTAATACACACACAGAAATGCATTCCCAATCGGCGGCGCCAATAAGTCCTAAAGATAAAGAATAAACAGAGTTATCTATACTACTAATAAACATTACAACTTTCTTTTTATAAAATATATTATATGTGATTCTTTTCCTATTACATTAGTGTAATCACTATAGTCAAAAGCACCAACTCCTCTTGATTTATAATCTATAATATTATTGCAATCTTTCCTAAGTCTAAACCTAAGTTTTTCCACCAGAGAAACTGTTTTAATACCCTCTTTATAACCTATATACATATTATTTAATTTTAGGGTGTGCAATAGGTAGAGTCTTGGTACTTATCTTAGGTGCCGAAAAAGGTATATAAGAAGTTCTTGTTTCAAAAAAATCATCTGTTACAAAAACTTTACTTAGATTATCTAACTCATCAGCAAATATATGTACGTGCTTTCCACTTCTGATTCTATTAACCTGAGATTTAGTTAAACCAACTTCTTTACTAAGTTTTTGATAATATGCTTCGTTGTGTACATCAAGTATATCTCTTAATCTTTCGTCGTTTTCATCCTTGCGAATTTTGTAAGATAAAAAATCGGGGGCATGAAAATAGAAGTAACGAAAGGTGGGTTGAATAAACAGAGGTCCGTTATAATCAGTAAGTAAAAATGTACCAGCTGAAACACATATATCATCCAGGTAAACTCTAACAGACTCTTGTTCGTACCTCCTGTTTAAATAAGCTACTAACGCATACATTGTATGCAACTCTCCACCGTCAGTAGAGAAGTGTAAATTTACAAAAGGAAACATAGACATCTTATCCATCAGATCTTGTACAGGATCAGGTAATATGTCATCTCTAAAAATTATCGTGTGCTCTATTATCTCTCTGTTTATCATGTTTACAGTTTATCTACTCTTTTTCTTTATCTTTTTATTAAATTCAATAGTTTGTCTAAATAATGCGCCCCGTATTTTCTTGTCACAAACAGACTTCCTGTAGCCATGTTTACAGATTTAAACCCCCTTCTCTGAAGTCCTTCAGTTCCTGACACCTGAAAGCTAACTTTTTTTAGCCTTGCCGCAGGGTACACAGAGCCACCTTTCCTTGTAACATTTATTATCATTTCTTGATATTACTCGGCGGCGATCAAAAGATTCAGCAATATAGACTCCTTATCCGAAAACTCTTCTAGTCCATGTATAAAGTCAAGTACTTTTACTAAAGAGTCTTTAGAATATTTTTCAGTATCTTTAAAGTCCGCACCGATTCTTAACCAGGATTTAAACTCTTCATTACCCATTCCTCTCAACATATCCTGCACAAGAATTTCATCTGTATGCTTAAGTAAGAACACTTCATCTAATTTTTCCATTTTCTGTTTTTTATTTTCTTTTTATATATTTATTAACTCTATTCAAACAATCATCACCAACTAGTTTGTTGCTACTTGATCCACTACTTTTTGTAGTTTCATGATAATACAGATCGGTATTATCATCTTTATTTATACAAATTGATAAATAAACTTTTCTTGAAGAAATTTTAACCCACCAGTGTTCTATTACCATTCTATAACAGTTTATTTTCTTTTAAAATGTATTAACACATCACCAACCATCTTCTTCTTAAATTTTTGCTTGTTTGGTTTACCACTACTCCCTAAAACACTGTGAAAAGAAAGATTAAATGTTCCAACAGTTAGCCACTGTTTGTGTACAAATGATATTGTGTACCCTATATCTTGGTGTATACCCATACTAAATTCTTTTTACATGTTTTATATTAATACTCAAACCATTATCATAGTAACCAATTTTAGCTGTGTGATCCATAAAATATACCCTGTCATGAGGTCCACACAATCTTATTTTATTTTTTGATAAAGAACTATATTCCCATATTACTTCGTTTACACCAATTCCTATTTGCATCTTCTTTTTACATTTTTAATAGACACTTCACAATTTACTCTTATAAGAGACCTTAATTCGTAGAAACTAAGGTTATTAAATATATTAATAAGATCTCCTCTTCTAACATTAAACGATGAATTCACATTCAATCCATCAATAGAAGAAGATGCAAAAAAATAGCTTACATTTTCAAAACCTGTTCCTATTTGCATCTTTGTATATATTTTAATGTCTCTAAAGGATCTTTTGCGCCGAGTTTATAACACTCAAACAAAAACATTTCGGGGCCATACGGTGTAGGACTTTCATAAATCCTAACTGAACACTTCCCCATTACTGCACTAACAAACATAAAATTCCTATCTACGTCACCAACTGAATCACCAAAAGACCTTAAAGAGTTTAATATCATAATTACTTAGTATTTGTTTTTTTACCAGGGGTACTCCCCATACTTATCTTTAAATTTTTCCCAATAACAATTATATGCATCATCTTCGTTAATAAAATATCCAAGAGTTATTTTAGCCAATGTTGCCTTATATTTATTACCGATTTTACTAACCCCTCTCTTTTTCCCAAAATCTCTTTTATGGTTTGACATTACAAAAAAGTCTCTTTTGTTAATAACGCAAAGATTCTCTATCCCACAATTTAGCCAATCACCATCTATGTGGTATACATATGAATCTGATTTTAAGTAACCTATACCATCAATAATATCAAAAAAATTACTATTAAAAAGGTCTTTATTGTCTTCAACAACTTTCCTGGATAAAGGCAACCTATTATTCTCTAAATTTGGATGATTGTCTGTGTATATAAATTTAGACATGTGGCCATTATTAAGTGTCACAATAATATCACCCTTAAATAGCGGGTTTGATCTACCTTTATTATTAAAATTTGGATTATTTTTTCCAAGGTTATTTTTAGACTTAAACTCCCCAAAACACTTCACAGAACAAAAACTATCCTTACTTCTACTAATTTCATTTGGCTTTCTTTTTATTTCTTTCCCACAACTTGAACAACAAATATTATTTGACTTTATTGACGACTTATCTGCGCATTTTTTTGAGCAATACTTTGAAATACTATCTCTTGATTTTACACAAATATACCCATTTCCACAAAATTCACAAATCTTTTCTACAGAGTTGGTTGCGTACATAATAGATTCAGAAAGAGAGTCTCCACCCTTTGTTAAGTTAAACAAACTACCTGTGCCCAAATCCCGTCTGCCGTATAATTGCACAAACTCTTGTTCCTTTTTCTTTACTTCTACTACATCATCACTTATAAAAATAATTTGGTACTCAATTTCTGTCCCCAAACAATATTCATAATAACTATTAGACCTACCATTTACATTCATAGCAAGCCCCCTTTTGAAGTTTGAATTTATTGTGTTACTATATTCAGGTATGGTACCTATACCAATATAAACAGGCTCTTTTGTATTGATGTCTATATGCCTATAAACATAAAATTTATAGTCCGTTGATAAATCAGAATTAACTATACTTCTCATATCTATTGTCCAGTACTTCCTAAACCATTAATACCCCTTTCACTATCCCCAACATCATCTACTTCAATAAACTCAATTTTAGGATATGGAACTATCCTTATTTGAGCTACTCTATCCCCGATATTATACATATTTGAGTCTTTAACCCACTTAAACCTTAATACAACTTCTCCCTTAAACCCACTATCAATTTGACACGGAGAATTTACGAGAATTAATCCAGTATTAGATATAGATGACCTGGGTACAACTTCAAGGACATAGCCATCTGGTATACCAAAAGAAAGACCAGTCCCATATTCTATATAACCATAACCCGATTCTTCTACTACTCTTGCAGATACTGCAGTTACATCCATACATGCATCACCGTTATGTGAGTAAGTAGGTATTACACTGTTAGCGTGTAACTTTTTTATTTTTATCTTTATCTTTGGTTGTGCCGCGGCAAGTTTTCTATAATTATCCAACTCTTCTGCCGTGGGTCCACCATTACTCTTTCTCCTTGCCATCTATATCAGATAAATTAATTCTTAGTTCAAAATTCTTAGCTAACCTATTCAACTCTCCTACATAATCTAAAATATTAGTTGGTGCATCTACTACAGGTGAGCCTGTGTAAGTAACTTCATAAGGTGGTATATATGGATTACGATAACCTGATTGATCTTTTCCCAAGCCTGGTACAGGATTCACCATCTTCTCTCTGATAGTAGGTTTACTATCTTGCGGCGGCCTACCAGTCATCTCGTTAATAATTCTCTTACCTTCACACACAGGACATGTTGCATCCGTTAATCCAAAATCGCTGTGTCTACCTGTTCCATTACATACTGGACATTTTTGAAATCCCATTTTCTTTTTACTTTTTTAAATTAAACAAAATCATTATTAAATACTCTATCTTTTATTTTGCAGTAATAGTTGTACAAATGGTCTATTAAAGTATCTTCGTATTTATTTACATTTACTATTACTTCTTTCTCTACTACTATTTCTTTTTCTACAACCACTTCTTTTTCTATTGCTGGTGGTTTGTATCTGTATACAGACCCCCTAACCAACTTTTTCTCATCACTCATTATATATTATTTATACAATTTACTTTAAAATTAAAAGTTGCCTGGTCTCGACTCACCAGGCGTGGTGGTATTTAACGTGATTTTATTTCTATATACAAGAAATTAGCAGGTCACCACTTGTTCACGAAACCCGATGCCAGTTTTATTTTTGCGGCGATACTTAAAAGATACAGCCATATTTATATAACACACAAAGAGTACATAAAGTTCCCGTTAAGTTGTTTTATTTTCAAAATAATCTAAATAACATATACACAACCCATCCTGCATAGTATTTATACTACAACTAGGAGAGCACTCCACTGTATCAGGACACTCAAATATCTTTGTACTTCCTTTAGTAGCCCTTGGGAAATAAGGGCATTCCTTACAGTTATTTGCACAGCAACTACCCCTTCTTATCAGGAATTCTCTACTTAGTGGTTTAGGCATCTTATTATTTTATTGGGCACACACCACTCTCACACCCTATTTGGTCATCTGAAATATCAGTTTCCAATATCTCTATTGATGTAATAGGAGTTATATTTTTAATTAATTTTTCGTACCTTTCCTTAGATATTGTTTCGTAAGGTGCTTGATCAAACCCGTGGCCGAAATATAACAAAAAAGATAAAGTCTTAAAATTATCTTTCCAATACTTAGATAGATACTCTTTTATTCTTGGTATATCTTCTTTCTTATAATATGCAGTAACAGACACTGAATTATCTGACCACAATCCCTGAAGACTCTTTACTTTATCTAGTTGCTCTATTACATCAACTTGTTCACCAGTCTTTACCCACTCAGGTAATTTACAAGGGAACTCAACAACCATTGTTGATGTATCATTACTTCCGTCAAAATTTCTTTGAAACTCTACAAAGTATCCATGTGATTTACAGGCTTGTATAAGGTGAGAATCAGAAGATATTCTTATTCTTCTTATGTAATACGGCCCAGCAGGTGATGGGTGTACACCTGGTGTTACACCTGCTAATAGTGATAATGTTCCAGACGGTTTAATTGTAGTAAGTTTAACACTTGTATTCCACCCCATAAGTTTGGAGTATTCCTTATCAAACTCTCTTAATCTTTTGTAGGTATCGTTTAGCCAAGATAATTGATCTTCGGTTGCCATCATCACTCCAGTGATGCCTATACCCATCCTCATATTCTTTTGTACTATATCATTTGTTTCTTTAGAGTGTGCCCCAATAGCTAAAGAATGCTTATTAACTTTATATAACATCTTGGATACTTCCCACATTTCTTCTTTAGAGTCTATATTTGGAAGGTATATCTCTGCAAGACAACATGTCTCGTAATTAGCCAAAGATTGTTCTGCGCAGTTACCAGTGATAATATGTGCAATCTGAAAACAGTGAGTATCATCCATAACATTTATATCCCATACAGGCTCCTCTATATCTGTTAATTCAACAGACTCTATTTTATACATAGACCCCCACAATGGTTTGAAGTTTGGACTGTTTATTTTATCTAAACCATCTTGTTTATGTTTTACAGAGAATTTAAATAGTGTTTTGAAGAATGCTATGTTTTCTTTGGTTGTGATAGATATAATCCAACTTGTAAAAGCAACACCATTAAGATTTGGCTGAGATTTATGAATATTGTTTTTTATACCATAAAATCCTAATAAATCTGATACTTCTCTTATTAGAGTCTCCTTGGATGAAGTTAATCTTATTCTAGGACTCCTATCACTTACTTCAACAGAACCATCAGAAGAAAATAAAGCATCAATGAACCCTTTTCTAAAATCCTCTGAGCAATCAGTCCATATTTTTGATGGAAGTTTTGCACAATCATAATCTACTCCAAAAGAGTCTAACCAACTAATAAACTCTGAAGATGAAACCGACAACTCTTTATTACTCTTTCTTGATGACCAAGAAGAGTTTATAGATTTTAGGCTGTTTAGTTTATTAAGTAATAAATCAGATATACCAGATTCATCATCTCTTTTAGATACTATTAGATTTACTTGTGGCTTACCATTATCCTTTCTTATGTGTATTCCACCATCTCCGTACATCCATCCTACTAAAAAACCATCACTATAGTCACCAAAATCACCGACTGTCAATTTATCAAATTTATTAATTGGAAGTAAATGCCCTGGCTTTAAATCTGTTGTTTCTGATTTTACCCAACCTTGCGGAGTATATATTACCCACTTATGTTCTGCAGTACAGTAATATTCATGACCACCTTGTAGAGTTATTTTATAAAGCTGAGCTTTTGGTTTTGACAACCAACATTTAGCTTTTACAAGGTCTCCATTTAAATTTCTTACAACAAATTCTTTATCTTGGAGTTCTTCTATTGGTTTTACTCCACCTAATGTCCAAACCTTAGTACCCCCTCTTAATGACGGATTAAATCCTTCTACATCAGGGTCTGGGTATTGAGTTTCACCCAATCTGCCAACCTTCCTTGATAAATCTAAATTTATAATTCCATAAGGCTCCCCTTGTTCATATGTTTCCCAAAACTCATTTGGCATTAAATTTGTATCAGGACAATCAACAGAATTATTTGACATATTTCTCCAATTTGGTATGTCTCCTAAATCCCACCTTTTAGCTTTTAAATACTCAAGATCATCATAATCACCTATAGATATCTGTGCAGACCTTCTTACGTTTCCTGCAACCACTATCTTTCCTATAATATTCATTATATCAAGGCAATCTATTGACTTAACTTTTTTATTAGCCCTCTTGTTTAGTATTGAGGATATCTGTTCAATACCCCAGCATAAATCTTCTGGGCCTGATGCAACTCCACCAAAACCTTTTATTGGAGCTCCTTTACCCCTTATCAAAACTGTAGAATAAGAAAACCCTTCCCCAGAATAAAAATGCGCTTTCAAAACTTTTCCTAATAATTTAACCCACCCTTCTCTTGTGTCAGGTACTATAAAGTCTGCAGAAGAATCATCTTGTCTAACTATTTTTATTTTATTCTTAACCTTAGGTAGTGTATACACATGCTCCCTTTTTATGGAGTATCCAACACCACTACCTAACATCAACATATCCATAGCCCATGTAAAAGGTTTAATAGGATCATTAATAACAGTGAATGCACAGTTTTGTAAGGATGCTAATCCTAACTTATCCACAGTCTTTGTGCCAAGCTGCCACATAAATCTACCAGCTACAGATCCTTTAAGACTTAATCTCATCCATTTATAAAATTCCTTCTCTTTATCAGATAGTGAAAGCTTTAGTTGTTTGTCAATGCCTCTAAGTTCCCTATCAACAGTATCTGAAAATTCTTCTGTATTGCCATTAGGTAATTTTCTTGCATAAGTTCTTTTATATGTAATATAACCTATCTCTCCCCAAGGTGTTTTTATCTCTTTTGTACTACCCATTAATTATTTGTTTTCTTCTTGTGTTAATTGATTAATCTCCTGCTGTGTATCCATTATCTCGTTGTTAATTCTAATAACAGAGTCGTCACTTTCTTTTAATACTCTTTCTCTTTCCATTATTAGATCATATACTCTTATCTTTAGTTGTTCTAAATTTTCTTTCATTATCTTTTTATTTTATCTATAAATTTAAAGTTCGCCGCGTCTTTATTTAAGTGTTGTTCTTTTCTTCTGTCGTGCCTTTTTCTATGTGAATTATTCTCAGAATAAAACTCATCATATAATATTATTGTATTTCTAATAAAAATTCCAAAATCATCATCTATTATCATATCATTCAATTAATTCATCTACAATTATGCCATGTTTGTTAATCAACTTTTGTATATCATCAAAAATAGCTTCAGCCACTCTATATTCACCATCATTTAACTTATCATCATATTTCAAATAAGCGCGTCGGAGATTACCTATTTCAAAAAAAACTAAAGCCATATCAAAAGATTTAGATAGGCGTAAGGCTTCCATCTTATCTTTTGTTTCAAATTTGTATTTCACTACAATCTTTTAATTTTACTAAATACATCAATAGACCTAAGTGTTGTCTCAATAAAATCAACAGAAATACAATTGCTTATTAATTCCACAACACAATCATCATAGAATTCTTGAATGGCTAACTGATTTAATGGACTTTCAGTTATGTAAAAAGTATTATACATTATATACACTATCTCTCTATTAGATTATTCTTTAAACAGTATGTTATCGCCACAGCAAGTGCAGAGAATGCATGAGAAGATACTCCAAACAAAGGTCCTGGGTTCCCTTTTGTACCTACCTGGGGGTATCTTCCTCCACCAGTTGGCTCAAACATATCCAAAAGGGCTTGCCTTATATTTGTGTCTTTAGCTTTGTTGCT
>Ga0138256_10006549_pt1 | contig 12314 bp, 8 predicted proteins | sample KNB2016incub_MG_FD_105486 | JGI IMG/M metagenome (GOLD analysis project Ga0138256, IMG submission 105486) | Active sludge microbial communities from wastewater in Klosterneuburg, Austria - KNB2014incub_MG | ecosystem: Engineered > WWTP > Activated sludge > Unclassified | place: Austria... | reverse complement strand
GCCGCCAGCTTGCTGGGTTCCCGGCGCGCCCAGGGGCTGAACGCCGAGCTCGAGGCGCGCTGCGAGCGCCGCGAGATGATCGCGTGTCGCCAGCTGGCGCTGTCACACCAGATCGGTCTGGACGGGCCGCGGGACGACAAGCGCGCGTTCGAGCTGTTCGAGCGCGCCTGCAACGCGAACGACGTCACGGCGTGTCTGCATTTCGCCAAGGCACTCGAGGCCGAGCGCACCGGCAGCGTCGATCAGCCGCGCGTGATCGCGCTCTACGAGCGCGCCTGTCAGGGCTCGCAGGCCGAGGCCTGCGCGGCGCTGGGCAAGCGCCACGAGAAGGGCCGGGGCACGGCCAAGAGCCCAGAGAAGGCTCTGGAGTACTACCAGCGGGGCTGCGACTTCGGCAGCGCCGAAGCCTGCGGCGGGCTGGCGCTGGCGAAGTACATCGGCATGGGCACCGATCCGAACGTGGAGCAGGCGGTGGCGCTGTTCGAGAAGGCCTGCAACGGCGGGGACGCCGAGGGCTGCCACGGCTTTGGTCGAATGGTGCTGGGCGGCCGGGGCGTGCAGAAGGACGAAGCGCGGGCGATGAAGCTGTTCGAGCGGTCGTGCGAGGGCGGCGCGGTCACCGGCTGCCGCGCCCTGGGCCTCTTGCTTTCGGACGAGAAGGGCAGCACGCCGCCCGATCCGGTGCGCGCCAAGGTGATGTTCGAGCGGGCCTGCAACCTGGGGGACGCCGTGGCCTGCGAGCGGCTCGAGCGCCTGGGGCGCTGATCACCGCAGCGGGGAGCGGACCTTGCACCACACGCGCAAGATCAGCGTGCCGCGCACGGTCCACGGAGTCACGTCCACGCGGTCGATCTGATCGACGGCGGCGATCGGCAGGCGGTGCATCAGCCGCTCGACCACGAACTCGCGGCGCGTGGCCTCGGTGGAGAGCTGGCCCAGATCGTCGCCCTTGACCACGAAGGTCACGAGCTCGAACACCTCGAGGGATTGCGCGCGGGAGCGCGCGCTGGGCGGCGGCGGGCCGACCTCGAGCATGGCCGAGGCCAGCGCGTCGATGGTGTCTTTGCTGACCCGGTCGGCCTTCGACCTCGGGGGTGCGTTGGCCGGCGGCGCCACGCCCGGCATGGTCATGCGGGGTGTTCCGGTCAGCGCCTGGGGCGGCGGTTCGGAGTAGCCGTGGGTGCGCTGCCGCTGGCGCACCCCGGTGGTCGGCTCGTCGCCCAGATCCGCCTGACCGGCGCGGCCCGAGGGCGGCACCAGCTCGGCGGTGATCGCCGCCAGCGTCTCGCGGCCCGCCGGCACCAGATGGAACTCGAGCTCGGGGCCCTCGGCCTTCGGCGCCACGTTGGTGGTGATGGCCGCCAAGGTCTCGCGACCCACGGGCGCGAAGCCGACCTGGATCTCGGGAGACGAATCCTCGCTCTTGGGCGGCGCGCCCCGAGGCAGGGGACGCGGCGGACGCTTCGGCGGGCGCTTCTTCGGGGCCTGAGTCAAACCAGCAGGCAGTATCCCACGGGCGGGGCGGCGGGGAAAGCGCGCCCTCTAGCCCAGCTCGGTCTTGCCCATCAGGAACGCGTCGATGGCCCGCGCCGCGCGCCGGCCATCGGCGATCGCCCAGACCACCAGGCTCTGTCCGCGCTGGCAGTCCCCGGCCGCGAACACCCCGCTGACGTTCGTCATGCAGTTGACATCGACCGCGACGTTGCCGCGCCGGTCGAGAGTGAGGCCGAGCTCATCGAGCAGTCCGCTCTTCTCCGGATGCATGAAGCCGAGGGCCAGCAGCACCAGATCGGCGTCCAGGGTGCGCTCGGTGCCGGCGATGCGCTCGAAGCGACCGGCACGCTCGGCGACTTCCACCAGGTGGAGCTGCTCGACCGTGCCGGCGCCGCCCGCGAAGCGTTCGGTCGACACGCCAAAGCTGCGCTCGCCGCCCTCTTCGTGGCTGGTCGACGTGCGGAGCATCAGCGGCCAGAGCGGCCAGGGCGTGGTCGGGTCGCGCGACTCGGGCGGGCGCGGCAAGATCTCGAGGCTCACGACGCTGGCCGCGCCCTGGCGCAGCGCGGTGCCGATGCAGTCGCTGCCGGTGTCTCCGCCGCCGATCACCACCACCCGCTTGCCGGCGGCAGAGATGGCCCGTTCATCGGGAATGCGATCCCCGCTGACGCGCCGGTTCTGCTGCTCGAGGTAGTCCATCGCGAAGTGGATGCCAGCGAGCTCGCGGCCGGACAGCGCCAGATCCCGCGGCACCCGCGCGCCGATGGCCAGGCACACGGCGTCGAAGCGCGCGCGAAGCTCGCCGGCCTCGGCCACGACGCCCGTGCGAAACTCGACCCCTTCGGCGCGCATCTGCTCGACCCGGGCTTGCACCAGGCGCTTGTCGAGCTTGAAGTCCGGGATGCCATAGGTGAGGAGCCCGCCGATGCGGTCGGCGCGCTCGTGCACCACCACGCTGTGGCCGGCACGGTTCAGCTGCTGCGCGGCCGCCAGCCCCGCCGGCCCCGAGCCCACCACGGCGACCTTCTTGCCGGTGCGGCTGAGCGGCGGCTCGGGCAAGATGTGCCCACGCGCGAAGGCGTGGTCAGCGATCGAGCGCTCGAGCAGCTTGATGCTCACCGGCTCGGCATGGATGCCCAAGACGCAGGCCGCCTCGCACGGCGCCGGGCACACGCGCCCGGTGACCTCGGGGAAGTTGTTGGTCGCGTGCAGCGCCTGGACGGCCTCGGTCATCCGCCCGCGGTAAACGTGGTCGTTCCACTCGGGGATCAGGTTGCCGAGCGGGCAGCCGGTGTTGCAAAACGGAATGCCGCAGTCCATGCAGCGCGCGCCCTGCTCGGCCAGGCGCTCGCTCACCACCGGCAGCTCGATCTCGCGGTGGTCTTTCAGACGCTCGGCGACCGGCCGCTTGGGGGCAGCCAGGCGTGGATACTGGAGGAAGCCGGTGACCTTGCCCATGTTCACTCGGCCTCGGTCGAATGGCGGTTGCCGCGGGGCACGGGCAACGGATCGTCCACGGTGGGGGCGGCGCTCTCGGCGGCGCGCCGCTGCTCTTCCAGCTGCTCGACCACGCGACGGTATTCCGTGGGGACCACCTTCACCAGCCGCGGCAGGGTCTCTTCCCAGCGTGCGAGCAGCTCGGCGGCCTTGGCACTGCCGGTCACCCGGCGGTGCTCGTCGAGCAGCGCCGCGACGAAGGCGGCGTCTTCCGAGCCCAGGCCCTCGCGGGTGACCAGCTCGGGGTTGCAGCGCGCCTCGAAGCTGCCGTCCTGATCGAGCACGTAGGCGTAGCCGCCGCTCATCCCGGCGGCGAAGTTCTTACCCGTCTTGCCGATCACCACCACGCGGCCGCCGGTCATGTACTCGCAGCCGTGATCGCCCACGCCCTCGACCACCGCCGTGGCGCCGCTGTTGCGCACCGCGAAGCGCTCGCCCGCCACGCCGCTGATGAAGGCCTTGCCGCTGGTCGCGCCGTACAGGGCGACGTTGCCCACCAGCACGCTCTCGTCGGAGCGGAAGGTGGCGGCGCGTGGCGGGCGCACGCTGATCAGCCCGCCCGACAGGCCCTTGCCCACGTAGTCGTTGGCATCGCCCTCGAGGTGCAGGTGCATGCCCGCCACCGCGAAGGCGCCGAAGCTTTGCCCCGCGCTGCCTTCGAAGTCGAGGTGCAGCGTGTCTTCGGGCAGGCCCCCAGGGCCGTGCCGGCGCGCGATCTCGCCGGCCAAGAGCGCGCCCACCGTGCGGTGCACGTTCTTGATGGGCAGCGCCAGGCGCACCCGCTCGCGCTGCTCGATGGCAGCCCGCACCTCGGGCAAGAGCTGGTGATCCAGCGAGCGCTCGAGCCCGTGGTCTTGATCCAGGCTCTTGCACACGCCCACGCCGGCGGCACACTCGGCGCTCACCAAGAGCGCGCTGGTGTCGAGCTTCTTCGCCTTGAAATGCTCGTTCACGTCCCGGGGACGAATGCGATCGACCCGGCCCACCATCTCTTCCACGGTGTGGAACCCCAGCTGGCTCATCAGCTCGCGGGCCTCTTCCGCCACGTAGAACATGAAGCGGATCACGTGCTCGGGTTTGCCCTCGAACTTCTTGCGAAGCTCGGGGTCTTGCGTGGCCACGCCCACCGGGCAGGTGTTGAGGTGGCACTTGCGCATCATGATGCAGCCGCTGGCCACCAGCGGCGCGGTGGCGAACCCGAACTCTTCGGCGCCGAGCAGGGCGGCGATCACCACGTCGCGGCCCGTGCGCATCTGGCCGTCGGCTTGCAGCACCACCCGGCTGCGCAGGTCGTTCTTGACCAGCACCTGGTGAGTCTCGGCCAGACCCAGCTCCCATGGCACGCCGGCGTGCTTGATGCTGGTCAGAGGCGACGCGCCGGTGCCGCCGTCGAAACCCGAGATCAAGATCACGTCGGCGCGGGCCTTGGCCACGCCCGCGGCGATGGTGCCCACACCGGCCTCGGCCACCAGCTTCACGCTGACGCGCGCCTTCGGGTTCACCATCTTCAGGTCGAAGATCAGCTGAGCCAGATCCTCGATGCTGTAGATGTCGTGGTGGGGTGGGGGAGAGATCAGCGTGACGCCCGGCGTGGAGTGGCGCGTCGCGGCGATCACCGCGTCGACCTTGTGCCCGGGCAGCTGGCCGCCTTCGCCGGGCTTGGCGCCCTGCGCGATCTTGATCTGCAGCTCGTCGGCGTTGACCAGATAGTGGGTGGTGACGCCGAAGCGACCGCTGGCGACCTGCTTGATGCTGCTGCGCTTGCTGTCGCCCGAGGGCAGCCGCAGGAAGCGCTCTTCCCGCTCGCCGCCCTCGCCGGTGTTGCTGCGGCCACCGATGCGGTTCATGGCGATGGCCAGGTTCTCGTGGGCTTCGGCGCTGATGCTGCCGAAGCTCATGGCGCCGGTGGCGAAGCGCCGCACGATCTCGCTGGCCGGCTCGACCTCGGACAGCGCCAGGGGCGCGTCGGCGGGGATCAGGTTCCACAGGCCGCGCAGCGTGATTGGCCCGCGCGACTGCTGATTCACCAGGTCGGAGTACTCGCGGTAGCTCTTGACGTCTTCGTCGCGCACCGCGCGCTGCAACGAGGTCACCACCTTGGGGTTCCAGAGGTGGCGCTCGCCCTGGGCACGGAACTGGTATTCGCCGCCGGTGTCGAGCCCGGGGCTCGGCGCCCGCCGGCGCGGAAACGCGGCGTCGCTGCGCAGCCGACACTCTTCGGCGATGTCTTCCAGATCGATGCCGCCCAGGCGCGACGTGGTGCCGGTGAAGTAGCGCTCGGTGACCTCGGCGCTCAGCCCCAGCGCCTCGAAGATCTGCGCGCCCTGGTAGCTCTGCAGGGTGCTGATGCCCATCTTGCTCATCACCTTGAGCAAGCCCTTGTTGACCGCCTTGACGAAGTTCTTGCGAGCCACCGCCGGATCGCGCACCCCGGCCAGCACCCCGGCCCGGGCCAGCTCCGAGACGCTGTCGAGGGCCACGTAGGGGTTGACCGCGCCGGCACCGAAGCCGAGCAGCAGGCAGAAGTGATGGACCTCGCGCGCCTCGCCCGTTTCCATCAGCAGGCCCACGCGCATGCGCGTGCCGTTGCGCATCAGGTGGTTGTGCACTGCCCCCAGGGCCAAGAGGCTGGGAATGGGCACCATGTGCGCGGTGGCGCTGCGGTCCGAGAGCACGATCACGCTGTGGTTGTTCAGCACCGAGAGCGACGCCTGGCGGCACAGCTCGTCGAGGGCCGCCTTCAGCCCCCGGCCGCCCTCGGCCACCGGATAGACGATCGGCAGCGTGGCCGGCCGGCGGAAGTGGATCTGGTGGGTGCCGCGCAGCGTGGCCAGCTCTTCGTTGGTCAAGACCGGGCTGCCCAGCTCGAGCATCTGCGCGTGGTCGGGCAGCTCGAAGAGCAGGTTGTCCTCACCGCCCACGAAGTTCCGCAGGCTCATCACCAGCGCCTCGCGGATGGGATCGATCGGCGGGTTGGTGACCTGGGCGAAGTGCTGCTTGAAGTAGTTGAAGAGCAGCTGCGGGCGTTCGGAAAGCACCGCCAGGGGCGTGTCGGTGCCCATGCTGCCCACCGGCTCTTCGCCCTTCTCGGCCATGGGGGCGATCAGCAGGCGCAGGTCTTCGGTGGTGTAACCGAACACTCGCTGGCGCTCGAGCAGGTCGTGGGGTGCCGGCGCGCCGGGCACCTCCGTCACGTCGTCGATCTCGTCCAGGTGGATGGCGTTGTCGCGGATCCACTTGCCGTAGGGCTTCTGCTGGGCGAGCTGCCGCTTGAGCTCGTCGTCTTCGACGATCCGCCCGGCGGCGAGATCGACCAGGAACATGCGGCCGGGCTCGAGCCGGCCCTTGCGCGCGATCTGCTCGGGCGGCACGTCCATCACGCCCGTCTCCGAGGCCAGCACCACCAGCCCGTCGCGGGTCTCGAGCCAGCGCGCGGGGCGAAGGCCATTGCGGTCGGAGAGCGCGCCGATCTGCCGGCCGTCGGTGAAGGTCAGGGCGGCGGGGCCGTCCCAGGGCTCGACCAGGCAGGCGTGGTACGCGTAGAAGTCGCGCAAATACGCCGGCATGCTCGGATCGTTCTGCCAGGCCTCGGGCACCAGCATGGTCATCACGTGGGGCAGGCTGCGCCCCGCGTGCAGCAAGAGCTCGGCGACGTTGTCGAGCTGGGCCGAATCGCTGCCGCCGGGGGTGATGGTCGGCAAGATGTGGCGCACGTCTTCGCCGAACACGCGCCCGTCGAACAGCTGCTCGCGGGCGCGCATCCACTGGGCGTTGCCCCGCACGGTGTTGATCTCGCCGTTGTGCGAGAGCAGCCGGAAGGGCTGCGCCAGCTGCCAGGTGGGGAAGGTGTTGGTGCTGAAGCGCTGGTGGACCATCGACAGCGCGCTGACCACCCGCGGGTCCTCCAGGTCGCGGTAGAACTTCGCGAGCTGGTGCGCGAGCAACAGACCCTTGTAGACCAGCGTGCGGCACGACAGGCTGGGGATGTAGAACGCGTCGCGCCCCGGGATGTCGCTCTCGCGCACGGTGCGCTCGGCCCACTTGCGGATCACGAACAGCTTGCGCTCGAAGCCCTGCTCGTCGTCGGTGGTCGAGCCGACCAGCACCTGGAAGATGACCGGCGCGCTCTGCCGGGCGATGGGCCCGAGGGCGGCTTCGTCCACCGGCACCGTGCGCCAACCCAGCAGGCGCTGCCCGGTGCCCAGGATCTTGTCCTCGAGCACCTGCTGGCAGCGCGCGCGGGCCGCGGGGTCGCGCGGCAAGAACACGCAGCCCACGCCGTAGGTGCCGGGCGAAGGCAGCTCGAAGCGACCCTCGACCTCGGCCGCGAGCAGCTCGTGCGGGACCTGGATCAGGATGCCCGCACCGTCACCCGACAGCGGGTCGCAGCCGGTGGCGCCGCGGTGCTCGAGGTTGAGCAAGATGCCGACGCCGCGCTCGACGATGTCGTGGGAGCGCAGACCCCGAACATGGGCCACGAAGCCGACGCCGCAGGCGTCGTGCTCGAACCGGGGATCGTACAGACCGCGCGACTCGGGCAGCCTCATCGCGGTGGCGCTCTGAACGGATGGCGGGGCATGGCGGCCCGGTATTGGGCCACGTTTTGACGCGCCGCGCAAGGCGCCACTGACGGTGGCTTGCGGAGACCCCGCGACTCGACGTTTGATGGCGCCGATGACCTTCGCTGACCGAAGCGCCGCCCTGGTGTTGATCGTCGCTGCGCTGCTCGCTTGCAAGAGCAAGTCCGACCCGCCGCCGCCCCCGCCGGCCACCGCACCGACGGCCACGGCGGTGACCCCCGGCGTGTGCCCGGGCGGCGCCAGCATGGACCCGGGGCAGGGCGAGTTCCGCCCCGCGGTCACCGCCTTCAAGGACAAGGACTACAAGACCGCGCAGCGCCTGCTCGATCACCTGGCCAAGCAGCACCCGAACAGCGCGACGGTGCGGGTGTGGCGCGGCGACTCGGCGCTGTTCGACAAGAGCCTGAAAGAGAACGAGGCCGCCGAGGCGTCGATCCCGTTCTACGAAGAGGCCGAGAAGCTGCACGACAAGGGCTGCAAGCTGCCCGAGTACGAGCACTATTACCTGCGCATGGGCGTGTCGTACGCCCTGCTCCGCAAGAAGAACGCGGACGACGCCATCCGGCACCTGGATATCGCCCGGAAGCAGTGGGACAACAGCGCGGAGGTTTTTTATCACCTGGCGCGGGGGTACTGCCTGAAGAACGACGTCGATCAGTGCGCGACGAACTTCGAAAAATCGCTGGAGGTGGCCAAGAGCCTGCGCCGCCCGAAGTTCCTGCGCTCGCACAACTCGCTGGACGACTGGATTCGGCGCTCGCAGACCCAGAGCGAGTTTGGCCCGCTGCGCAAGGACAAGCGCTACCAGGCGGCGATCAAGAAGACGAAGGACGAGGAGTAGCCGCGCTACTTGCAGCCGGCGGCGACCGCGAAATCGATCACCGCGTCCGCCGAGCCGTGGTCGTCCAGGTAGAACTCCCAGGTGTAGAGCCCTTCGGGCAGCGGGCCGTTGTCGTTGTCGCCCACTGGCGGCCCGACCTGCTCCCAGCTGATGACGTGGTCCCCCTTGCCCGGCGCGATGTTGCCGAACTCGAGGATCTCGTCGTTGCCCGGCTTGCTCTCGGCCCAGGCCATGTATCGGCCGTCGTTCACGTTCTTGAGCACCGGCGTCAGGATGGTGTCGTCGCGGAACGAGAGCATCTCGACGAACACGAAGTAGTGATTCGGCGTGGTGCCGTCCAGCTTGGTCGGCCGGATGCAGTCGTCCTTGGGCAGGCGCCGGCCGTCCGAGTCGAGCGACACGTAGGCGTCTTTGATGTGGGCGGACTCGCAACCGGTGGCCCCCACGGTGGCGAGCAGAGCGACGGTGATGAGAGGACCGAGCCGCATGCCCGAGCAGCGTACACGGCCCCGAGCCGCTCGCCAATCGCTTCGCGTGGCGCTTGCGGCGGCGGCGAGACCCGGGCAAAGGCCAGCGGGTGACGGACCGCGCGCGTCGGTATTTGCCCTGGCTGGTGGTCGCCCTGGCGGTGGCCGAGTCGGCGGCGACGCTGCTCTGGAAGTGAAGGGGAGATGCCGCGCCGCGAGACCGCCGTCGCCGTGTCGATCGCCTTCGCAGTGTGGGCCGTGGCGCTCGCGATGCTGGTGGCCGTCTCGCGCCAGACCGGCCCCGCCTTCGGGGAGCTGGGCGGCCTCGCCAGCATCGAGGCGCACACCGATCTGATCCGCCGGCTCGCCGCCGGGCGTCTCTCCGAGCTCTGGCGGCCCGAGCACCGCCCGGCGCTCGAGTCGGGCGTGCTGGTGCTGACCGGCGCGTGGTCGAAGCTCAGTCTGGGTCGCATCGGCGTGCTCGACCCGCTCACCGCGATGCGGCTGCCGGGGTTGATGGTGGGTGCGCTCGCGCCGCTCTCGCTCTACCTGGCGGTGCGACCGTCGCGGGGGCGGCGGGTTGCGCTCATGGCGGCGGCGCTGTGTCTGCTGGTGCCGCGCTTCTCTCACGCGGTGGTGGTGGCCGACGAAGCGGCGCTGGCGGCGTCGGCCGGATGCCTGGTGATGGCCGCGCACGTGCGCGCCCTCGGGCCGGCAGCCCCCGGCGGGGCCGGGGCGAAGCGCACGCTCGCCTGGGCGGTGCTGGGAGCGGCGGCGCTCGGCTTCGGGCTGTCGCTGTCGCTCGGCGTGCTGTGGGTGCTGCCGGTGCTCTTGACCCATTTCGCCTGGGCACGGCGCGCCAGCGTTCGACGCCTGCTCCGCCAGGGCCGCCTTCCCATCCCCGCGCTGATGCTGGCGGCGCTGCCCATCGCGCCGCTGGTGCTGGTGGCGTTCGAGCCGGCGCTGTGGCGTTCGAGCCCCGCGGCCGTCGCTCGCTTCTTTCTCGCACCGCTCGAGCCGACCGTCGTCCGGACCGAGATCGGCGGGGCCGTGGTCGATCGGCTGCCGGTGCCCGGGGCATTCGCGCTCCACTGGCTGCTGCACGCCGTGCCGTTTTCGGTCCTGGCGCTGGCGCTCTTCGGGCTCGGGGTCGCGGCGCACGCGCTGTTGGCTCGCCGGTTTGCCTCGGGCTCGTGCCGGCCGCCGCCCGATCGTCACGCGCTCGGCGCGCTCGGAGCCATCGGGCTCGGCGGCGGGCTCGTCGGGTTCTGGCTGATGCCCGACGTGCTCACCACATTTCCCCCGCGCGTGATCACGCTGGTGCCGTTCCTGGCGCTCTGCGCAGCGATCGGCGTCGATCGACTGGCGACGTGGGTCCACTGGCCGGCTCTGCGCCCCGTGTTCCTGGGGTGCGTGATGGTGGCGCTGGCCACGCCCGCGTTGACCCAGGCGGCCACCGCCAGCGCCAGCGCGAGCCCCATCACCGGTGGCGGGCGGATCGCGCGTCGGGTGCTGCCGGTCGGCGACGGCAGCGAGCTGGCGGTGCTGGCGCGCGCGATCGACGCGCTCGGCAAACCCAGCGTGACGCTGGCGGCGCCGCCCGAAGTGCCCGCCGAGCTCTGGGCGCGCCTGCTGCACACCGGCCGCCTGCGGACCCGCGTCACGCTCGACCGGCAGGGCGAGCTGTCACTTTCTCGCGGCCGCACCAGCGGCGCAATCGTCGCCCAGGTGCGGCGGGACGGCGCGCTGGTCTGGACGCTGGCTCACAATCGGTGAGCGCTCACCACCACGCTGCCCGCACCCCGCACGAAGCCGACCTTGGCCACCAAGGCCTTTTCGGACGCGAAGCACACCGGGCCCCGGGTGCCGACCAGCGCCACCGATCCGGGCAGCGCATCGGCGCCGCGGCTCGTGCCCCGCTCGTCGAACAGCTCGAGGCTGAGATCGGCGTCGGCGTGCTCGGCCACGGCGATCACCCGCACGCACGCGGCGCCGGCGCCCAGCTCGAGCCGAAGCTCGCCAGGGCCGGAAAACGTGCCGATTGGGCCGAGCGGCGTGGCGCCGGGGGCGCACGCCTCGGCCACCGCTCGGGCGCGCTCGGCAGCGCTGCCCTGAAGCGGCACGCCAGCGTGACAGCCGTCGCCGGTGAAGCGCGCGGCTGACGGCGCGGCGGAGGCGGCTGGGCCGGGGGCGGCACTCGCGCTCGCGGCCGCGCGCGCGCTGCCGGGCGGGGCCCGATCGCTGGAGCCTCGCGTCTTGTCACACGCCGCCAGCAGGCAGACAAAAACCAAGAGGCGAGCCGCGGGCGCTCGCCTCTTGGGGCTGTGCAGGCGAAGCGTCACTTCTTCTTCTTCGCGGCCCACTCGGTCTCGGTCTTGTTGCGCGAGCCCATCACCGCCTCGTCGGCGGCATACTTCACCTCGCCGGTGACCATCGAGCCCGGGACCGGGAGCTTGGGGACGATCAAGAGCTCGAGGTTCAGCTGGGTGTTCTCGTCGTCGATCTTCTTGATCCGCCAGCGCGCGTCCATGCGCTTGACGTTGCCCTTGACCATCTGGCCCTCGAGCACCTCTTCGCCGTTGACGGACTTGATCGGCGAGAAGCGCACCACGGCCCAGATCTTGGCGGCGCCCTTGAGGATGGGCACCTGCAGGTAGACGTCGGTCTTGTCGCCGTCGCGCCCGACGACCTTGGCCTTGTCGAACTTGGAGATGAACTTGGAGTAGTTCTTGAAGTCGGTGACCGTCTTCTTGACGTTGGCCACGGGCGCCGCGATGTGCACGCGGGCCGCGCCGGCCTTGGTGGCGCTGTACTCGGTCGAGACCTCGTAGCGCTCGGCGTCGCGCAGCTTCATCAGGCGCTTGGCTTCTTCGTTCGCGTCGGCGCTGGCCGCGGGCGCCACGAGCGCCAGGCCCAAGGTTGCCACCACCATCATCAGCGTGCGTCGCGTGTTCATCTCCGAAGCTCCTCGATGTCAGCTCATCGCCTCATACGGCTGGAACGCGGAATTGCTTCCAGCATGGCCAGTGGCGCTCGTTTCGTAAAGCCCGCCGGTCACGTTCGGAACCCTGCACACAGCGTGCCGGCTCCCCGGCCCCGCGGGCAATTCCCATGGTGTCGCGGGGTTCTGCCGCTCGGCCCGGGGGACGGACCGGTGGGGGCCGCGGCACCGATGCCCTGGCGAAGCCATTCGTTTACGACGAGTGGGCCAAGCGTGCCACACCCCGGGCCCGTCACAAGGTAGCCGGGACCGGGGCGCTCGTGCTCCAATTGCGGCATGCGCGTGCGAAGTGCAAGTGTCGGGATCGCCCTGGCGGTCGCGGTGGCCGCGGCGGTGGCGGGCGCCCAGACGAAGGCGCCGGAGAGCTCACCGCCAGCGAAGGCCAGCGAGAAGACCGAGCCGAAAGCCGCCGCCAAGGCCGGGGACGCCAAGGG
>Ga0138256_10006548_pt1 | contig 12314 bp, 7 predicted proteins | sample KNB2016incub_MG_FD_105486 | JGI IMG/M metagenome (GOLD analysis project Ga0138256, IMG submission 105486) | Active sludge microbial communities from wastewater in Klosterneuburg, Austria - KNB2014incub_MG | ecosystem: Engineered > WWTP > Activated sludge > Unclassified | place: Austria... | reverse complement strand
TATGCAGTCTTCATTTGATCAGATCTTGTGAGTGCAGGACAGTCGAAGAACGCAGGCGATATATACAGATCCCAGCCAAGTTACCTATATATTCCCTCACTTGAGTCAAGCAGTCTACAAGAGTATAGAGATGGTTGGAGAGAAGAATAAAGAGACCCCAGAGTGACCATCACTAGTAAAATGATTTGGCGAGATGTGTGAGCTACAGTGCCCAGGGCTGTGATGAAAAAGGTGTGCATATTACCAAGATTAGTGTAATTTTATTTGTTTGACATCTGATGCGTGTGATCAATGGGACTCATAGAAGCGACAATCTTGTGAGTCGAATAAAAAGAGTAGTGGTAGGTATGTGAGTACTCTTGTGAACAAGTGGATTTTTGGGATATACATATGCAAAAGATGTACAGTGTCTGACAAGCGACAAATGAAGTATCTCAAATAACTACGTAGGTACAGTTACGGTACAGCAAAAAACACTCGTAGATAATCTTGTCGTAGACAGAAGTTATGATCGCGAGAAGTATGCCATCATTACGCAGTATTGTGATACCGTGCTGGGCGGCAAAGAAAATGGAAACATGAAGTACACGTGTTTTGATTATGATTGATTTAGATATGATCCTAGGCAGTCGCTCTTTGTATATGCATTGTGCGTTAATATGGACAAGAGAGCGGATGGACATACGTACAAGGATGAGTTTGATGTCAGTTATCCTGGAGGTGCAAAAACAATACTCAAAGACATGATCAAAAAAGATCTCGATCTCAACAAAGTACGATGAATACCGACGCAAGCCGCGCTTGATGCAGATAGTGCATACGATGGTTGTGATCCCAAATGATCAGACGGAAAAGCGAGTATGCAGGCATGTAAGTTTTCTTCATTTGCGCCACATATCATAGAGACGATCTTCAATGACTATAGTAATATGATGCTTGCATGACTGTACGGATTCAAGTATAGTAATACGAGAGATGACAGAAAAAAGGCGATACATGATTTTGCAATGACGCATTTCAAAGGAGATGCACAAGATCCGCAGGCTCCCTGTAATGATCCGAGCGTGGACTATTTGCAAGACACACCATACACGCTCGAAGGAGATAAAAAACATTGTTCGCATCCACAAACGTACAAGATGTTGGATCAGTTTTTACAAGGAGTGTCGCAGTTAGGAGAAAAAACTGATATGCTCGACGCAAAGAAAACGTTTGCGCTAGACTGCAAAGATCGTCAGGGCACCATGCATGGCTGCGCCTTCAGCAGCACCTGAACGATCTTTGCAGAACGTTCTCGAGAAGTTTTCAAAAATCTGCTTACCAACGAACTTATGTTCTATTCATTGTTTTTGGACTACTATAGCAATACCATAGTATACGACAAAAAATTCAATCCACTTGCGTTCGAAAACTTATCCGATTTGATCAAGAAGGATGGTGAGGAGGTGCAGCTTATCATACAGGAGAAGCAAATTGCAATTCAATCCACCAATCAAATGATGAGGATGCTAGCAAACTTCTACACGCTCTATCCAATTCATATTTGATTATCAGCATACTACGAAGATCTTGTGCAGTACAGAGACACACTAGTAAAAATGTATACGCCACTACATCAGTTGTTCTATTACCTTCTGAGAAACGCCCAAGAAAAAAACCAATAACTTTACTTTGCCATGTGTCGTATCGTATGATCAAAAGACGAGTTTTAGTATCATGTATCTTGCTGTTGAGTGTGCTGCCTGTGTATGCACAGCATTATCCAGTTGTGGACTTAGCAGAGGCATTGAATGCATGGAATCAAAGCGTCAAAGAAAAATGAGATCAGTGAGAGCTTGGTCGTGCAATTACGAGATGAGATCTCTATACGCATGCGCAAGGTATGGCAGAGGCAACAATTAGTAGTGTGGCTGTAAGAACGCTCGAGCATATTCACAAAGCACTAGCACAAAATTGTAATAACGAACTCTCTCTCCAAGAAGTGGCAGATGTATTTGCAGAACTTCCACAGGGTATACAGTATCGTCGTCTTCTCGAAAGAAGAGACATTGTCGACGATATTCAGACGAATCGTTTTGAGAGGAGCTGCGTAGAGGTTGTCAAATGTGCACAAAAATATGAATGACCAGTATCATCTGTTAATCTCTACTCCAATGATGTCAGAGAGGGGTGCAAAGATATTGTTGCAAATCTATGGACGCTGATCTCTGTAAGACTTGACCGTCTTGACCGCTTAGATGATCTCAATTATGGTGACGATCTCCTCGTCAATGGTGAAGTCAAAGATGGCCCATTTGATCTTATGGACGACATCAAGAAAATTGCTGATATTATGTTCTCTCATGCAGATAGTCCAGCAAAGACAAATTTCTACACGATGAAAGAGCCAGGAACATACGGTGCTCCTGCAGGAAATCCATCTCCGCTTGATCCCAAAACCTATCTAAGTGGACTAGAAGACAAAGCAGCAAAAGACCCAGGACGTTATATGCCTCCTGGACAGGGAGATATTCCCGCATCGACAGAGGATCTGCATCCCGAGGTGCTCACAGAAAGTATGAAAGACGGCGATCGTGGAAGACTGCCTAAGCAGTGAAATCCAGAGACGACGACGCCTGTCGATACGCCAGCAGCGTGACCCACACAATGACCTGGACAAGCGAGTATCACGCTGCCATCTGCTGCGGCACAAGCCATAGAAAATCCGATTTGTTTTGTGCCGCCGGCTCCGGACCCAGAGCCAAACATCTTGGATCTCGCAGAGAAAGAGCAAAAGGCGACATTCGAGTACAACGATCAGCTGGACATAGAGAATCGTATTTTGGAGAGTGTTGCAAAAAAAGTATTTCGAGATGAGGATATAGGAGCAGATGATCGTGGGCCTGGAGATCAAACCATAGAAGAACAGGCACAGCAGATAGCAAATGAATTGGAGGTGAATGGTGGTGATGATGCTGTCAAAGAACTCTACGACCAGTTCAAGCAGTGCGTCAAGCAAGAGACAACAATGGATCCAGATACCTATCTCAAAGCAGTGCGAAAAGGACTAAGTCAACCAACAGCACTTTCGGCATGCGTACGTAAACAAATGTGTAAGGAGATCTCTGTCGCAGAAGAGAGTTTAAGTCAGATGTGAGCATCATTTGGCATTACCATCTGTAAGATTCCTCCCAGGAAATTTGGTGTCAACTCAAATCAAGCTGTCTATGCGATAGAGGATATACTAGACGAACATCTCAATGTGTGCACCAATACAAGACAGAGCGGTCAACTCCTCAAAAGCATCCAACCCAAGGATGCATGGACGCTTGTTACCTCCAAGACCATCTTCAAAGATGTTTTGTCATTTAGGATCTTTATGAGAGGTGGGGTCACAAGATATGATACTGACTATCCAGCGGAGAAAACCTTTCACAAGGAGTACAATAAATACCTTATGCAAAGCATTCTTCAGGTCTCTCCCAAGCTGACGACAACAACAGAGAGAAACAAGTATATTGTGATAGCAAATCCTCTAGACACGCAGGCATGAAATCTCGTTGCATCGACATTGGAGGATACGCAAACGGCGCAGAAACAAGTAGAATTCTTTGATCGTGCCCAGCAAGAGCGTATGCCACAGCGTATAGAGCAAAAAACGCAGTTGACCTCGACAGCAAGAATCTTAGAACAGTTTGGTCAGTGGACAAATCAACAACTCGAATACTGGAGACTGGTTAATGACCATACCTACATGATGAGAGAGACTGTAGAGGCAAAAGTAAATACACGACAAAAATAATCTCAATAAATGACCCCTCTTAGAGGAATAGAGTGTATTTTAGGAATATTAATGTGAATATGTTGTTGATAGGCGATATGCATATGACCTCCGCCAAAGGAGAGCGTGTAATTTGAGAGATAAGAAGTTTTGTAGCGAGTTATCCGCAGGAGCATGAGATAGTATTTTTGGGTGATTATGTCTATCACTTTAGCTATGATAGGAGGGCGTTGCTGATGCTTTATTCCTTCTTTGTGGAGTTGTGCAAGGAGGGTAAAATAGTTCACGTAATAGCTGGGAATCACGATCGGATAGCTGATCATTTTGTTTTCGAAGAGGCTCAAAAGACACTAGAATTAGTGCAGGGCGCAGAAATGCCATGAAGGTTGTTATTTTATACGGAACCATGTTTCCAGCGTATAGATGGGAAGGATTGTTTGATGTTTCCGTTTTTTCATCCCTCATTGCAGCAAAAGATCCCACTATCTCCAAGCGTATTTGGAGAGCTTGCAGCATCCCGTGATCGTCAAGAGCAGTATGCTGCATACGTCAATGAGTTGCTTCACACTATGATACAGCAGCGGAAAAGTGAACATCTAGGCGAGCAATGATACAGTGGAAACAATGATAACGATCCGCTCATTGTCATACATCATCGATATATTGCCCAAACGGCATTTCCAGGAGTGAAGTGAACATTCTCATATAGAAGTCCTGGTCTTTCGCCTCATCGATTAGATGATGCAGATATTAGAATGATCTCAGGGCATATTCACAGCTCATTTGCACACAAAAATTATCTCTGTGTAGGCAGTAGTCGACACACTTCGCCACTAGAAGTGAATGAACAAAAACGAGCTATGTGTTATCCTTTAGGAGAGACAGATCTCATAGAGGCCACACCATTGACGGGATTCCCTTATGTGTTGTATGCAGTGCCAGATGGTAATGGGATAAGTCAATGACACATAGAGCGTTATATGGAAAATACAGCCCACACATCACAACAGTTCCTACAACAGGGTGTATTTCAGATCAAAGTTAAGACACCTCTTCAAGAGAGAGTGTGGCGCGAGGTTACCCTTACGCTCCAGTGAGAGGGAGTAAGATACGACACATTGCATACGAGCATAGACGAAAGATTTTTGCAGATATTGGGTGAAGTGAGGATCAAGCAAATAGCAAAAAGCGACGCCCATATGCAGGAACTTTTGCAGGTATGAGGAGAAGAGTTGCAGCGTCGCCTCTCGTCTTGGAAAGAGCTTTTGCAGAGCTATCTTGAGCAAAAATACGGAACACAAGCGCAAGCCTACATGGATATGCTCAAAGAAATGAGTATTTTGTAGCAGAGATATGCTAAAAATCACCTCGTATATATCACTATCTTTTGAAGGACTGTCAATCGCAGAATTTGCAATTCTAATGAGCGGAAACTATACTTATTACGTTCATTTTCTTCCGCAAACCTTATGTATTATCTCACAAGACGAGGCGGGTATATAGTATCGTGGTGTGTATGAGTAGTAGTTCTCTTGGGGAGTCTGGTCTTTTTTGCGCCATTATCAGTGCATGCACAAGATAGTTCGCCAGTTGTAGATCAAACAGCATCCACAACACAGACGCCCGAAGCCGCTTCGACCAATGAGATTAACTTTGCAAATACGCTAGAGATGGTCCTCAGGGCACTGTATCTGATTATGTGGCCGCTCTTAGCAATCGCTGGAGCAAGTTTAGATAACTCGCTTGTATACGGTGAAATTTTTAAGTTGGATGTATCGCTCTGGCAGTTTTGGCAGATCATGAGAAGTTTTGCTAATTTTGCGCTAGGGTTTATGTTTGTCTGATCGATTTTGCGATCGTTTTTCTCCAACAATGCCTCATTCACACCCAAGAGTATCATCACCAAGATCATCATCGCAGCGATAGCAATTCAAGCAAGCTGGTTTATGGTGGCAGTAGTAATAGATCTCTCAACAGTAGGTATTTATGGACTCGGTGCGTTGCCACTCACGATCATAGATATCAACAAAGACAACAAACTCAATGAGGTAGCATATCCGGTCTCTCATACGATGTTTGATGCAGATCAAGCGAGCTCTCAATCATTGATAAGCTCACCGTTTAGCGTATATTACACCTGCCCTCAGTATCCAGGAAATTCTGCGGGAAGTCCAGAAAATGTCATTATGATTCCCTGCTGGACAAAAAATGGAGCAATTATACGCAAAGGTGATAAGACAGAGACAGATAGTTGGGATGGATACAAAGAAAATTTCGTAAAGCAGCGAAATGGGGCGATCAAATGAAAACAGATTACCGTAGATCAAATCAGTGATGATCACTGCGTATGGGGCACAGATATCATCCTCATGCAGCCAGAGAAAGATCTAAAAACAAAAGAAGATATATACAAACTCAAGGATCCAGTAGGCAAGGTAGCAGCTACACAATGGGAATGTCCAACGCTTCCCAAAATTATGAAAAAAGCCGTAAATGCGACATGACCGTTGTTTACACTCTACTCGAGTATTCTGAGTATTGCAAATCTTGGGTTTTCTCCGGATAAGTCGGGTATAGTAGAAATAACACTAGAGTTTTTGATTAAGAGTATTGTAGGGCTCCTGTTGTTGATACCGTTGTTTGTGCTCTGTATTATATTGATCGTAAGAATAGTGTTTTTGCGGCTTATTATAGCTGTTTCTCCGATTCTTGTGCTAGGATATGTATTTGATATTAAACTCATTAGCGGAGGGACCAAGACTAGTCTAGGAAATGTGCTATGACTGATATTTTTGCCGGTATATGTAGTCTTTGCGATAGGTATGAGTCTCGTGTTTTTGACACTTGTAGTAAAGGCAGACCTCATCCAAGAAAAACCGCTGGATGTAGTGAGTCTTGTAGGGGGAGAAACGACGGACTGCGGGGAGAATGCCGACGGCTATAAGTTTTTGGGTATGTTTGATATGTGTTTTACGAAAGGACAGAAAGAGTTTGGAGCAGGAATTACCAATATATTTGCATATCTTATCGTCAATGGATTTGCGATAGGATTGATGTGGGCGGTAGTGTTTGCTGCGCTGAGAAGTAGCAAGATAACAGAGGGTATCGTCACAACAGCAGAGTGATTTGTGAAGACGATGGCGATGTCAGTTCCATTTGTGCCGACACCGCGATGAGCATCAAGTCTTACAGGGCTGGGCGATGCAAAAAGAGAGATCAAGAGTATGCCAGATCGTATACAGCGTGCACAGTATGACAATAAGATCAAAGACTATCTCGATAGTAATAATGCGCAGAGTGGAGAGAGTAAGAAGACGCTAGATACGCAATTTCATACTGCTGGTATGCAGTGAGGGTCCGCGGGAGATATTCCTACAGTCATTAAAAACGGTGCAGCACCTAGTACAGATCGAAGTCAGTATAGAGAGATGCCACAGGCAATATGAAAACGAGCAGCACCAAGTAAGACATTTAATGATATGAGCGAAGTGCTTGCAGATCCTGAGGTGATAGAAAGACTACAAGACACCAAGATGGATGATGGAAAGACACTATACGAACACTTGGATGGTAATTGGGTAAAGTATAGGAAGTGAGGACCTAAGCGAAATGATCAAAAGTCAGGACTCTATCGTATGATGAAAGAGGGTATGAATAAGTCTATTACGGATCCTGCAATGAAGCGTGAGCTTATAGGGACATGAGGTAAACCTATTCAGTACCGGTATTGGAATCAGGCGAAGTGATATATGCATGTATTTGATGAGAGAACGCTGAGCGTCACAAGGCATACACTACCATATGCACCAACGGGTAGAATAGGAGATGGAACGCAGGATGTCATTAGAGAGAGACTCACTGCGCTGTGAGCACTTATTAGCGCGACATGAAGTAGCGAAAATTTCAACACATTCACGGACGGAAAATATAAGCCGTGGTTGGATGAACTGATATGACCATTGCCAGATGGTAATATTACAAGACGCACGTTCAATGGGGTGACGCTCAATGTGATCTATCAGGACAGATCTACACCTACCATAATCACAGGTATTGCGGTAGACAGTGCGCCTCCTCCATCATCGACATCAACCACAACTCCATCTTCGATATCGACACCAGCTAATTCACCAACAACTTCACCAACTACGCCTGGAACAGGAGCGCCATAGGAGAGAGTATCTGTCAGTGACCATAGTAATATTATTTATTCACCAGAGTCTTGTATGTTTATCACGAAGCGAATGAAGCAACGACAACGCATAGCGCTCTACCTAACGGTAGTAGTCGTTGCTTTCTTTGTGGTGTGACATACATCACAGGTGTTTGCTAGTTGAGGATCTGAGGCGGCACAGAACATCGAGGAGATCGCAGATAAGATCATCAAATTTGCTTCGCGGTGATGGATATTTTTTGCGATAGTTGCCGGTAAATTGATGACCAATACATTTGTATATGGAACTATTCTTCACCTCGATGTAAATCTTCGACAGATATGGCAGGTGATGAGGAGCTTCGCAAATTTTGGTTTAGGGTTTCTCTTTGTAGCATATATCCTCAAAAGTTTTTTTGGAGATGCATGATTGTTGAAGTCAAAATTGCCTATGATTATTGTAAGTGCTGTACTCGTACAGGCAAGTCGGTTTATGATGGCAGTACTGATCGACTTATCAACGATCGGGATGGCGGCAGTATGATCACTTCCTTTACAGGTGCTGGGAGATCAGCGAGATCAGCAAAAATATACGTTCAAGATGTATGAAAGAACGTATATCGATCAGAGCTTCTCTGTGGACATGGAAAGAACCGCCAAGACGAAAAGTAATCTCGTAGAACGAAAGCTTGAAGATATTTTACCAAAAGCTGACTCAGTGTCAGGTCCATTAATTTTTATGGGGGCGTCAGTACTACACACATTAGACTATAATTTCTTGACGCAAGAAAAACTTGATATAGGTGCGACGGCAGTAATTATACTACTAAAAGCAGTCGTATTGATTATGTTCTTTCTGCCTATCCTGGCGTTGGTGATCATCAATATGATTAGAGTATTCTGGATATGGATACGAGTAGTAATGTCGCCGTGGATTGTTTTGGATTATTTGGTGCTCGACAAAGCGCTCTCAAAGCGTAGCAAGATATTTGATATAGGGCAGGTATTGGGACTTATTTTTCAGCCAGTTGCTGTGGTATGATTGATGTCTATGTGACTGATTCTGGTGATTGGTATGGGAAGCATTATTGCTGGAGATAATGATTTTGATAAAACCAAAGAAAGCTTCCAACAGCAGCTCAACTATAAGACGATTTCGGACAATACCGCACAAGTAGGAGATCCTGATATTGGAGTAGCCTATGTGAGAGGTAATCTCTTTGATAGTGCGACAGATTATGTGGGATGATTTTTTGGGCAGATGATCTTATTTATTTTTGTGATTATGTTGTTGTGGGCGATCATCAAGGCAGCAAATAATTTTAGTGATATCACAAAGGATGCAGTAGGCAGTATGTATACGTTTGCGGAAGGACTCATGAAATCGGCGCCGATTATACCGTTTGCATGAGGCATTTCGTATGGCGCGGCAGAACAAGCAAAAGGAGAGTATGAGAGACAAGTGAGAAAAAATACGATATGAAAACGACAAGCAAAAGAAGAGGAAAATCGTGGAGCATTCCTCGCGTGATTTACCAATGCGCCGGTGAGAGACATCAAGAAGGGAGATCTCGAAGAGATAAAACATACTATGGGTCGTATCGTGCAGCGCGATGGAAGGCTTAAGCTAGAAACATTTGCTCAGAGTCTTCGTACAGTTATGCAAAGAAATCCAAAGCTTCAATTAGCATATGGTGTAAGCGAAAGATTTACGAGCCTAATGAATTCAGTACTACAGGACGAAGATGTATTGCGTGAACTATGAAGAAATACTATTATCGGAAGTAGCGCTGCAAAAGCAGCTGCCTACAAAGCTAATCCGGCAGAACTGATTGATAAGGAAGTTGCATTTTCAAGTTTCATAACAAATCTGATAGAAACCTGACAAGTAGATCGATCCAAAAAAACAGGGACAGCAAATATCAAAGGGAAAGTATTCACCATGTGATCTACTGAATCTGATGGTCAGTAATGATGGAAGAATGAGAAGATACTGGTGTGGGGTTAGGGGTGGTTTGATATTTGATAACACGATAAGAAATTTTTCTCTATAGTCTCTCCTAGTGAGGATAAGGTAACTCAGAGATACTCAGCAACATACGCATACAATGCACCGACGTATTTCGGTGCATTTTGCTGTCACCTTCGTTGTTGTGGGATAAGATATGGTGCATCAGTTTCCAAAAGAAGCTGTTTGGGGATGTTTTTTCAACTGTGAGCAAAAAGCGCATCGAGACTATCTCTGAGCTGTTGAGCTTTGGGATAGGTGAGATTTCCACAAAATCCAACAAAAATATCCGTGGGGTGAGAGAGGAGCAGTTCTATCTCTACGGGTGTGTATCATCGACAGTGAAAATAGAAACGCACATCAGGAAACTGTTGTACAACATCCCAACTCCCAGCGAAGTCATCTCTTGAATGTACAACAACAGGTAGGTGATGTTTTTTTGCAAGGAGACATTGCGCAGCAAAAAGTTCTTGTTGTAAACGATGTTGGGTAGGTGTAGTAGGATAGTGCAGATCTGTCCCACACTCACCAAGAGCAACAATGAAAGGTCTATTTTGGATAATCTGTTGTTCGAGTATTTCCATACGATCGAGAATATCTTGTGAGTAGGTAATATGACCTAGGCTAGCTTCGCTAGGATGGTATCAAAGGGCAGTTTTGAGGAGGAAAGGAATGTCTCCTGCTGTATATTGTTCTGACTGCCAGGAGTGGGCAATTTTCAACGCTCTCTCATTTCGTTCACTATCGACTCAAATTGTCACCAATCAGTGTCATCACGCTTCTATAAACGCCAAAACATGCGTCTTCCAGTCAGGATATAGCTCATTACTATTGAGATGGGTGTGTGCATCGTAAAGCATGCTTCGATTTGTAATTTTCCCGAGGTTGTTTACAAGTAGAGACATACCCCGTAGTTGATATAGTACGTATCACGCAAGGGCTCGGACATTTATTTTTTGTGAATATGTATGCTCGGAATTGTGGCAGGAATTGCAATGTTTATGTTTTTGGTACTCATCCATGAGATTTGACACTATATTGCAGCAAAAAAATCATGAGTAAGCGTACTGGAGTTTGGAATAGGTATCCCTCCCAAGGTATGTACGCTACGGAAAGATAAAGACGGAACGGCATATACGCTCAATCGAATACCACTTGGGGGATTTGTAAGACTCAAAGGGGAGCAGCCTGATGATGAGGGTGGCCTGACCGCAAAGACAAGTTTCTTGCAAGCAACGCTCGGTCGCAAGCTACTCATTCTTGTCGCTGGTGTTGCGGTTAATGCGTTGTTTGCATGGCTGGCATTTTCATTGGCTTTCTGGAAGGGAGTGCCTCCGCTGTTTGTGGTGCCAGACAATATGCTCTCATACGAGAGCAAAAGTTATCTGTTACCAAGCGCGCACTTCTTGCAAGAAGAGTGATTTTTGTCGGGAGGAGAAATGCCTACAGAGGTTGTTATCAACGAAGTAAATACGTGATGACTTGCTGCGCAGGCAGGAGTGAAACCATGAGATCGCTGGCTTGCGTTGGATGGAGAACAAGTAAATGGTACAATGCTTTCTCGCCAACTTAGAGCATTTGCAGGGAAGTCATTTACACTCACCTATGAGAGAGATGGAGCGACGGGATCTGCCACGATTACGTGTCCGGAGGACAACTGTTTTCTAGGAGTAGTACTGTCTGGAGGGACATTACAACACATTCTCCCTATTAAGTTCCCATTGGGGAAGTCTATTCTTGCAGGAGGACATGAAGTGATAGAACAGACGCGCGTAACATTTCTTATGCTGTGATGATTATTCAAAAATATATTTTCAGGTGACAAAGAAAAAATGAGCACAGCGGTTGGCAAAATGTCGTGACCAGTCGGTATTGTTAAGTTTGGAGAAATGATTTTTGCGGAGTGAGGGATATGGTTGTACCTAGCGTTTGCAGGTATGATCTCATTGGCATTGGCTGTATTCAATATTCTACCTATACCAGCATTGGATGGTGGAAGAGCATTGAGTGTCTGTATTCAAGTGCTTGGACGTTTCAAACCATCAGCATACTTTGCGGTGGAGCAGTACATAAATCTTGTGTTCTTTATACTGCTAATGGCTATGGGTATTTTTATTATCCTACAAGATCTCCAAAGATTTTGGGGAGTATCATTACCGCGATGGGGTGGATAAACAATAACATGATTTCAAGAAACATAAGAGTATCTGGTGTATTGCTGGTTTCAGTGATGGCATCTTATTATTGATGATATCAGTATGTTTCAGCTATGGATATCACAGCATCTTTGGTTGTGCATTGAAATATTTTAGGAGAAGTGAATCCGCAGCAGGCATTTCTACACGAGTTTTATCGCCGTGTCTATCAGTGAAAATTGCAGTACGGCGATCCAT
>Ga0138256_10006547_pt1 | contig 12314 bp, 10 predicted proteins | sample KNB2016incub_MG_FD_105486 | JGI IMG/M metagenome (GOLD analysis project Ga0138256, IMG submission 105486) | Active sludge microbial communities from wastewater in Klosterneuburg, Austria - KNB2014incub_MG | ecosystem: Engineered > WWTP > Activated sludge > Unclassified | place: Austria... | reverse complement strand
GTAAGGAACAGGGTCTTCATCGTAACTAGGTTCATCGTTTCGGGGTGATCGTGTTGCTGTTGTCTGTGTCGCGGGGTTTCGCGCCCGGTGCGGTGCTGTTGTCAGGCTGGGAGCCATCTTCCTTCGGGCGTTGTTCCTCCTGCTGCTGTTCCTCTTCGTCCTCTCCGCCGCGGGTGTTGCCGCTGTCGCCGTCCTTGTCCGGGCGTATGCCCAGCTTGCGCAGTACGCTGTCGCTCTTGTCGTATTTCTCGCTGGCGAAGAGCACGTTGTTGCCCTGCCCGCCGATATCGAAGATGGCGACGTACGTAGTGCCGGCCACTTCCTTGATCGCCTGGTAGATGCGGTCCTGGATGGGTTGGATCAACTCTTCACGCTTCTTGAACAGGTCCCCTTTCGGCCCGAAGCGCTTTTTCTGTAGGTCCCGCGCGTCGCGTTCCTTCTTTTCGATGTCCTCCCGCCGTGAGGCCTTCATGTCGTCCGTGAGCAGAATGGCCTCCGCGTTGTAGGAGTCCTGGAGCTTGCGGATGGTCTCCCAGCGGTCGTCGATCTCCTTCTGCCACTGGCCGCTCATGCGGTCCAATTCCTGCTGCGCGGTCTGGTAATCGGGCATCTTGCCCAGGATGTACTTGGTATCCACGAACGCGATGCGTTGCGCGCTGGTGCGGATCGCCGGAAAAAGCCCGCCAAGCAACAGGGACAAGAGAAGGAGGCGCTTCATGGAAGGTGTCGAAAATAGGCGATCGCGCTCAGAGCTCTCCAAGATCGATGCCGATGGTGAAATGGAACTGTCCTTTGGCCATTTGCGGCTGGTCGGGAAGATCGTCGAACCGCCAACCATAATCCAGACCCATGGGACCGAACATGGGAAGGAAGAGCCGCAGGCCGATCCCCGCGGAGCGGTATAGCGAGAAGGGATCGAACTTGTCGAACTCGCTCCAGGTATTTCCCGCTTCCAGAAAGGTGAGGGCGAAGATGGTGGCCGATGGGTTCAACGAGATCGGGAACCGCAGCTCGGTGGTGTATTTGTTGATCAAGAAGTTCCCCGTGCGCGGCGCCAGGGAGAGATCATCGTAGCCGCGCAATCCCACGATCTCCCGTCCGTCCAACTGGAACCCGGTAAGGGCGCTCCCACCAAGGAAGAAGCGCTCGAAGGGACTGTTCCCCAGGTTCGCATTGTACCTGCCCAGGAAGCCGAACCCGGCGCGCGTCATCAAGACCAGATCATGTCCGCTCTTGGTGCGCGTGATGCGCGTGAACCACTGGGTGGAGAATTTCCACTTGTGGAACTCGGCCCATTGGTAGCGCGTTGCGGGTTCTTCCGAGGCCCAATCACGCCCGGGTTGGAACCACGAATAGGGCGGTGTGGCCTTCAAGCTCAGCGTTACGTCCGAACCACTCCGTGCGAAGAAGGGCGCGTCCACCGAGTTGCGTGAAATGGAGATCTGGTAGGAGAGCACATTGCTCTGTCCGTTGCTGAACGAGAAGAGCGAGGTCCAGTTGCGCAGGTCGTAGAGCTGGTAGTTGATGCTCTGGCGCAGCAAGAAGTAATCGTCCGGCCACGGAAGGCGCTTGCCCAGGCCCACGGAACCACCGGTGATGAGCAACGACTGCCGCTCCGGGTTGGCCACCTTGCCGTCATCGGTGTTGATGAACTTGTCCTTGCCGTTGGTCTGCACCGAATGGAACACGGACAAACTGAGCGAGTTCTGTTTGTGGCCACCCAGCCAGGGTTCCACGAAGCTCATGCTGTAGCTTTGGAAAAAGCGGCCGTTGGTCTGGGCGCGCAGGTTCAAGGTCTGGCCATCCCCTGCGGGGAGCGGCTGCCACGCGCTGGGCTTGGCGATATTGCGCATGGAGAAGTTGGTGAACGAGAGGCCCAAGGACAACACCAGACGGCCCGCACCCCAGCCGCCGCTCAGTTCCAACCGGTCGCTGGGTTTCTCTTCCACGGTGTACTCCAGGTCCACTGTTCCGGTACGCGCGTCCTGCACAGGGTTCACCCCCAACTTCTCCGGATCGAAGTAGCCCAGGTTCGCCAGTTCGCGTTGGGTCCGGAGCACGTCGCTGCGATTGAACAGCTGGCCGGGTTTCGTGCGGATCTCCCGGCGGATCACATGCTCGTTGGTCTTCGTGTTCCCTTTGATGATGACGTTGCGGATCCGGTACTGTTTGCCCTCGCGGATGCGGATGTCCAGATCGATGCTGTCGCCCACGGCCACTTCCACCACTTCGGGGTAGAAGCTCAGGTAGCCATCGTCCATATAGAGCGAACTGATGTCGCGGCCGCTCTGGTTCATGTACATCCTGCTGTCGAGCGCGGTCTTGTTGTACACGTCCCCGCGTTTGATGTTCAGGATGTCCAGCAGTTCCCGGTCCGTGTGCTTGGTGTTGCCGGTGAAGTAGATCTCGCGGAAGTAGAACTTGTTGCCTTCCTCCACGTCTATCTCCACCATCAGCTTGCGGTCGTTCACGAAGTAGATGGTGTCGCGCACGATGGTGGCGTTGCGGTACCCGGCCTCGTTGTATTCGTTGATCAGGTTCTCCTTGTCCACCCGATAGGTCTTGGCGATGAACTTGCTCGCCCCGAACGGGTTGTACCAGTTCTTGCGCCGGGTCTTCTTCAAGGACCGGCGCACTTTGGCATCGCTCAAGGCCTCGTTGCCGTTGATCCGCACGTCCTTGATCCGCACTTTCTTCCCTTTGCGCACATCGATCACCAGCAGCACGCTGTTCTCCATCAGCGTGTCGTTCGTCTGGGTGATCACCGCGTCGGCCTTCATGAAACCCTTGTCCACATAGTACCGGCTGATGGTGCTGCGGGTGTTGCTCAAGAGCGCTTCGTTCACCTGCTGCCCGCGCACCAGTTGCAGTTGCTCGCGCAGTTTGTCCGCGTCGCTCTTGGTGATGCCTTCGAACTTGAACCGCGAGAGGCGCGGCTTCTCGGTCACGACGATGTTCAGGAAGATCGTACCGCCCCGTATCTCCGCGGCCTCCACCCGCACATCGCTGAATAGCTTCTGGTCCCAAATGTTCTTGATGGCATCGGCGATGCGTGGACCGGGCACCAGCACTTTCTCGCCCACCTTCAGGCCGCTGAAGAGCATCACGGCGTTCACGTCCACCGTGGTGGTGCCGCTCACCGTCAACCCGCCGATCTCGTAGTCGCGCGCCAACGCGGGGTCCATCATGGGCTGCTGCGCCAGGGCGGAGAGGCCGGCCCCGAGGGCGATCAGAACGAGCGAAAGGACCTTCATCAACTAGCGCGGTGACACCTGTTCGCTGATGAGCCCGAAGCGCCGCTCGCGCTGCTGGTAGTCCAGTACCGCTTCAAAGAGGTCCTCCTTCCGGAAATCCGGCCAGAGCGCCGGGGTGAAAAAGAGCTCGGCATACGCGATCTGCCACAAGAGGTAGTTGCTTATGCGCTGCTCACCGCTGGTGCGGATCAGGAGTTCCGGGTCGGGCATGCCCGCTGTGCAGAGCCGGGCGGTCACCACGCCCTCATCGATCCGTTCGGGGTCCACTTTTCCGTCCCGTGCTTCCTGGGCCAACTGTTTGGCCATACGCACCAACTCCCAGCGGGAACTGTAGCTCAGCGCCAGAGTGAGGGTGATGCGGTCGTTGTGCGCCGTGCTGGCGATGGCTTTCTGCAGAATGGCCGGGCAATCGCCGGGAAGGCTTTCCAGGTCGCCGATGGCATGCAGGCGCACGCCGTTCTCGTTCAGGCTCTCCAGTTCGCTCATCAACGTACGTACCAGAAGGTCCATCAGGGCATCCACTTCGGCCTGCGGGCGGTTCCAGTTCTCGGTACTGAACGCGTAAAGCGTGAGATATTTTATCCCGATCTCCGTGGCGCCCACCAAAGTGTCGCGCACGGCCTTCACCCCGCTGGTATGGCCCACCACGCGGTGCTCCCCCTGCCGTTCGGCCCAGCGGCCGTTGCCGTCCATGATGATGGCGACATGTTTGGGCACACGTGCGGGATCGATCCGGTCGCGGAGTTCCATGGAAGGCTCGTGAACTGCCCGCAAGGGGCGCTTCCTACCGGGTGGCGGTAAGAGGGCGCAAAGATGGCAGGATCCTCGGGATCACCGCTTCATCCTGAAGTACAGCTGGTCGCACTCGGTGAACTTGGTGAGCAGCACTGACAGGCTGAGCCCGGTGTACTGGTACCAATCCCGTGTTTGCGTGTCGCCGCGCGCCTGGCCGGTACGGTCCGTAACGGCGGCATCCAGGCTGGGGTCGCTCAGTTCGGCGGCCAGGGGGTTCAACTGCTCGGGATCCGCGTAGGTGCCGCTCACATCGTCCAGATAGTCCGTGAAGGTGCGGCGCAAGCCCCATTCCAATTGTAGGTCCACCCGCTTGCCCAAGGCGAACTTGAGGCCCGCCCCGAACGGGATACCCACTTGATCGACCTTGTAGAGGTTGCCCCCACCGTCTTCGCTCGTACCCCCTTGACCTTCAGTACCCAAAGGCTGCAGATCGTACCAGGTATTGTCCAACTGGGCCCGGGGATTCGCCCGGAAATAGCACAGGCCTGCGAAAACGAAGGGGGTCCAGGACTTCCCGTCCTTGCCTCCCGCGCGGTAGTGGAAGAAGTTGATCTCGCCTAACAGGGCCAGTTCGAAGATGTTGGCCCGGAAGCTCAGGTTCCGTAGCTGCTGGAGGCTATCCGGCGAATCGCTGTCGAAGGCCTCCAGGGTGCCGTAAAGTGCCTGGGCCCGAACGGCATAGCGGCTCCCGAAGTTGTAGCGGAACAGGAGCCCACCCATCGGTTTGGTGCGGGCCGGGTAGTGCTTGTAGGGGTTGATATCCCCGATGTAGTAGGTGACCCCGCCGGTGATGCCCAATTCACTCACCTGGGCCCGCAAGCCCTGGAGGGGAAGGAGGAGGACAACGAGGAGCGCGAGGCGCATGGGTTCCTGAACGCTGCGGAAAGCGGCGTGGTATACGCCGGAAGGGGGGCGAAGTTAGGTTCCTTACAACCCTGAGCAGTTCGTGGTTTCGATCCGGGCGAGCGTGCAAGGGCATTCCGCCGAACGTGATCACCCCAAACGTGATCGGTCGAATTTCGGGGAGGCTCCCGGTACTTGCTCGTTTGGGCTTCCAGGGGCGCTTGGGTTCATTCGGTTGGTTGAAGTTTGGGGACACCAACAGTGTTTCATTGGCGTTGCACCACCAACTGGCCTCGAGCCGCGTGCTGACCGTCCGCATTGGTTAGGACCAGCAGGTAATGACCCGGTGCGAGCGTGCCGAGTTCCACACGGCCAGTAAGGGGAATACTTTCCCTCCGCACCGACCGGCCCAATGCATCATGAATACCCACATAGCGCGCATCACTGGGCCATGCACCCAGCATCACATGATCTCTGGCCGGGTTCGGGAACAAGGAAATATCCAATATGCCGGTCGGTTCTGCGACCCCCACAGCCAAGCCACAACTATCCAAATACGTACCGCCCTCCCATCGGCCGATCCGCGCAATGCTATCGCCACCGGCCACGGTGAAATTCCCACCGATGAACAAGCTATCGTGGAAGAGGCCGATCACATTGCTCGTGATATTGAAATAGTCCGGTGGCACCAGGCTGCACCATCGCTCACCGTCCCACTTGGCCAAGCCATCGCTGGGTACGCCGCCGATGACGTTGAAGGAACCTGCGATATAGAGCGTGTCGTTCCACCAAAGCATCTCGTTCACCGCATTGTTCACGCTGCCCGTGGTGCCACCTGCCAGTGGATACCAATTGCTACCATCGTAGGCCACCACTCCACTGCCGGGATTCGTCGCATCATCCAGCGTGGTGAACGCGCCCGCGACGTAAAGCAGATCATTATGTACCTCCAACCGATACACCCAAGGGAAAGCGCCATGGAAGCCAGGAGGAACTGGTTCCCAGACCGTGCCGTTCCAACGGGAGATGCGATCACCGTATGGACCGATGAAATGCCCAGCGACATATAGCATGTCGTCGTACCAGGCCATATCGAATACCTGCGAGATCGGGTAATTCGGATTGAGATCGGGCATGGCATACACACTGTGCCACGTAGTGCCGTCCCAACGGGCCAAACCCAACGCCTCAAGAGTGTCGATGTGCGTGAAATTCCCTGTGGCATACAGCCCGTCCGCATATCCCCTTACACTCAGGATGCTTTCGTCAGGCTGACCCCCTACGGGCTGCCACGATGAACCGTCCCATCGTGCGATCGAATGCACAGGTGTTGAACCCGAATGACTGAAAACCCCACAAGCGTAAAGCTCGCCGTTCCAAAATTCCAAGTCGGTAACCGGATTTCCCCCACCAAGTGTCAGAGGACTAGTACAATCCCAAACTCCGTTAAGAAGTCCGCAACCGAGTGGCTCAAATTCTGTCCCGTCCCATGCAACAATACGAGGACAACTCTGCCCCTCCACAAGGTTGAAACCGCCAGCAATGATCAGATGCTCTCCGTCCGGGTGTGCCTCAAGGCGCGTCAGTCCGCCTGCCCCTACGCCAAGGCCGAGTGGTGAAAACTCTGGCTGGCCGAACGCGAACGCGCACGACATCAATGCCGATAGGAAGGCAGCCGAACGCATTGAAATCAATGCTGAACCAGCAGCCGGGTGGATGCGCGCGACTCCCCGCTCAAGCTTACAGCCGCTACCTGATAGAGCCCAGTTGCCAACCCTAACACAGAGAAATGCCGAATGCCGGGACGAGCTACCAAAACAACGCGTCCCATGGCGTCGGTCACCACCACGTGCATATCGCTAGTGAAGGCCGAAAAAGACACTTGGCACACGTTAGTTGCCGGGTTCGGCCAAAGCACCATCTGATCTACAGCACCGCCGGCACCTTCATTAACACCAACTTCAAGTCCTACCAAGCTCATACGCGCCACAAAGGCGTCCGAAGGGTCGCCGAACGGCGAACCGAAGGGTATGCTAAGTTCACAGTAGGAGGTTCCTGGGTAAGGACAGCGGTCGTCAAAGTCCCAACCTCCCGTGCTGCCGGCCCAATAGACCGCTTCGCCCTCCACTATGGCGATGTTGTGGCCGTAGTCCGCGCCATAGCCTAACTTCTGTTCATCCTGAAGATCGTTCTCCGGCAGCCCGATGTGATCGAATCGCGAGCCGAAGGTGGTAGCCCAGAACCTGGAGTGCTCAACAAAGCAGGCGACGACGATGCTCGACTGCTTGTTGCCATCGGCTTGGTTGTAAGGCTGGTAGTAGAAAGGCGGTGCATCTTCCGTAGGGAAGGTGGCTGGTGTGAACTGATCGATCTGTGCCATCATGCCCAGCATGAAAAGGTTGCCTTCCTCATCGCAAGCAAGGTCGTACAGCTTTTCGGTGCCGAAGGGATGTACATTCGGATAGCGGTAAACTGCCCAATCCGCGCTCTCATCGCCTGCCCCGCCGAAGAAGGTTCCCCAAAGCATTTCGCCATTGGGCAATTGGAACTCCGCCAAGTAGTGGTCATAATAGTTGGCAACGTCCTCCACCCATGGGCTCAGCCCTCCAGGGTGCCGTAAAGTGCCTGGGCCCGAAGGGCATAGCGGCTGCCGAAGTTGTAGCGGAACAGGAGCCCACCCATCGGTTTGGTGCGGGCCGGGTAGTGCTTGTAGGGGTTGATGTCCCCGATGTAGTAGGTGACCCCGCCGGTGATGCCCAATTCGCTCACCTGGGCCCGCAAGCCCTGGAGGGGAAGGAGGAGGACAACGAGGAGCGCGAGGCGCATGGGTTCCTGAACGCTGTGGAAAGCGGCGTGGTATACGCCGGAAGGGGGGCGAAGTTAGTTTCGGGCCTCGTCAGGAATTCGCATAGCTGATCTAGGGACTTACCCGGGTGGTTCAGAAAGTCCTCGGCGAAGTGAAGCCGCTCAAGGTTCGAAGGTGATGACCACCGGAAGCTGCTCACCTTGTTCGGTGGAGCACATCAACAAGACCCGCTGGCCATCGATGTTGAATAGGTCTTCAACTTTGGGGCTCACCAAGCCGTCTATTTTCCAAGCTGATGGGTCGGCGATGAGTTCCCGTGCATGCCGGCCCGTCATTGCGTCGAACCGGTCCACCATCAGCACGCGCGGACCAGTCGTCGCCGCCTCGCCGACCACAGGCAGGTGCATGTTCGCCATGCGGTCGAAGCGTATGAAGAGATGTTCTCCAGCGTAGTACATTGGGAGGAAGGTCCTTAGAGGGGAGAATTCATGCCGCTGCCGCTTCGGGATGCAACCGGTCCATAGCACCCTTCCGGCAGCGTTCACCGCGCAGAGAAATAGGTCGTCCGTATTGCCGAACCAAAGTGCCTCTTGCTGACCACCGTTCTCTATCCAGCGCTGTTCGGCCACCAGCACATGCGATGTGTCACCGGCGAGCACATCCACGAAGGTCACCTGCTTGGTACTGTCCACCATGTGCGCGGCGCCGAACTTCACCTTGTGCTGTTCGGTGGGCAAGGGGCCGCGCAGCAATAGACTGTCCGGCATGGGCAGTCGTAGCGTACCGCTCGCTGTTTCCTTTCCCCCAGCACGTAACAACAGGAAGCCTTCTTCCGGGTGCCAGCGCTCCGCGGTGGTGTACCATGTGGCGAACACGATCGCACCGTCGTCCTGTTGGTATAGCAGGCCGGAAGTGATCTCGGCATCATCGGTGGCCGTAGCCAAGGTGGTCCATGCCGTGTCGCCAGGATAGGTGCGCATCAGCGCATAGCTGAACGGATCAACGGCTTTCTTCTTTTCCCTGTTGCGTTCGGGGCGGTGATCGCGCACCGCCCTGACCTCCGAGCCATCCTCGAGAAATGTGATCGCGATCGACCTGGTACCCGCAGGATCCTGAAGAAAGTGGAAGGGCGATTCCACGTGGTTGAGCGCCGTATCCAAGGTAAGCAAGGTGCGGTCACGCAGGCCGGCGCCCTGGGAGGAGTATGTGATGTGAAGAATCTGTTCGTTGTTGCTTGGAAGGAACCGGTACTTGCCAATTTTGTTGGACTTCCACGCGCCGGGGGGCATCCTGTAGCCGCTGAGCTTGCCATGCACCGATATGGATAACACGTCCTGTCCAGGTCGTCCGGTGCTCATATCCACAACGCGCGCGGCCAGACGTTCCTCTTGGGCTTCGCCGTCCCACCATGAATAGAACATGAGCAGCCGATCGCCGAAGCGATCCAACATTTCGACGTGCGCGTCCTTCGGCAAATCCTGTCCGGAAAGTTCAGTGACCCCTTTCAAGGTGGACAGGTCCAGGCGCTGAGAGCGCCATGCTCCGTCTTCAATGGTCAAGCAGATCCGCTCGTGTTGGCCAAGGAAGCACCAACGCGGCGCGGCAAGTGCTTTCGGAAGTGGTATGTAGGGCTCGCCGACCTGGATGCGCACCTGCGCCTGCGTTGCAGAGCCGGTCTGTGCGACGCACGGCAATGCCACAAGCATGGCCAGGAAACATCGGAATGTTGTCATCGCGGAGCACGAAGATCATCACCCGCGCCAGATATATGAAGTTAGGTCTGAGCTACCCCTCGGGTATTCAGCGGGCTGGGCCGGAGCGCCGATCCAGACCTTCGGAACGCTTGGGGCGGAACGTATAGCCAAGGTCTATACCTACCCATGGAAAGATCGGATGCTTGTTCTCCCCCGTTTCGTTCGTCAATTCGACCCATGCCGGGTCGAACTCTATCGCTTTTATGAACACCAACGGATATGCCCTAAGGAAGAATCTCCCTGGTTCCGCTTGGAAACGATACCCGACCGGTTTGAGGGTCACATATGCCGCCCGAGAGATGATGGTCGGATCACCCGACTGGGCGTACCAGCCGCTAGCCAATGTTACACCGGCACCTAGTTCGATATGATGCTTTCGGCCAGGGAACCAGTTCCATTGGATCGGTATGGAATACTTCGGTGCGACTGGACCACCACTTTCACCGACGTCGGGTAAGTACGAACCTCCGACGCTCCAGGACATCATCGAACGTCCGGTTCGCCAACGCCTGTCGTAGTTGAGGGAATAGAAGGCTGAATTGCCAAGGGCCGAAGCGAATACCGTATGACGGCCATAGGCTGCTGTATCCACCGGACGCTGGCTGAAGGCCCCCGTCCAAGTGATAACGAATGATCCCAGGGCGCAGATATGACCTCGGATCATCGCTCGCGCAAACCAGACGGATCCTTGCGTTGACATCAGATCATCGAATCGAGCACTTGGCCGTGGCACTTTTCACCGCGCCGGCCCAGAGCGCGCATCCAGCCCCCAATTCAACTTGTTGCGCAGGGTAGTGAAGAAGTCGTGTTCCGGCAGGTGTACGAATCTGGCGGATAGTTCCGCGCGGCGCACGGTAAGGCTGCGCGGGTCGCTCAGGGTGGTGCTTCGCGCATCCAGGTTCACCAGGTACTTGTCCTCACGGGCCTCCACCACGATGCGCACCACGCTGCTATCGGGAACCACAAAGGGACGCACGTTCAAGTTGTGCGGCGCCACCGGGGTGATCACCAAGCCCTGGCAAGCCGGGTCCAGGATGGGCCCGCCGCAACTGAGCGAGTAGGCGGTGGAGCCGGTAGGTGTGGCGATGATGAGACCATCGGCCCAATAGGTGTTCAGGAAGCGCCCGTCCACGTAGGTATTCACCGTGATCATGGAGGAGGTGTCGCGCTTGTGGAAGCTCACATCGTTCAGGGCCAGGGTATTGCCCTCGAACTCCGCATCGCAGCCTTCGAGGCTCAGCAGGATGCGTTCTTCCAAAGTGAACTGGCGCTTGGACAGATGTTCCAAGGCCTCATCCAATTCCTCTGTGCGGATGGCGGCCAGGAAACCCAGACGGCCCAGGTTCACCCCGAGCACCGGAATGCCTTGGCGCGCCACAAGACCCACGGAACGCAGAAAGGTGCCATCGCCACCGAGGCTGATCACCAGATCCAGATCGGCCGGCACCTGATCCGTCGGGAAGGTGGCCACTTCTCGTCCCAACCCTTGGGTGGCGAGCTGGCCTGCGACGCTGTGATCAAGGACAGGGACAAGGCCGGAACGGGGCATCCGGTCCAACAGGTCGGCGATCAGCGGGAGCATTTCCGGCTCCGGCCGCCGCGCTAGGATGCCGATCCGCATGTGTTTATCCCACCGAAGCGGGGCGTTCAAAATGGCTGCGTGAAATGTAGGAAGAAACCATGCTCTCCCCGAGCGTTTAAGCTGTATTCGCCGCGCACCACTTGATCGTAGGAGGTGACGAGGTCCAAGCCGAGGCCCTGGCCGTTCAGCCACGCGTTGGACAGTGGATTTTGTGCAGCATACCGGTCATCCCACACATATCCCATATCCGCGAAGGCGTTCAGATAGAGCGCGAGATGCAGGGTCCGGAAAGCCTCCATCGGCATGAAGCCCACGCGGCGGGTGAGCGGCTTCACCAAAGCGAAGAACACGTTCGCACGGCCCAGCACGAAATGCTGACCATCGATCACGTAATACTCGTAGCCGCGTACATAATGCGAGTAGCCCAACCCTTCCTGGATGAAGTAGGGTGGCGGCGGGCCCAGCGTGGTGCGCCCGCGCAGACCCAGGGAGGCGATCCACCGCTCGGCGGGGTGCCACCATTTCTTCACCGTGCCATAGATCACCGTGTTCTCCGGCGCATGTTCGTCCAACAGCCCCAGCCCGAACCGGTCCACCTTCAGTTCAGCGTAGCTGCCGGCGGTGGTAAAAATGCGCGCATCGCGCCGGTCGCGGAGGAAGGTGTAGCCGATGCTCAGGTAGCTGATGGATGGCGCCCCATCATTGAAGTGGTCCGGCCAGCCCAGGGCCACCTCCGGTACCACGGTGGCGCTTCGATAGGCCAGTCGGAACGCGTGCCTTACATCGTGCGTACGCCGAAAGGTGAGCTCGGTCTCCGCGTTCCATTCGGTGCGTGCGTTCCCTTCCGGCGGTCGGTAAAAGATGCGTTCGTTGTCCTCCGTCGCGACGGTGATCTCGTTCTGCTGGTAGTAGCCGCCACCCACGCTCAGTCCCCAACGCCCATCGCGGCTTAGGAAAGGCACTTTGTACTTCACACCATATTGCTGTGCATAACCCAGCTGGGCTTTGAGGTAGACCGTCTCGTTCATACCGCGGAAGTTGTAGCGGTACAGGTAGAGACCATAGTTCACGCGGTCGAAATCCTTCGTTTCCCACCACACGTTGAAGTTGGGGTCCGCCAGTTCGAAGATGGGCGAGGGCCAGAGGTACCAGCGCTCGTTCACCTCCACTTGCACGAAAGCCTCTTGCGGGCCGAGGAAGACAGGGAGCACGGTGACCGTGTTGAAGAGCCCGGTGTTCAGCAGGTTCTCCCGGCTGCGCGCAAGAGCGGCCTGTAGTTC
>Ga0138256_10006546_pt1 | contig 12315 bp, 10 predicted proteins | sample KNB2016incub_MG_FD_105486 | JGI IMG/M metagenome (GOLD analysis project Ga0138256, IMG submission 105486) | Active sludge microbial communities from wastewater in Klosterneuburg, Austria - KNB2014incub_MG | ecosystem: Engineered > WWTP > Activated sludge > Unclassified | place: Austria... | reverse complement strand
GCCGGCCATGTTGCTGGCCGCCGGGCGCGGCGAGCGCATGCGCCCACTGACCGACACCACCCCCAAACCCTTGCTTGCCGTGCACGGCAAGCCGCTCATGCAGTGGCCTCTGGAGGCGCTGGCACGTGCCGGCTGCCCGCAGACGGTGATCAACACCGCCTGGCTGGGGGATCAGATTTCCGAAACCTTTGGTGATGTTTTCAGGCTCCAGCCCTCGTCAGGCATACACAAGTCACTATTAAAAGAGGAGCAATCAGGTATTGCAATGGCCTTGCGCTATTCCCACGAAGGGCGGGATTTTGGCGATGCGCTGGAGACCGCCGGCGGCATTGTGCGGGCGCTGCCCCATTTGGGTCCGGTTTTTTGGGTGCTCGCTGGCGATGTGTTTGCGCCCGACTTTGTTTTCAGCGCCCAATCCGTACACGACTTTGTGGCGGGCAACTGTCTGGCCCATCTGTGGCTGGTTCCCAACCCGGTGCACAACCCGCGTGGCGACTTCGGCCTTGAAGCCGGTCTGGCGCTGAATCTGCCCGCCAGCGACCCACGGCCACGCTACACCTACAGCACGCTGGGGCTGTACCGCCGGGAGCTGTTTACTGCCCCCTGGTGCGACATCCCCAGCGGTAATCCGCAGGGCGTCAAAGCCGCCCTGGCGCCCCTGCTGCGCGCGGCCATGGACCAGGGGCGCGTCAATGCCGAGCTCTACACGGGCCGCTGGACGGATGTGGGTACGCCTGAGCGCCTGGCACAGATCAACGCACTGGACTAACGCGGTTCACCAAGCCGTATGGCCACCGCCCCCATTGCCCCGCATTCCGACGGACCCCAATCCGGGCGCAGCGCATTCTGGGGGCGCTGGTTGTGGGTGGCACCGTTATTGTTGTCGGTCGCTTTCACGGCGTTGGTCGTGCTTTGGGCGCAAGACAACGACAAACTGGAACGCGAGGTAGCACGGCGCAGCATGGTGGCCGACACGCTGAGCCTGGACGCCCAACTCACGGGACGCATGGAGACCGAAGCCACGCGCCTGCGCTCGGCCGCCGTGCATTTACCGCCTGCCGGCCCGGACGCGGACCGCCAGTTGGCCAACCTGCCCGAAATTGCCGCAGGGTTGGACCGGCGCTGGCTTAGTGTGCTTTGGCTGGATGTCAACAACCGGATCGTGGGCGAGGCCCGACGCGACCAGCGTCCCGGTGGCTTGCGTTTGGCATCAGGAGAGGGCATCACCCTGCACTTGGTGGCGCCGACCAGTGACGCGCGTCGGCCCCAGACAGGGCAACTGATTGCACGTTACGACCCGGCCGACCTGATCAAGAGCAAGGACTTTTGGTGGCTGGCCGCCCAATACGAGGTGCAATTGCTCGGCAGTCAAGATCAGGTCATTGTCTCCACCGAGAGCGCGGGTCGCCCGGCACTTGGCGAGAGTTACGAAATGGCATTCATCGCCATCCCCGACACACGTCTGCGCCTAACGTTGCGCGCGCGCCAACCGCCCTGGTTTACTACGCTGCCGGTGGTCCTGATGGTGGGATTTTTGGCGCTGATCACCGCGGCCACGCTGCTGCTGCGCCGTCAGATCAACCAGGTAGCCCGCGCCGAATCGGCTTGGCGCACCGAAGCCGCCTGGCGCCAATCATTGGAAGAGTCCGCGCTGGTAGGTTTGCGTGCCCGCGATCTTGACGGACACCTGCTATTTGCCAACCGCACCTTTTGCGACATGGTCGGTTACACCCTGGAGGAACTGATCGCACAAGGCCCCGCCATCAACACGCCAGAACCGAACCAGCCCGGCATCGCGCTGCAGCGTGCCAAGCGCGAGGGTTTTGAGACCCGCTGGCGCCACCGTGACGGGCATTTCTTCGATGTCATGGTGTTCGAGTCACCCCTGGTGGATGGGTTGGGGCAACAGGTCGGCTGGATGGCTTCGATTGTGGATGTGACAGAACGCAAGCGTCTGGAAGAACTGGAACGGCGCCAGCGCGAGGTGCTGGCCAACCACGCCCGCCTGAGCACCCTGGGCGAGGTGGCATCCACCCTGGCCCACGAATTGAACCAACCGCTAACCAGCATCGTGAGTTACAGCGCCGGCATTGCACGGGCGTTGCAGCGCCGCCCCGACGCCGACCCCGATCTGGTGGCTGCCGCCCAAGCGCTGTCGCGCCATGCCACGCAAGCCGGTGGCATCGTGCACCGCATCCGCGCGCGCCTGGCCCGCCGCGAACTGGTGCTGGAGGCCTGTGACATCAACCCCCTGGTGGCCGCTGCCGTGACCCTGTTGCAACGCGAAATTCGCCGGGCCGGTGTGGAGGTAACCCTGGAACTGACACCAGGCCTGCCTGCGGTGCGTGTGGACCGCATTGGCATTGAACAGGTGATTTCCAATCTGCTGCGCAATGCCTGTGATGTCATGACCGGACCCAACCCCGGCAAGAAGCTGCTGGTGCGTACCGGCCTGTGCGTGGAGCCCCCGTTAGACAGCGTGCTGGGCTGGATTGCAGTAGACATTTCTGACCAGGGACCAGGCCTGGGTGGGCGCGACATGGAGACCCTCACCGAACCCTTCTTTTCAACCAAGCAGGAAGGTACTGGCCTGGGGTTGGCCATCTGCCGCTCCATCCTGGAGTCCCATGGCGGAGTCCTGCATGCGCAAGATGTGCCGGGCGGCGGCGCCCGGTTCAGCTTCTTTCTGCCCACCGAGCAGCCTACACCGGAGGCCCGCATGCCATGACGACACCCACCATTTACCTGTGTGACGATGACGAGGGAGTGCGCTCGTCCATTGCCTTTCTGCTGCGCCAGCACGATCTGAATGTGCTCACCTACGCCAGCGGCCCGGAGCTGTTGGCAGCGCTGGATGCATGGACCACACCCCAGCGCGTCATCTTTGTGCTGGATGTGCGTATGGAACCCCTGTCGGGCCTGCAGGTGCACGACGCGCTGATCAGCCGAGGCCTGGGCACCCGTATGCCGGTGTTGTTTCTGAGCGGCCACGGAGATATCCCCATGGCCGTGGCCGCCATGGCCAAGGGGGCCTTCCATTTTGTCGAAAAGCCCTATGCCGACGACGCGCTGGTCCAACTCATGGAGCGCGCCCTGGAACAGGAAGTGCAGTGGCATGCCCGTATGGCCCGCCATGACGCCATGCTGCAGTTAATAGCCGGTCTGTCGCGCCAGCAAGTGCGCCTGATGCCACTGGTTGCCGCTGGCGAGTTGAACAAGACCATCGCCTGGAAGATGGAACTCAGCGTGCGCACGGTGGAAGAACACCGGCGCAAAATCTTCGAACGGCTGAACGTGCACTCGGCCGCCGAACTGGCCACCCTGCTGGCCGAGGCGCGCGCAGCAGGCATTGACATCCCGCAGGGAACACCTCCAGCGACTTGAAGGAACGCTACTGCCCCGCGCCCGACAGAACAAAGTCGATAAAGCCGCGTAGCACATTGGTATCCACCAGCTGAACCCGCACCAATTGGCCCACGGCCAGCTCCCCCACTCCGGCCACCAACCGCCCTTCTGCAGGCGGTGTGAAGGTGCGTACCCAGATACCACTCCCGGTGTTGCCGGTGATGATGGCATCGAAGTGCTGACCAATCATGGATCCCAGCAACAAGGCGGCTTCCGACTTGCGCACCTGACGTTCCACCTTCTTTGCGGCATCTTCCTGGTGCGTGCAGTGCACCGCAAGCGCCTCTAACTCGGGCCCGGTGTAGGGAGCTGGCTCACCTCGCAGCAAGCCCTTGAGCAGACGCAGGGTGATCAGGTCAGGGTAGCGGCGGTTGGGCGCAGTGGAATGGGTGTAGTCGCGCAGCGCCAGACCAAAATGCCCTATTGGTGCGCCGTGGGGCAGTTCGACCACGTATTCGCCTGAACCCATGAGCTTGACGATGACCAGGGACAGATCGGGAAATCGCAGGGGATCGGCCTTGCGCTGGCGCGCCAGAAACGCCTCCAGCGCGGGGGCATCGGGCTGCGGCGGCAAGGTTTCACCGTATTTGGCGGCCTCGGCAACGATTTGTAGCCAGCGTTCAGGCGAGCGAACCACCCGGCGCAGCGAGGCGCCGCCGTGGCTCATGAGGAAGTGGGCGGTGCAGACGTTGGTCGCGATCATCAGCTCTTCAATCAGCTGGCGCGCCCGGTTGTGCGCCTGTTCGTCGATGGCAACCACCCGCTCGCCCTCAAACACGGCATGGGGCTGAAAGGTCTCGAATTCCAGCGAGCCTTGGGCATGCCTGCGCGCGCGCAGGCGCTGGGCCACTGCATCCTGCACACGGATTTGTACGTCCATGCCGGGCACCGCCTGGGCCGCTTGGGGCAAGTCGCCTTGGCCATCAATCCAGGCTGCCACTGCGTCGTAAGCCAGCTTGGCCTTGTTGCGCACCTGTGCGCGAACAACGGTGGAATGCTCCACCGCACCATCGGCTGCGATGAGCATTTCGCTGACAATGGCCAAACGGGTCTGATCGGGGTTGAGTGAGGTCAAATCCGTACTCAACTGTTCAGGCAGCATGGGGAATATGCGCGCCGATGTGTACACCGAGGTGGTGTTGATGCGTGCGTGCGCGTCAATGGGTGAGTCCTTTCGGACCAGGACATCCACATCGGCTATGGCTACATAGATTCGTACACGCCCACCGTCCAATACCTCGCAAGCTGTCAGCTGGTCCAGATCGCGCGAGTCATCGTTGTCTATGGAGCACCACGGCAGCGCCGTGCGGTCCTGTATCTGCGGGTCACTGTCCTGGCCAGGGCCGGTCAGTCCGGCGAGCTGACGCACAACTTCAGATGGAAAGTCCGGTTCCAGCCCGCGCTCGCGCATGGCTTCACTGGCAATGCGTGCCAGATCAGTTCGGGTCATGTTGGGCGTGGTGCTCATGGCTTTCCGTTTCGAAGGTGTTGAAAGGGCATTGTGTCGCTCACTGAGTCTACTGGCCATGACTGCAATAACTGGCGACCACCGTCATAATCATTTGTATACACCACCGCCCATGATGTCACCAAGCGAACCGTTTGTGCCCGTACGCCCCAGCGAGCTGCACCGCCGCCGCATGCGCTTGATGCTGTGGATCGGGTCGGCCCTGCTGATCGTGGTAGGGCTGGGTTGGGGCGCCTACTTTACCGCGCTCGGCCGCTGGGCCATCGTCGCCATGGACCTGGTCATCCTGTCAATAGGCATTGTGATTGCGCTATTGACCCGCCAGCAGCACATCCGCCGTGCCTTCTTTTTGTTGGCTGTGAGCATGTTCGCAATCATTTGTGCGGTATCACTGCTGCTGGACGTGCCCACGGCACAGGCACCGCGATCTACCCACCACTTTTTGCTGGTGCTGGCGGTGGCATCGCTTTTGTTCCTGCGGGATGACCGCGCACTACTGCGCTATGGAGTCACGGGCGCTTGCTTCTGTGCGTTTGTCGCAATGGCCAGCGCCCAATTGGGTGTCACCACCGCCTACAACCTGCCCGATAGCTTGCGCATCTGGGGCACGTGGGTGAACAACGGGCTATCCGCGCTGGGCGTATTTTTGTTGATCCATGTGATGGTGTCGGACATTGCCGAGCATTCGGCCCTGGAAGTCGACCTGCGCAAAGGCCTGATGCGCGGCGAGTTTTTTTTGGTCTACCAACCGCAAGTTACCACCCAGGGCCAAGTGACCGGTGCCGAGGCGCTCTTGCGTTGGCGTCACCCCAAACTCGGGCTGGTGCCGCCCGAAGAGTTCATTCCCCTGGCCGAGCAGTCCGGATTGATTCTGCCACTGGGCTCCTGGGTGCTGGGTACGGCCTGCGCCCAGCTGGTCGCCTGGTCCCATCAGCCGGGCCTGAATGCGCTGACGTTGGCGGTGAATGTGAGCGCGCACCAGTTCCGTCAGGCCGATTTTGTGGGCCAGGTGCAGTCCGTCATGGAGCGCACGGGCGTGAAGCCCCACCGACTCAAACTGGAACTGACCGAGAGCTCTCTGGCGCACGACATGGAAGACATCATTCAGAAAATGGTGCAGCTTAAAGCCCAGGGCGTGGGTTTTTCATTGGACGACTTTGGAACGGGTTACTCGTCACTGAACTACCTCAAACGCCTGCCGCTGGACCAACTCAAGATCGACCAGTCTTTTGTGCGGGATGTGCTGACAGACCCCAACGATGCAGCCATCGCACGCATGGTGATTGGCTTGGGCGAAAGCCTGCATTTTGCCGTCATTGCCGAGGGTGTGGAAACCCGTGGACAACAGGAATTTTTGATGCAGAACGGCTGCCGCCTGTTTCAAGGATATCTGTTCAGCAAACCCATTTCTGCCGAGGCTTTTGAACATTTTGTATTGGCGGCCTCATCTGGCACAGCGGGGTAGGCGTCCTTCCAGGTGCCTTCGGCGCACAAACGCTGCACCAGTGCCACGGTCAAGCGCGCCACCGCTGCAGCTGCGCCAGACAGTGGGATGTGGCGAGAAGCACACAACGCTATGTCCCGCGTCAGCACCGGTGACATCACGGCGCGGGCCTGCAAGCGGCCCGCATCCAGATCGGCCTGCATGGGCATGACCGGCAACAGAGTCTGTCCCATGCCTGCCAACAAGGCCGTGCGCAAAATGCTGATGGAACTGATGTCCGCCACCACTGCGGGCGGTGCATAGCCCTTTTGGCGGGCGGCGGCCTCAATGATGGGGCGCACACCGTGCGGGGCTGCCGGCAAAATGAGGGGTTGTTCCAGCGCCTTTTTGAACGTGATGCTGGCGGGTGTGCGCGGTCCATCGGGTTTTGCCAACGCAATCAAACTCAGACGCTCGGTCAACACCCGCTGGTGCAGAAATTCGGCCAGGTGGCCGTCGTCAAACAGCACCGCCAGGTTCAACAGGCCGGTGCGCAGCTGGGCGATGAGATTGCCGGTTAATTCCTCGGTGAGTTCCAGTTCTACCTGGGGCAACTGCTGGCGCACCGCCTGCAACAGCGGCAAGGCCAAGGCGTTGGAAACACTGTGGGGTATGCCAAACACGACTTTACCCGTGGGCTCACCACCGGTGCTGTGCACGCTGGCACGCGCATCTTCAACCTGTCGCAGGATTGCCTGGGCGTGCGCCAAAAAAGCCTTGCCCGGCTCGGTCAGCTCCACCCCGCGTCGGGTACGCAAAAAGAGCGATACGCCCAACTCGGCTTCCAGCTGAGCCAGCTGAAAGCTCAAGGCCGACTGGGCTACAAAGACTTGACTTGCCGCCTTGGACAGGGCGCCATGCTCGGCGATTGCCACCACATAACGCAATTGGCGAAGTTCCATGTCTGCATTTTAGCGAACCTATCTAAAAACCAGATGGCAATAACTGAAATTTGTATTTGTCAGATAGACAAGACAGGGCTGTAATACGCAGGCCCCAGACAAACATCCTGTGCGACTTACCGGCCGCACAGCATGAGCAAACCCAGCTTGCGATGCTGTCTGTGGCACCTTCTTACCAGAAGGTGTTGTCAGTGGTTCGACGACAGCGGCAGGCCCGGAACCTCTGGCTCCAATGGCACCAGAATCCACATCAGCACGTACACCAGCAAACCGGTGCCCGCCATAATCACCAGTAGCGTAAACGCCAGGCGCCACAGCCAGGCGTCCACACCTGAGAAGCGGGCGAGCCCCCCGCACACGCCACCCAACCAACGATCCACGTTGGAGCGGCGCAACCCGTTAAGACTGCTGGCATTGGGCCGGGGTGTCTCCGGCTGTTGCAGCAAGCGCGCCTTGGCCTGCGAATACTCCGTCTCGCTCAGGGCGCCACGGTTGCGCAGTTGTTCCAGGTTTTCCAGATCGTTTGCCAGGCTCATTGCATACTCCAGTTGCTTCAACATTCCCGCCCATTCAAACTGGCCAGGCCAGCCCAACGAAACGGTGGCGGGTGAATCGGTCTCGATGGCGTAAGAATAGTGACCCGTCAGTCAGCCGTCCAGCGCGCTGCGACGAATGGCAGTTTGGCAAGGACACACAGGCGTCATTGCGTCATGAACTGTGAAAGAAAGCCAAGTGCGTTGTGCGCACGTGCCACGGTCAGCATGAAAGCAAAGCACAGAAGGGACGCCAAAAAGAACAGCAGTTTGGCCCGCGCAGTGCGTGCCCGCTTCAACGCAAAACTTCCCAGCACGATGTAGAGTAGCAGCAGCGCAATCTTGGTGCTCAGCCAGCCCACGGTAAAGGGATTGAGATCCAGAATGTAGAGCATCAGCAGGGCAGCACCCAACAGCGCTGTGTCCAAGAGGTAACTAAAGCGTCGCACCGTTGGCGTCATGCCCCACTGCGAGCCCAACAATACACCCGCACCACGTGCGGCAAACAAAGTGCCGCTGGCCAGCACACAACTGATGTGGGTCCAACGGATCAGGGGATAGAGTTCAGACACTGTCATGGTCGGCGCACTATAGCAACAGTCAACCGCCGGATCGCTTTGCCCGCAGTTAAAGCAATATTTGATCTAGTTGTTTTAATCTGAATGAGATACACTCTCATCTACAACCCGCACACCTTGCGGCGCAAATCCTCTTAACCCATCATGCTATTGACTCAGCTTCCCACCGGCGCCCACGCCACCGTGGCACGCGTCAGCGCGCAATCCGTTCACGCTGGCAACAGCACTTTGGAGCGGCTCGGTGAGTTGGGCTTTATCCCCGGTGAGCCGGTGCAATTGCTGCAACGCGGCCCCGGTGGGCGCGAGCCGTTGGCCGTGGTCGTGGGTGAGACCATGTTTGCCTTGCGCTGGCTGGAAGCCGAGTGCATTGAAGTAACACCCGTATGACTGCCAATACCACCGCACTACCGTCCAGCCCCTGGAACGTGGCGTTGGTGGGTAACCCGAACTGTGGCAAGACCGCCCTGTTCAACCTGCTGACCGGTGCCCGCCAAAAGGTTGCCAACTACGCTGGCGTCACCGTCGAGCGCAAGATTGGCTTGCTGCGCCTGCCATCGGGACGCAGTGTTTCCATCATCGATCTACCCGGCGTGTACAGCCTGCACCCAGCGACGCCTGATGAAGAGGTCACGCTGGAAGTGATTGAAGGCCGACGCGCCGGCGAAGCTGCGATTGATGCCATCGTGGCCGTGGTGGACGCCACCAACCTGCGCATGAACCTGCGCCTGGTACTGGAACTCATGCGCCTGGGCCACCCCGTCATCGTGGCGCTGAACATGACCGATGTAGCCCGTGCGCGCGGTCTGGCCATTGACGTGGCCAAGCTGTCTGACGAACTGGCCTGCCCGGTGGTGGAGACCGTGGCCATTCAGCACAATGGGCACAGCCGCCTACTGGCCCAACTGGACCATGAATTGGCCCGCCCGCTAGCCCGAGTCGCAGCAGCCGTGCGCCACACACCCCGCAACAGCACCGAGATCCAGCACGAGGTGCGGCGCATTCTGGCCATTGCCGCGCCCCAGGCCGGAAAATTCCAGCGCTTTCACTTCCGGGTGGACGCCTGGGCAATGCACCCGGTGTGGGGGCTGGTGATATTGGCGGCGATCCTGTTTCTGGTATTCCAGGCCGTGTTCTCCTGGGCCAATATGCCCATGGATGCCATCAAATCGGCTATGGCGTTTCTGGCCGAGTGGACCAGCGCCCACATGGATGCGGGCCCACTGCGCAGCCTGCTGGTAGACGGTGTGATTGCCGGCGCGGGCGGCGTGCTGGTGTTTTTGCCGCAAATTCTGATTCTGTTCTTCTTTATTTTGGTGCTGGAAGACTCTGGCTACCTGCCGCGTGCGGCGTTTTTGCTCGACACCCTGATGGGCAAGGTGGGCCTTTCGGGCCGTGCTTTCATTCCGCTGTTGTCGAGCTTTGCCTGTGCGGTGCCCGGCATCATGGCCACCCGCACTATTGCCAATTGGCAGGATCGCCTGGCCACCATCATGGTGGCGCCGCTCATGACCTGCTCGGCCCGGCTGCCCGTGTATGCCCTCTTGATTGGTGCCTTTGTGCCGGACCGCACTATCGGCATCTTCAACCTGCGCGGGTTGACACTGTTTGTGCTGTATGTGGCCGGTGTCTTGTCGGCCATGGGTGTGGCCTGGGTGTTCAAGCGCATCTGGATGAAAAGCCGCTACCAGCCGCTGATGCTGGAACTGCCCCCCTACCGCCTGCCCAGCCTGCGCAACCTGACGTTGGGGCTGTGGGAGCGGGCCCGTATTTTTGTGCGCCGTGTGGGCACCATCATTTTTGCCCTGATGGTGGTGTTGTGGTTCTTGTCCACCTACCCCGGCCCGCCTGATGGTGCCACCGGTCCCGCCATTCAATACAGCCTGGCCGGCATGATGGGCCACGCACTGGAGCCGTTGTTTGCGCCCATTGGTTTCAACTGGCAAATCTCGGTGGCACTGGTACCGGGTCTGGCAGCGCGGGAAGTGGCCGTGGGCGCGCTAGGTACCGTTTACTCGCTATCGGCCGCCGGTGACGCAGTGGCCAGTGAACTCGCTCCCGTCATTGCCAAAGGCTGGTCGCTTGCCACTGCTTTTTCTTTGCTGGCCTGGTACGTGTTTGCGCCCCAGTGCATATCCACCCTGGCGGTGGTCAAACGCGAAACCAATTCGTGGCGCTACCCGCTATTAATGACGGCCTACATGTTCGCCCTGGCCTATCTGGCCTCTTTTATCACGTACCGCGTGACGCTTTGGTGGGGAGGTTGACGCCATGACTGCACAAAACCTGATTGTCTCTGCCATCGTTGTGGCCTGCAGTGTGTATGCGCTGTGGGCGCTGATGCCGTCCTCGGCACGCCGTTTTCTGGCGGTGCGGCTGGTTCACTTGCCCTTGGGCTCCAAATTGCAATCCGTGTTCCAGCGCGCTGCCAAACCGAGCGCGGGCTGCGATTGCAGTGGCTGTGACGCTGTGGTGGACAAGCGCGGGCCATCCAACAAACATTGACGCTAAACGCCAGGGAACAGACGCACAGTCACCCGGCGCAACACGCCAATCCAAATCAAGAACGACACCAGCAGCGCCACCACCAGCGCCACGGACTCGACCCCAGGAACCGCCATCCCCAACAGTTCGCGTAACCAATTAACGCCGAGCATCGCAGTCAGTAACAAGGCGATGCCAATGGCCATGCGCCACAGCCAGGGATTGGAAGCATGCGAGTGCGACCAGACCGGGCGTGACGGATGACGATTGGCCAGAATCAGCAGCATCACGCCCAACACCAGGGCGCTGAATCCCACCGTACGCGCCTGCACCATGCTCCAGCCTTGCGATAACATTGCAGCGTGACCCAGCAGCAACAGGGCCGCGATGCCGGCCCCCTGCAGCGCCGCCGGCAACCACTGCGCCAAGGCAAAAGGCGAATCCACGCGGGGCCGTGGCGGGCGCTGCATGAGATCGTCTTCTTCGGGCTCGGCTTCAAACACGACAGAGCAGGCCGGGTCAATCAACAGCTCCAGCAACACAATGTGCAGCGGCAACAACAAGGGCGACCAGTGCAGCAAGGTGGGCACCAAGGTCAGGGCGATGATGGGCACGTGCACCGCAAAAACAAACCGCGTGGCCTTGCGAATGTTGTCGTAAATACGCCGCCCCTGGCGAATCGCCTCCACGATGCGGGCAAAACTGTCGTCCAGCAGCACCAGCGCGGCCGCCTCACGCGCCACATCGGTGCCCCGTTCACCCATGGCAATGCCCACATCGGCAGCCTTGAGGGCTGCAGCGTCGTTGACCCCATCGCCCGTCATGGCAACCACCTCACCCGACGCTCGCAACAGGTGCACCAAGCGCAACTTGTGCTCAGGGCGCAGGCGAGCGCAGATATCAACGTGGTGCAGGCGTTGCAACAACGTTGCATCATCCAGCGCATCCATTTCAGGCCCGGTGATGGCATCAGGGCGCTCCGACAACCCGACACCCTGGGCGATAGCCCGGGCCGTAACCGGGTGGTCACCCGTCAACATAATGACCCGCACCCCCGCCTGGCGGCACTCTGCCAGGGCGGCTGGCACATCGGGGCGGGGTGGATCGGCCAGCGCCACCAAACCCAAAAATTCAAAATCAAAATCGTGCTGGCTTGCGGGCCATGATCCGCTCGCCGCCTCGGCGTTGCTGCCTTGCTGCCAGCGCCCGCAGGCCACACCCAATACGCGCAAGCCCCGCTCGGCCATGGCCTCGACCTGGTGCCGGATGGCATCGCGCTGGGCGGTAGCCAGGTGGCAAAGGTCGGCCACCGCCTCGGGTGCGCCCTTGGTTGCCAGCAGGTGCTGGCGCACACCCGTGCTGGGAAACACGCGCGTCATGGCCAGGATGTCGTTTGACAGCGGGTACTCAAACACCGGCTCAAAACCGTCGTGCACATGCTCGGTGCCCGCCAGCCAGCGGTGGC
>Ga0138256_10006542_pt1 | contig 12318 bp, 11 predicted proteins | sample KNB2016incub_MG_FD_105486 | JGI IMG/M metagenome (GOLD analysis project Ga0138256, IMG submission 105486) | Active sludge microbial communities from wastewater in Klosterneuburg, Austria - KNB2014incub_MG | ecosystem: Engineered > WWTP > Activated sludge > Unclassified | place: Austria... | reverse complement strand
GCCGTGGATCCAGCGCGCGCCTCACCACCGAGGCCCGCGGGCGGCCACGAGCCCGGCGCGGCGCAGGTAGGCCAGATGGCGAGAGATTTTGGTCTGTGGTCCGCCGACAACTGAAATGATGTCGCAAACGCACAGCTCATCCTTGCCCTGCAGCAGGCTTAAAATCCGCAGCCTGGTCGGATCCGAAAATGCGCGGAAAACCAGATCAACGCTGCCGACTTTTTTCGTGGCCAATTTCATTCGCTTAAACGAATATAGTTCGGTCGTCGACGGTTGGCAAGTTTGAACCGAGGAAATCCAAAGATGTCAGAAAGAATGCCGGAATGACGTCGGTTCAATCATTCACATCCGCACTGGTCACTTCATCATCGTCATCGATGTCGGCGTAATCATCGCCGCCATTTCCACTGATGATGTCGTTGTGGGAGCCTGATTCTCGGCTATCGAAGTAGTCATCACCATCGCCGCCCATCATGCGATCGACACCGTTGCCGCCGTACAACTTGTCGTTGCTTCCGCCGCCGCTCAACTTGTCGAGGCCGTCTTCGCCGTACAGACGATCGGCGTTCGCGCCGCCGAGAACATAGTCATCACCCGCGCCTGCGCGGATCGTGTCGGCGCCGTCCATGCCGTTGATTCGGTCGTCGCCATCGCCGCCTTGAATCGAATCGTCGCCGCCGTAGCCGTTGATTTCGAAATCGATATCGCGCGCGGTGTTCGTGGAGACCGTGATCCTATCGGGGCCGGCCAGCGCATCGATCGTCAGCGCATCCACCGAATTCGGAATGATGTACGACACGCCATTCAGGATGGCGCGCCAGTTGTTTCCGCTCGCCTCAAGCTTGATCGTGTCGCGCACGGCAGTGCCGGTGATAGTTGAACCGAAGTGTACGCGTGAAATCAGTTCGATCGGAGTTGTGGCGTTGATCAACGTGTTGTTGTTTTCATTGCCGTCGATCGTGTTCAGTGTGACGGCCAGGCGATACAGACCAGCGTCGAAGTTGGGGTTGAAGGTTCCGCTGACCGAATAGGATTTTTTCGCACCGGGATTGAGGGCTCCGATGGTGAAACCGCCCATGAGCGCCACGTCGTCTGCATTGCCGACGCTGTTGTCGTTTGTGAGGACGGCGCTGCCTTCGCCGATACCCAAGCCCATCCAGGCTTCGTTCGATAGGTTTCTGACTTCGACTTCGTAGCTGATGACCTGGCTCTGGCCGGCGAACGTCGTGGTGGGGGTGATCTTCGAGACGACGAGATCGGCGGTGAGGAGCCTGCGCGCTTCAACGGCTTCGAACTGAACTGGCTTGTTTTTTGATTTCATTTTGGCGCTCCGACTGTTTCAAATCTTAGGACACGCCGGACGATCTCAGGTGAGCGACTCAACCTACTCGACCACGGCCCCGAGCCTTGTGTGAATGTTATCCAGCACATTCATGAAATTGATGTAGCTGTCGTACGGCGATTCATAGGGACTGAAATACTTATGGACGTCGCCGTCGGAGAAGTATTTCGTGCACATGTAGTAAAAATGATCGGATGACTGGAGCCTGCGCCAATCACGCAGCAGATCGGGATCGCCTGCTTGACGCAGCGCCGGTTCGAGTTTGTACAACTCGTGCATTGCGTTGCTTTGCATCGCGTTGCCGAGCCATGCGGAAAGATCGCGTTCGGTGTCGGCCCAGCTTGTGGGGTTTGGCACTTCGATCGGCCCGATCACTTTGGCGTTGGCTGCACGATCCGACGGCGTGACGAATGTGCATCCCTCGCTGATGAGCGCGTTGGGCAGATGTTCGAGGAAATCGAAAATCCCCGTCTCGGCCCACTGATGCTCGCCGAAGGTTTCGTAGTCCATGAAGAGATTGCAGCAGGCGTCGGCGGGGCGTTCGGCGATCCATCGCGCGAATTTATCGGCGGTGAGTGGCCAATCGGACCATGAGCGATTGCTGAATCGGAAGGCGATGTCGTCACTCAATCGAAAATTTTTGAGAAGCAGCTTGAGGTCGCGCGATTTTGGATGGTGATAGACCTGATCGGGCGAACGGCCTTCGAGAAGTTGATCGACACCTTCAGCAAGACAGACAGTGTAGCCGAGATCGCGCACGAGTTTGCCGATGGCGTCGCTGTAGATGAGTTCGGTATTACGAAAGACTTTGGGTTTCTGGCCGAAGAGTTTTTCGATCTTCGCGGAGTGGAGCGCGACTTGTTCGCGGAATTCTTCGTCGCTGTAGAGGCTGGCGAGGGAGTGGTGATACGTTTCGGCGAGGAATTCGACGCAGCCGGTTTCAGCGAGTTCCTGAAAAGTTTCGATCACCTCGGGCACATACGCTTCAAGCTGTTCGAGCAAAACCCCGCTGATCGAATAGGCGATGCGAAACTTTTTTCCGGTCGATTCAATCAGCTTCAACATCAAACGCGTGGCGGGCAGGTAGCATTTGTGAGCGACTTTCCGGCAGATTTCGGCGTTTTTCAGATCGTCGTAGTAATGCGGATCGGTATCGAAGACGCTGTAGCGGCGAAGTCGGTACGGTTGATGCAGTTGAAAATAGAAACAGACGCTGGGCATTTGAACTTCGCTCCAGCGTACTCCGAATGCAGCCACTTGCCAGTTGAGAGAGGTCAGATGTCAGATCGCGCGCCAACATCCTTCCAAATCGCCACGCGCGCGATTCGGCAATTGCTGATCGCCGACGATGCAACCTTGTCGTCTCATTGCAAACTCGACACATTTCGCGGACCTGGGCCGGGCGGACAGAAACGGAACAAGACGAGCAGCGGGGTGCGCGTGACGCATGAATCGACCGGGTTGTGTTCGACTGCAACGGAATCGCGCGATCAATCGAAGAATCGGGAGTTGGCGCTGAGACGATTGCGCATGCAGATGGCGTACATGCTTCGACGGATTGGTGATGAATCTCTTGAGGAATTGAAATGCGAATCAAGCTGGATCGACACCTCGCCGAAATCGGAGCGCTATCCGTTGATCGTCGCGCTGGTGTTTGATGTTTTGGATTCGCACGCTTGGACTGTGTTTCTGGCTGCGGAGAATCTTGGTGTTTCGACTGGGCAACTCTCGAACTTTCTCACGCGCGATGATGATGTGTTGAATGAAGTGAATCGACATCGGAAAAAACTGGGGATGAAGAATCTTGGGCGATGAGTTCAGATATTTCTCCCTCTCCCACGTACTCGTGGGAGAGGGCAGGGTGAGGGCCCACCGCAGTGAGCAGCGTCAAACGACATTCGAAAACTTCAGCAGGCCCTCACCCCGGCCCTCTCCCATTGAGTACAACGGGAGAGGGTGAAAGAATCGGCTAAGATGGCGCAGAAACTCGCCGCCATTCCAACCTCCGCATCGTGTTGATTCGTCGCCATGTCCAGTGATCGAAGATCGGTGAGATCGAACTCGATTCCAATTTCCATCCACTTGGAATTCCCGATTCGATCGGATCCTCCGGCGTTTCGAACGCGCGGCGTTCGCCGGTTTCGAGCCACAGAATTACTCGATCAACTTTTGAATCACCCATGAATCGCAGCACCATCTCGCGCGGGCTGTCGCGATTGCGGTTGTCGATCTGGTTGATGTCGAACTGATTGATGTATTGAAAGCGGCGGATCTGAATCGGATCGACATCGTCGCCCGTGTAGAGCGCGAGGTAATACTGACCGGGCATCGAGAAGAGCGCACCGGTTCCTGGCGCGCCGCGACCTCTTGTTAGTCGTGTGACCAACTGCGTGTTTGGTTCGGCATCGAGCGTGAGCACATCCCGCGCCATGCGATCGGTCGGCGGTTCGGTGCCTGCAAACAGGCGTGCGTTGAAGTTGGTGAGATTGATTCCGATCACGAAAAGCAGGGCAGTGAGTCGTAGTAGTTTCGTCGGCAGACGAGCGAGCGCTATCCCGACGACCACACCAACGGCAGGCCAGACGAATCCCAGGTATCGCGGCATCCAGACGCTGCGCTTTTCTCTTTGCACCATCGGATCGACCACGTGGGATGCGATCTCGGCGATCAAGATTGAGAGCAAAATGACGAATGCCAGCAGCGCGATCGTTTGCGCGACACGAAGCAGTCGAGCGCCGAGCGATGCGCCGGGCGTGAACAGCATGATCAACAACGAGCCGAGCGCGATGCCGCTCGTCAGCCAGTTGATATTCGCGCGATCAAACGGCGCATCGATCTCCCCGCGAACGAAAATCGCGCGGACGATTTCGAGCGGTGTCGATGGGTCATCCACGCTTGCGTAGTAAAACGCGTACGCAGGAAGGGTGAGCCAGATCGATAGCCAGAGAAGCGTGCGGCCTGAAACGAATTCGATCGGCTCGCGCGGTTTGGGTTCTTTGCCAGTCAGGATCAATCGTCGGAAAAAATCATCGATCCAAATCGAAAACGCGCGGCCGTTGATGAGCAATCCGACGATTACGATCGCAATCAAAATCTGCGTGGCGAGGCGAAGTCGCTTGAGTGTTGTTGGTTCGACATCCGCCAACTCTTCCGGCTGCACCCATTCCCAACTGAAAAGAAACGCGCTGGCGGTGTAGAGCGGATAATCGATGCCGGTGCGGTCACGATTGTAGAACGAAACCCAGCCGATTCCCGCTTCATCAACCGAAACCGTGTTGCGTCGCTCGTTCACGACTTCTTCGGTGAACTGATTGAAATCGTAGTAATAGACCAGCGGGCCGGTGAGCATGATTGCCGCGCCGATGATGAATGGAATGATTGCGGAAGTGATCGGTAGACGAAACGATTCGAGCCACGGCGCGCCGAGAAATCCGAACGAGAGACGTCGTTTGAAAATCTTCTCCGCGATGAACGTGATCGGCAGAAGGGTTGCATCGATGAGCGCTGTCGGAAGCCGTATCAGATCTTCGAGAAGTTTTTTTCGCGCAGTGAGGACGATCAACAATTCAATCCCCAGCACGCCCGCACCCGCGAAGTTGTAGGCGAGCATGGCGACGCCGGATGCGAGCCACGCGGGGAAGGCGATGAGCGACCACGGCTCGGAAAATTTTCGATCGCGCGTGCGCAGCCACCATAATAGCGCCGCCACATTGAGCGCGACGAACAACCAGAACTGCATGTACATCTTCGCATCGCGCGAGTAGACGAGCAGGTACGCGCTGCACGCAGTGAAACACGCTGCGTACAAGGCCGCGCGTCGGCCCGCGAGTTGCACAGTGAGTGCGTACATCGCGGGCACCATCGCGATGCCACAGAGGATCGGCACGAGGCGCATCATCAATGGCGTGAGCGTGATTTTCGGATCGATCAATCGCGCGGTGGGTTCGATTCCGTCGACATCCGACTTTCGATAATCGATTTTGTACGGCGTAATCGGCGCGTCGGGATCGTTCAATGCTTCCTTCGGTTCGTACAATTCCGTCGCCTCGTACGGCATCCCCTGACCAAGCCACCAGGTGAGTTGATAATGCGTCGGCGTGAAGCCCGCGTTGCGGATCGTGTCGAGCATCTGCTGGTACGAGCCACACACGCGCGACCACGTTGCAGACTCATCGCCCCAGATTTGCGGGCGATTGATGAATGAGAATCGAAGAACCGCGCCGAGGATGGTCAGCGCCAGCAGGATCCACAGATGACGCTTCGACCGCATTCAATCAGAGTGGACAGTGGTTAGTGACCAGTGGCCAGAAAATTCTTTGAATTCAAACTGGCCACTCAACACGACTCGACTGAACTCGTCGAAGTCTGGTCACTGGCCACTTCAATTCAATCCCACTTCAACACACCCTTCGCCATGTCGTACAGGTAGCCGACGATCACGAGCGAGACGAACACGCCGATGCCGATGAACATCGTCTTGCCCAGTTCGGGATCGAGCTTGAGAACCTGCGCAAAGCTGGCCGCCCACGGGTACATGATCACGATTTCGACATCGAGCGCCACGAACATGATCGCAACGAGGTAGAAGCGCACGTTGAAGCGCCGTTTGGCGTTTCCGATCGGAGTCATGCCCGACTCGTAGGTTTCTTCCTTCACCTTGCCCGTGCGATTCGGGCCGACGAGCGAACTGAGTACGACGTTTCCGACCGCGAAGCCGATGCCCATGATGAGTAACAACACGACCGGTGCCCAGGTTGAGCGAGGATCGGCGATCGAGTCGGCAAGCAGAAGGAAGTCCATTTTGGTTTTGGTTAGTGGGTCGTGGTTTGCAGTTAGTGGGTGACGAGTCGATCCATTTCAATGTTTGTACGTCAGATGCTCAGACTTTCAACTCGCGCGACAAGTCGCGTCGCTTCATTCATCGGATGGCGTATCATGATTGTTGAATGGACTACGTCACATCGAACTTCGACAAGTTGCCCTGGCGTCACCGGCTGGATTACGTCGACCGCATGATGCGCGATGTTTCGCTGCAGACCGAGCCGGGCAAAATGGTCGACATTTACGGCGAGTGGATTCAACGAATCAACGCGAGTGAAGGTTACATTTCACTTTCGCGGCGCGAGTTGATCACGCCGTGGCATCGCATCACGCGCTCGTGGCTTTGGGAAGAGCGTGGCGAAGAAATCGATGCGTGGAAGGATCGCGGTAAACAGCCGATGCTCGATCGTGGACTTCTGCGCGATCTGATTTATGGCGAGAAGGCGACGATCATTGATGAACTGCGCGTCGAGTCGACCGATCCCGCTTACGAGCATCTCAAGGATTTCAAATCACTCCAGGCGATGCCTCTTTTTGAAGACGGCATCGGCATGAACATGGTGGTGCAGCTATCGAAACGTCCGCATGCGTTCGATCCGGAAAAATTGCCGACTCAATTGTGGTCATCGAATCTGTTCGGTCGCGCTACGAAAAATCTCGTGCTGTCGGATGAGTTACGCAAGGCGTATGCGATTGTGGATCGGGAACTGAAAGTGGTGAGCGACATTCAGCTCTCACTGCTGCCTGCGAAGTTGCCGGTGATAGAGGGACTGGACATCGCAGCGTACTACCAGACGTCGACTCAGGCGGGTGGGGATTATTACGACTTCTTCGAGCTGGATGATGGATGTCTCGGCGTGTTGATTGCTGATGTAAGCGGACACGGCACGCCGGCCGCGGTGATGATGGCGGTCACGCATTCGATCGCCCACACGCGCGACGAGCCGCCGACGCCGCCATCGAGCCTGCTCAATTTCATCAACGCGCGATTGACTGCGCGCTACACTTCCAACGGCACGTTCGTCACTGCGTTCTACGGCATCTACAACCCGAACACGCGCGAGCTGATTTATTGCAGCGCCGGCCACAATCCGCCGCGAGTGCAGCGCGGGTGCGGAAGCGAAACAATCTCACTCGAAGGCAATCGAAATCTTCCGCTTGGCATCATTGGCGATGAAACGTACACCGACGCGCGCGTGACGCTTCTCCCGGGCGATTTCGTGATCTTCTACACCGACGGAATCACCGAAGCGCGCGATCCGTCCGGCGAGCTGTTCGGTACCGAGCGATTGGACACGATCGTAAATTCCGTCTGCAAACAGCCAGCGAAACTGGTGGTCGAACAGACGATCCAGGCAGTCAACGCGTTCACGGCATTCGGGCCGGCAAGCGATGATCGGACGCTGGTGGTGATGCGGGTGAACGAGTGAATCACAACGAGTGAATCACGGTGAGCGTTGAAAACTTCATCGTTAGTGGCGTCGCTTGCGACACCTCCCGCCGCGAGCGGCGGGGCTAACCAGTGAATCGAGTTTCAAAATGACCACTATCCCAGCTACTTCTTGTCGTCGTACTTGAACGACAATTTCACCTTCACGCGGTAGAGCTTGATTTTGCCTTTCTCGATCGTGACGTCGAGATCAGACACCTCGGCAACGCGAAGGTCGCGCAGGGTTTTGCTGGCGCGGGTGATGACGGTCTGGGTGGCTTTTTCCCACGACTCGCTGCTGGTGCCGACCAGCTCGATGATCTTGTAGACGCTGTCTGCCATGTGATTCTCCTTGTCGGATGCCACGATCGGACGTGTGTGATGCAGGCTACCACTCTAGTCGTATCGATCCATTCCAATCAAAACATCCGCCATGTGCGACAGCAGACGCCCCTCAATACCGTTGTATACTGGTCTGATCGTGTGCGTTAGGAAGCGCTGGTAGTGATGCGCGTAAATCGGTAGGATTTACCGCGTCACGTCGAAGGTTTAGGCGAGGAGACATCATGAGCCAGCCGAATAATCCGCATCCCCCACAGCACGTTCCGTACGGGCAGACCAACGTCTACATCACGCCGCAGCCGACGAATGGACTTGGTATTGCAGGTTTCATCACGTCGCTCGTGGGACTGGTGAGTTGTGGGATTCTTTCGCCGATCGGATTTCTTCTGAGTTTGTTCGGCATGTTCAAACGGCCGCGCGGGTTTGCGATTGCGGGCGTGGTGCTCGGTGCTTTGGGAAGTTTTTTCATGGTGTTTTTTGGATTGGCGATCGTTGCGGGACTTGTTGGACTCGGAGCTGCGGGCAAGGCGATCGGTGAGGAATTCACGACGATGAGCAATGCAGTTCAGGCATCGGCGATGATTGAGGATTCGAAAAAGGAAAACGGATTTTTACCGAGTGACAAGGACGGCACGGCGCTCATCAGCGGCAAGCAGGACGCGTGGCAGAATTCTTTCCGCTACAAAAAGACCGGTACGGAAACGTACAAGATCATCTCGGCGGGCAATGATGGGATTTTCGATACAGATGATGATTCGAGCTACGACTCGACGACGCTGAATTCGAGCCGAGGCAACCCCGGGCCGTCCACGATGCCGTTCAATCCGTTCGAGAAATTGGGTCCAAACAATGCTCCATCGAATGTCCCCACGCATTGACGCACGATTTGCCGATACAGTTCGAGCGTGAGCGAATCGACAGCCAATCAATCAGTTCCGATAACCGAGCCGTTGCATGCACAGCGAGGTTCAATGCGCGATCAGCGCATCGATTTCGCGCGCGGGATCGCGCTGATCATGATCGTGATGAACCACACGGTTCCGCCGCCGATCATTTTCGAAAACTTCGGCCACCCGCAACTCGGCCACGTCTTCGCGTTCGCGGGGGCGGATGTGTTTGTGTACCTGTCGGGCTATGTGTGTGGAATCGCCTACGGCAAAACGCTCATCGAGCGCGGGTTTCTCGCCACGCAAACTCGCGCGCTCAAACGCTGCGTACAGATTTACATCGCAGCGATGATCGCATTCGTGGTCACTTGGATTGCGATGAAGCTGTTCCAGCAGCTTGGGCCCTATAATGTTCTCGACCAGCTTAAGTTCGATACCGACTTCAGCTTCACATCGATCGGCTTTCTAAAATCGCTCCTGCTGATCGGCCCGTACACGCATTTTGGCATTCTGCTTTTCTACATCTTTCTGCTGCTTCTGCTGCCGACGATGCTCTGGCTCTACGAGCGCGCGCGACCGATTGCGATTGCATTTTCGGTCGGCCTCTGGCTGCTTGCTCAATACGCGTTCTTCAAGAAACAGGAATGGATTCACCTCTTCGACGGCGCATTCGGAAACATCCTGGCGTGGCAACTGCTGTTCTTCATGGGGATGTTCATCGCGCGGGATCGCAAGTGGCTGTCTAGCGCAACGGGTCGGTTTGGAACGTTGATCTGCATCCTGATTCTCTGCCTTGATAGTTACATGGGTCAGATGAAATGGATGTATTTTCACTTCGATAAAAAGGAAGAACTCGGCATCCTGCGCATTGTGGAACTGCTGGCAGCGGTGGTGCTCGTCACCCGGCTCGTGCCGCCGCAGGCCAGTTTTTTCAGCACCGGCTGGGGCGCGCGGGTGCGCCGGCTTGGCTCAAGATCCCTGACGATTTTCGCAGCCACGTTGCCGACGTGTTACATCTTCACTCACTTGGCAGCGTGGGTGGAGTCGAAATACGGTCATTCAAGCCACCGGCTCGATGTCGGCCGCGCGGGTTACCTCGTGCTGCTGGGGGCACATTTACTGCTGATTCTGGGGTTCGACTCGATCATGGAAATGGTGGAACGTCGCAAGCAAAGGAAATGAGATATCGGACAAAGATCAGCTTGTCAGAGTGGATGAGCCAGAACACAATCTGACTGTTCGGGCTGATTGTTGAGACTGGAATGTTTGCGACGGCATTGACGTCGCCCTACGATGCCGCTCGGCTGAATTGACCGGAGGAAGGAAGTTCGAGTCGAGAGGTTTCGACTCGATGCACGTTCAGCCAACGGCCGTAGTTGATGGGCCTCACCTCATCGGAGGATCGTCATGTCTCGTATCACGGGTTCGGTCAAATGGTTTGACGCCAAAAAAGGTTTTGGCTTCATTCTGAGCCCCGAAGGCAAAGACGTTTTTGTTCATTTCTCAAGCATCGAAGGCGACGGCTTCAGGTCTTTAAAAGACGGTGAAGCGGTTGAGTACGAGCTTGTGACGGGCGACAAAGGTCTGCACGCCAAAAGCGTGCGCCGCACGGATGCACAGCCACAAGGTGTAACGGTGACAATCCCGCGCCGCCGAACGATCGACGATCGTCCGGTCGCCACGCGATTTTGATCACGCGACACTTTGAACCAAGTATCCCCACTTGGCCGGCGCGATCGTGTACTCACGGTCGTGCGATAGGTGCGTCACTCAATTTTTCACCCTCAAAATTTTAATCAATCAAGATCCGTGATTCGGAAAGCAATCATCCGAATTCATCCGCGCTTCGATTCTTTGATCCAACACCGTTGCGGTTAATCTCCAAATCTGGATGACCGATTCCCTGCTCGCATTCCTCGCCGGCATTGCCCTCACCGCCTCGTGCGCTGCACTTGCAGCGCTCTGGGTCATCCGAAGATTTCGCAGACTGGAACGAAGAACTCAACGCGCTGAGCGACTCGCCGAGATGGGCCAGCTCACCGGTGGCCTCGCGCACGAAATCAAAAATCCGCTCTCAACGATCCAACTCAATCTGCAATTGCTTCAGGAAGATTTGCCGGGCGAATCGGTCGTCGGCTCGCGCGTACATCCGAGGCTGAGAACGATCCGCCAGGAAGTCGCTCGACTAAGGGAAATCCTCGACGACTTTCTTCGATACGCGGGACGCATCACGCTGGAAATCGAAGGAGTCGATCTCAATTCGCTCGTCGAACAGGTCGCCGACTTTTTCATGCCCCAGGCCTCGACGAATCGCGTGCAGCTTCGCATCGCACCGACACCGGTGAAACTCTTCGCGCGGGTTGATCAACGACTCATCAAACAGGCGTTGTTGAATTTGATGTTGAATGCAACACAGGCCATGCACGACGGCGGCGATTTGATCGTGAAAACGCGACGAATCGGGTTGTACGCCGAGATCGAAGTGACCGACACCGGCCCCGGCATTCCGCCGGAAACTGTCGCGCAGATTTTTAATGCGTACTACACAACCAAGAAATCCGGCACGGGTTTGGGCCTGCCGATGACCAAACGCATCGCAGAAGAACACGATGGCACGATCACCTTGAAAAGCGAAGTTGGAAAGGGTTCAGTTTTCACGATCAGATTGCCGATCGCCGGCCCAAAGGCGAAATGACACGTCGATAAATCAAATCGTGGATTCATCCCACCCGCTGCACTACGCTATTCGCAATGGCAGACCCGCGCGGCTCGAGCATTTTGATTGTCGATGATGAAACCGATCACGCCGACGTGATGAGCGAGGCACTCACGCGCCAGGGTTTCAAGACGCAGGTTGCGCACGATTTGACCGAAGCCCGCGCGCAGCTCGACAAGCGAAGATTCGATGTGATCGTGACCGACCTCGCGATGGACGGCCCGCGCGATGGGTTGACGCTGCTGCAGGAAGCTCAAAAACTCACACCGCCGCCGCCGGTGATTTTGGTGACCGCTCACAACGATGTTCCGACGAGCAAAGAAGCTCTGAAGCAAGGCGCCTACGACTACATCGTCAAACCGCTAGACCTCGACGAATTCCGCGCACAGGTTTTGCGCGCTGCCGAGCGCAGCCAGCTCAAAGCCGAGAACGAAATTCTCGAAGCGCGGATCGCCGAGCAGGGCGGGTTTGAAGCGATCATCGGGCGCAGCGCTCCGATGCAGGCCGTCATCAAAACCGCGCGGCAGGTGGCCAGCAGCGACATCCCGGTTTTGATTCTCGGCGAAAGTGGAACCGGCAAGGAACTCATCGCCCGCGCGATTCACGACACGTCCCGTCGGCGCAAATCAAGATACGTCGCGCTGAACTGCGCTGCATTCAATGAGAGCCTTCTCGAAGGGCAGCTTTTCGGCCACGTCAAGGGCGCGTTCACCAATGCGATCTCGGATCGTGAAGGCGTCTTCGAACACGCCAATCATGGCACGGTTTTTCTCGATGAGAT
>Ga0138256_10006541_pt1 | contig 12318 bp, 10 predicted proteins | sample KNB2016incub_MG_FD_105486 | JGI IMG/M metagenome (GOLD analysis project Ga0138256, IMG submission 105486) | Active sludge microbial communities from wastewater in Klosterneuburg, Austria - KNB2014incub_MG | ecosystem: Engineered > WWTP > Activated sludge > Unclassified | place: Austria... | reverse complement strand
CTGTCGTAGCCGGAGCGGGAGATCTTGTCGAGGATGGCGTCGATGCGCTCCTGCTTCTGCTTTTTGGCCGCGTTGAAATCCGCGTCCGTGATGGTGCCGTTGGGCCGGTGCGGACGTTTCTCCACCCGCATCCGAGGCCCTCTCTTCCGCACGAAAAACAAGCGGATCCGGTCCAAGCGGTCCACGAAAGCGCCCGACCAGTCCGTTCCGTTCGCCAATTGCCGCGCGGCGAGGAAGCCGTAAAGCGCACCGCCCAAGTGGGCCACATGCCCGCCCGTATTGCCGCCCTCGCGGATGCCGATGAGGTCCAGCACCAGGATGGCGATGCCGACATACTTCAGCTTCACCGGCCCGATCAGGAACAGGTTCACCAGCATGTCCGGGCGGTAGCTGGCGATACCGATCAACACGCTCATCACCGCCGCCGAAGCGCCGAGGATGGGACCATTGCTGCCCAAGGCCAAATGCGCGGGGCAAAAGAGCCCAAGGCATAGAAGAGAAAACCAGAGAGGCCCCCCAGCAGATAATTCCCCAACAACCGTTTCTCGCCGAGGATGCCTTGAAAGAGCTGCGCGCTGAACCAGAACATCACCATGTTCCAGAACAGGTGCATCGGGGCCTGGTGCGTGAACATGTACGTCACCGGCGACCACGGCTTGCGCAGCAGGGAAGCGTCGTTGCTGGCCATCAACTGGTCCAACAGGTACAAGCTCGCTCCCTTGGTGCCGAAGAGCCAGCCCACGAGCTCCACGGCCCAAACGGTGAGGAAGACCCCGACGTTGATGATCAGCAGCCGCTTGAGCATCCCGCCGGTGGCCCATTGTTGCTTGATATCGTCAGTGATGGACATGAGGAGAATAGGTGTGCTTTTCACCACAGAGTCACAGAGACACGGAGGGCGCTAAGGGAAGTTGTCAGTTGTTCGTTATCAGTTGTCAGGCGTTGCCGCGATGGGAACGCTAGTCTTGGGTCGTAGGTTGTCCGATCACCAGCATTGAGTTGTGAGTACTGCGTCGGCAGTACCCGGTACCCTATACCCAGTACCCTGCACCGCTCCGGTCAAAACCTGCATTTCTCTGTGGCTCCGTGTCTCTGTGGTGAAATTCAATACGTACCTCCCAACACCCCTTTCTTCCGCCAATACCTAATGAGGAAGAACCCGAAGATCAAGCCGCCCAAGTGCGCGTAGTGCGCCACGTTGTCGCCGGCCTGTTGCCTTACTCCGGAGAAAAGTTCCCACAGTCCGTACAGCGCCACGAAGTATTTTGCCTTGATCGGTATGGGCAGGAAGAGCAGGAAGAGCTCCACATTGGGAAAGAGCATGCCGAAGGCGATCAGGATGCCGAAGATGGCGCCGCTGGCACCGATCATCACCCCGGAATAATCCCAGAACATCGCCTCCACGGCGGGTCCGCTGCCGGGATGCTGGTCCACGATCTCGTTCATCACCGCGTTGGCATTGTCCATGGAAATGTGGCTGGCCTCCACCATCCGCCGCACATCGTCCGTGGTGGCCCCGGTGAGCTCCAGCGCGGTCACGGTCCCTTGGGTCTCCATGTAGCTCACGCCCATCTGCAATGCGGCGGCACCGAGGCCGCATAACAGGTAGTAGTTCAGGAAGCGCTTGGGACCCATCACCCGTTCGATGGGGGCGCCGAACATGAACACGGCGAACATGTTGGATGCGATGTGCCAATACCAGCCACCGCCGCTGTTGGGCCCGGCGTGCATGAACATGTGCGTCACGATCTGCCACGGCTTGAAATCCGGGGAGCCGATGGCGTGCAGGCCGAGCCAGGTGTCCAGGATGCTCCGGCCCAGCAGGTCGTTGCCCATGGCGATCTTTAACAGCAGCATAAGCCCGTTGATGATCAAGAGGTTTTTCACCACCACGGGCAAGCGGGAAGCGGGATTTCCGAACATGTTCGTCAGCGTTCAAAACGTTCATCGAGCTCCTTCAGCCCGTAGGTGATCAGGACCGGTTTTCCGCCCGGTGTGAAGTAAGGCATTTCGCAGGCGAAGAGGCGGTCGATGAGGTCGTGCATCTCCACGCTCCCCAGCACCTTCACCGGCTGGTTCATCGCGCTGCGGGCCATGCCCCGCGCGAGGGTGGCATGGCGCTCGGCCTTCAGCGAGCCGCGTTCGTTGTGGACCTGTTCCAGCAGTTGGCCCAGCAGCTCCGCCGGGTCGTCCGCGCCGCTTTCCGCCGGCATGCCGTTCACCGCCACGCTGCGCCCGCTCAACGGTTCCACCTGGAAACCCAAAGCGTGCAGCTCCGGCAGGATCGCCAGCAGCAACGCATGGTCCGGCGCGCTCAATTCCATCGTCACCGGGAAGAGCTGCGCCTGGCTGGTGCCACTGCCTTTCTCCAAGCTGCGCATCGCCCGCTCGTACATGATCCGCTCCAGTGCCCGTTGCTGGTCCACCACCACGAAGCCGCTCTTCAACTGCGCCAGGATGTAGCGGCCCAGCAGTTGGAACACCGGGCGGTGGTTGTTCCACTCGCCCAACTCGCGGGTGGGCAGTACCTCCTCCGTGGGCGCTGTGCCCGGCAGGCGCTCATCATGCTGCGTCACCCGGGGGCCGCCCAGGTCGAACAGTTGTTGCCAGCCAGCGGAAGAGGTGTGCGGCGGCAGGTCCGTGGGCCGCCAACGCCCGGAGGAGATCGGCGGTTCGCCCTGCACGGGGCCGCTGCTCATGGCACCCATCAGCAACGCGGGCTCCGGCTCAAAGTCGATGCTCGGCGTGAGGTTGTGCCTCCCCAAAGCGCGCCGCACGGCCGCATGCACGATCGCATACACGGCGCGGTCGTCGCGGAACTTGATCTCCGTCTTCGTCGGATGGATGTTGATGTCGATCCACGACGGGTCAAGTTCCAAAAAGAGGAACCAGCCGGGGTAGTTGTCGCGCGCGATCAGCTCCTCGTAGGCGCGCCGCACGGCATGTTCCAAGTAAGGGCTGCGGATGAAGCGGCGGTTCACGAAGAAGTACTGCTCTCCACGGCTGCGCTTGGCGAATTCCGGTTTGGTGATAAAGCCCTCCACGCGAAGGAATTCCGTGGCTTCTGCCACCGGCACCAAGCGCTCGTCATGCTTGCGGCCGAAGATGTGGACAATGCGCTGCCGCTCGTTCCCCGGTTCCAGGTGGAACAGCTCCTGCTCGTTGTGCAGCAAGCGGAAGCGGATGCCCGGATGCGCCAATGCCACGCGCTGGAACTCCTCGATCACATGCTTCATCTCCACCGGGTCGCTCTTGAGGAACTGGCGCCGCGCCGGCACGTTGTAGAACAGGCTCCGCACATGCAATGAGGTGCCCACCGGACAGGCCACCGCCTCCTGTGCCTGCACCCGGCTGCCTTCGATCAGCACCCGCGTGCCCAGCTCGTGGTCGGCCTGCCGTGTTTTCAATTCCCCCTGCGCGATGGCCGCGATGCTGGCCAGCGCCTCGCCCCGGAAGCCCTTGGTGCGGATTGTCTGTAGCTCTTCCGCCTGCCGGATCATGCTGGTGGCATGGCGCTCGAAGCTCGTGCGCGCATCGGTGGGGCTCATGCCTTGTCCGTCGTCCGTCACTTGGATCAACGTGCGCCCTGCGTCCTTCACCACCACGGTGATCTGCGTTGCGCCCGCGTCCACACTGTTCTCCAGCAGCTCCTTCACCACGCTGGCCGGGCGCTGCACCACCTCGCCCGCAGCGATCTGGTTCGCCACATGGTCGGGGAGGAGACGGATGATGTCGCTCATGCAATGGCCGACACCTCTTCAGTTGTGTGCGGCAGGTCCGCAAAGATGCGGGCCAAAGCGGAATGGGCCGGAGGATGTTGGCATTCTTTCAGGAGGAAGGGGGGCGGAACGCTCCTCCGTTTTCCCGGAATTCCCCAACGCCGCCGGGGCCGAGGGCCGTGCGCTTGTTATTGCTTGATAAAGCCGGAATGCCGCGGACGACTGTTGTCGTTCAAAACGATCGTATAGTGCCCCGCGACAAGCGCGCTCACGTCAACCCGCGTGTCCGTCCCCGTTGCCACAAGGCTTCCTTGGGCAACGTTGCGTCCTTGGTCGTCCAAGATGATCCATTTGCTACCGGGCGAAGTGCCAGCCAAGGTGATCCGGTTGTGGCACGGATTGGGATATGTGAGCACCGAAGCATCAGCTTGTTCGGCGATCCCCACGTTGTTCTGGGCGAAGAAGAGCGTGTTGTCCCCGTCGTCGATCAAGATGGGATAGAGCGGGTCGGTGTTCCAAAGCAGCAGGTCGCCCTCGTTGCTCACAAGCTTCGCCACATCTGGAAAAGTACCCAACGGGGTTATCGCGGTGCCGTGCCCGGAATAGGTCCAGACCACCGTGCCGCTCCCGTTATCGTTCACGTACGGGTCGGAAAAGACCCCGCCGTATGCCAGCGGAAATTGCATTACGCGGGAAGGGTCGGAGTAGTTCACCGTGGAGAAAGGCACGTTCCGGGCCACCACGTCAATGCCGCTTGCAGCAATGGTGAGGTAGGTGTACGAGGTGCCCACCCCGGTGACATTTTGCGCCCATACCCAATTCGCGTTGGGATAGGTGCTGGCGTACGGTGTGCCCAACGCAGTATTGAAATTCAAGGTGCCGATGTTCTGGAGCGTGATGCCGCTGAGGTCCCAGGTCTGGTTGCTGCCGTCGCTGAGGGTCGGGAGCGCGGCCGGTGCCGTCATCTGGTGCATATCGGTGGCTGCGCCGAACGCGCTCAAGTCGGAGTATTGAATGGTGACCTGTGCCGAAAGGGAGGAAAGGATCAGGCAGGCAAGGGGAGTAGTGATCGTTTTCATACGATAGGACGGTGTTGTGGTGAAGTTTTTTGATCTGCACCGAGAGTGGTTTCACTATGGGCGCTTGCAACAAAAATAAATCGCCCCGAACTCCATTTTGAACGCGGTGAGATCTGGAATTATCAACACGTGAACATGGGATCTGGAACTGTCCTGGCCTAGGATGGATCGACATGATGAACACACTATTGACCCGGCATACATGTGTCGACGGATCGGCGCGATCCTTGGATCATGCCTTTGCTTGAGAACAAACGGCTCCAAGAACCTGAATTCGGCCGCTCTCAATGAGCACCGCATCCAAGCGGTCGCGTGCTTGAAGCAGAGGCTGCTTTGGAGCCGTCGGTGGTTAGCCAACGATGAAGAAATATACCCGCGACCAGAATGATCCCTGAGAAGGGGCTCACCAGATCTTTACCCGCACGCTGTCCGCACGCCACATCGGCTGGCCTTCCTTGATGTTGAAAGCCTCGTAGAATTCCGGCACGTTTGCGAAGGGTCCGTTCACGCGGTATTTTCCGGGGCTGTGGACGTCGCTGAGCAGGCGGCTGCGAAGGCTTTCCTCTTTCTGGTGGCCCAGCCATCCCAGCGCGTAGCCCAAGAAGTAGCGCTGCAACGGCGTGTACCCCGCGATCTTTTTGCCGCTCTTGTACTCGTTGGTCTTCTTGAACGCGTCAAGGCCCAGCTGGATGCCGCCGAAGTCGGCGATGTTCTCACCCAAGGTGGCATGGCCGTTGATGTGGATGCCGGGGATCGGCTCGTAGGTGTCGAACTGCTTGGCCATCACCTCGGCCCGTTGTGTGAAGTGGGCACTGTCCTCCGGGGTCCACCAGGGTGCGAGGTTCCCTTTGGCATCGGACTGGCGGCCTTCATCGTCGAAGCCGTGGGTGATCTCGTGCCCGATGGTGCTGGCGGCTGCATAACCGTAGACCATGGCGTCGTCCACCAGGGAATCCGGCAGGCCGGGCAGCATGAAGATGCCGGCGGGCAGTACGATCTCGTTGTTGCTGGGGTTGTAGTAGGCGTTGTAGGTCTGGGGCGTCATATCCCATTCGGTGCGGTCCACCGGCTTGCCCCATTTGCCCATCTCATCGTCGAAGTGCCAGCGGTTGGCGGCCAGCACGTTGGCGGCATAGCTCACGGTGTCGATCTTCAGCGTGCTGTAGTCCTTCCACACGTCGGGATAGCCCACTTTCTTGGTCATGGTGTTGAGTTTTTCCAAGGCTTTTTCCTTGGTGGGGTCGCTCATCCAGTCCAGGTTCTTGATGCGCTCGCGGTAGGCGCTGCGGATCGCTTCCACCAAGCCGTCATAGCGCTTTTTGGAGCGCTCGGGGAAGTAGTCCTTCACGAAGACCTTGCCCACGATCATCCCAATGGAGCCGCCTTCCTCGTTGATGACCCGCTTCCAACGCGGGCGCTGTTGTTCCTGTCCGTAGAGCTTCGTGGCGTAGAAGTTGAAGTCCTCCTGGTCGATGGGGCTGCTGAGGTTGCCCGCGAAGGCGGAGAGCAGGTGATAGCGGAAATAGTTCTTAAGGGTGGGCACGGACGTGGTCTGCAACAGACCGTCCACGGCGGCGAGGAATTCCGGCTGGCCCACGATCACCGTGTCACATTTTTGGAGGCCGTAGCTGTCTAAAAGGGCGCGCCAGTCCATGTGCGGTGTGGTCTGGCGGAGCTTACCGCCTACGGCCATCTTGTTATAGTTGGCGTAGGGATCACGTTGCTGGTCCAGCGTTCGGCTCTTCTTGGCGAGCGCGGTTTCGAAGGCCATCACGGCGGCTCCGTCTTTGGCCGCAGTGGCGCTGTCCTGCCCGAGGAAGCGCAGCATACGGGCGATGTGGCCCGGATAGGCGGCGCGGTTCTTGGCCACGCCCGCCTCGTTGTTGAAGTAGTAGTCGCGGTCCGGTAGGCCGAGGCCGCCCTGCCACAGGCTCACCGCCATCTTCTCGCTGTTCTTGGGGTCTTGGTCCACGCTACCACTGTAGAGGACGTCCGCACCGGCGCGGTTCAAAACGCCGGCCACGGTGAATGCGTCCTTCGCATTGGTGATCCCATCGATCTGCCGGAGCAGGTCGATCAGCGGCGTAGTGCCCAGCCGATCGGCTTTGGCGCTGTCCATGCCGGTGGACCAGAAGTCGCCGATCTTCTGCTGGTCGGAGCCGTTGGCGGCATTGGCCTTGGCGGCTTCCTCGTTGATGCTGCGGGTCTTCTCCCGCAGTTCCTCCACGATCAAGTTGCCGATGCCCCAGGCGGATTCGGTGCCGGGGATCGGGTTGGCCTGGATCCAGCCTCCGTTGGCGAAATCGAAGAAGTCGTCACCGGGGTTCACCGTGCTGTCGATGTGGGAGGCGAGGAGGTCGGCGCGCGGCGGGGCCTCCGCCTGCTTGGTGTCGGTGGAGGTGCCGCAAGCGGCGAGGAGCAGCAGGATGGAGAGGGGAAAATGGTGGTGCATGGTGCGAAAGTACTCGGAGTGTCACTCTCGCGAAGCGGACACGGAGTGCTGAAAGCCAGCTACGGAATCCCGCTCAGTGTCCGCTTCGTGAGACATTCAGTGCGGGACACCGGGAGGAGCTATCTTCGCGGACCCAAACAATCCCCATGAAGCACCTACTTTTCCTCCTCCTCGCGCCGGCCGCACTTACCGTTTGCGCACAGGATTCCGCCAGCCCTGCAGTCCAAAAAGGCGATTATGTCAGCTACGGCGATGCCATCACCGCGGACGGTGCCATCACCATGGCCGAATTCACGAAAGCTGCCGCCGAGATGGATTCCCTCGCGACCAAGGTGACGACGGAGATCATTGAAAGCTGCGGCAAGAAAGGCTGCTGGATGGACGTGAAGATGGCCGACGGGTCTTCCATGAAGGTCCGCTTCCGTGACTATGGCTTCTTCGTGCCCACCAAAGGCCTGGAAGGCAAGGAAGTGGTGATGCAAGGCCGCGCCAAGAAGGACGTGACCAGTGTGGCCATGCTGCAGCACTATGCGGAGGACGCCGGCAAGAGCAAGGAGGAGATCGCCGCGATCACCGAGCCGGAGATGAGCTGGACGTTCGAGGCGGACGGCGTGCTGATCAAAGAGTGATGTCCGCTGCTCACAGCCCTGTGGCCATTGCCGTCCACGGGGGCGCGGGCACTTTGGACCCTTCGGCCTTGACGCCGGAGAAAGAAAGTGCTTATCGAGGCGCGCTCTCCGCCGCTGTCCGGCGCGGCCATGCCGTGCTCACTGCCGGCGGAAGCGCATTGGATGCCGTGGAGGCCGCCGTGCGCGTGCTGGAGGACACACCGCTGTTCAATGCAGGGCGTGGTGCTGTTTTCACAGCGGGTGGCACGCACGAGATGGACGCCGCGATCATGCAAGGCAGCGACCTGCGCGCGGGTGCCGTGGCCGGCGTGGGGAACGTGAAGAACCCCGTTGGCCTAGCGCGCTTGGTGATGGAGAAGAGCGGCCATGTGATGCTCGGCGGGCGCGGTGCTTTCGAATTCGCGCACGAACAGAAAGTGGAACTGGAGGACGACGAATATTTCTTCGACCAACTGCGCCACGACCAATGGCAGGAGGTGCGCGGCAGTGCCGAAGTACGCTTGGACCACAGCGCGGGCGAAAAGAAATTCGGGACGGTAGGTGCCGTGGCGCTTGACGCGCAAGGCCACTTGGCGGCCGCCACCAGCACCGGCGGCATGACGAACAAACGCTGGCAACGCATCGGCGACAGCCCGGTGATCGGTGCCGGCACATACGCCAATGACGCCACCTGCGCCATCAGCTGCACCGGCAATGGCGAGGCTTTCCTGCGTGCCGTGGCCGCTCACGACGTTCACGCGTTGATGGCCTACAAGGGCCTTTCGCTGGAAGAAGCGGTGCACATCGTGGTGCATGAAAAACTGCCACCGCTGGACGGCGAGGGCGGCCTGATCGCCGTGGACAAACACGGGCACATCGTGCTGGACTTCAACTGCACCGGCATGTACCGCGCGCGGATCGACGGGCGCGGGGAGGAGGTGGGGATATTTTAGCGTCAGAGACGCTTTTCCCGGCCGGACACGTCGGAGACGTGTCCGATGGCGGCCGATGGAGGGTTCTCGGATCTCGGTCGGCGTCTCAGACGCGACCGGAAGGGAAGCCGATCTCCGATCGGGATTATGTATTTAATTTCCGACCATGGGCGAAGCCTACCGCATCCATCGTCAAAACGATCTTTATTTCCTCACGTTCACCGTGATCGATTGGATGGATGTGTTCACACGCAAGGAGCACATGGCGATCGTCGTGGATTCGCTCAACTTTTGTGTCGCCAACAAGGGGTTTTCGATCAATGCTTGGGTGCTCATGTCCAATCACCTGCACCTATTGGGTTATGCGCGTGAGGGTTTTCGGCTGAGCGATATTACACGGGACCTGAAGAAATTCACCTCACGCTCGATCCGCGAACACATTCAGACCGGGATAGAAAGCAGGCGCCACTGGCTTCTTGACAGGATGGCTTTCCGGGCACGACAAGTAGCCCGATCCGATGAGTTCAAACTCTGGGAGGACGACAGTCATGCCGTGCTGATCGAAGATGTTGAACACAGGACCAATGTGATCGATTACATCCATAACAACCCGGTGAAGGCACACTTTGTTAGGCTGCCCGAACACTATTTGCACAGCTCCGCGATCGACTATGCCAATGGAAATGGCTTGGTCAAGGTGGAGTTGGTTTAACGCTCTCAACGAATGCCCAACGGAATGCACTGCTCGGCCAGCGGACCTTCGATACGGTAGCCATTGTTCCCGTTGCGTCCGTTGCGAGCGTTGCGGTTCAACCTAAGCGGTCGCTCCACACACCGCTATTCACTTTCTCCGACCGTTCACCCTGATCCTGATGGCCGGTTCCGGCAAGCCGTGCATCTTTGTACGGATCATCAACCCTGCGATCCTTGAACATGAAACGTTCCACCATCATCATTCTCGTGGCCATTGCCGCCGTCGTTCTCTGGGCCATCAGCTTCCAACGGGGCATGGTGGGAATGGACGAGGGCGTGAAAGCCCAATGGAGCAACGTGGAGAACGCATACCAGTTGCGTGCTGACAAGACGAAGAACATCGTGGAGATCATCAAGGGCTCGGCGGATTTCGAGAAGACCACCCTTACCGACGTGATCAACGCCCGCGCCAAGGCCACCAGCATCCAGCTGAACGCGAATGACCTTACTCCGGAGAAGATGGCGCAGTTCGAGCAGGCCCAGCAGCAGCTCACCGGCGCGCTCAGCCGCCTCATGGTCACCGTGGAACGCTACCCCGACCTGAAGACCACTACGGCCTTCCGCGATTTCCAAGCGCAGTACGAGGGCATGGAGAACCGCATCGGCGTGGAGCGCCGCAAGTTCAACGACCTGGCACGGGCATACAACTCCAAGATCAAGCAGATCCCCAACAATTTCCTCGCGGGCATCTTCGGCTTTACCGAGAAAGGTTACTTCACGGCGCAAGAAGGCACTGATACCGCACCCGACATCGACTTCGGCAAGTGAAGCAGCGGGTGGACATCGAGGGGTGGCTTACGGCCGAGGAGCTGGGCCGGGTACGTGATGCCGTCCGTGCCGCGGAGAAGCGCACCAGTGGCGAGATCCGCGTACACCTCGACGTGGCCATCATGGAGGATGTGCTCGATCACGCGGCCTTCGTCTTCGACGACCTCGGGATGGCCAGGACGAAGGACCGCAACGGCGTGCTGATCTATGTGAGCATTCCCGGGCGGAAGGTGGCCGTGATCGGTGATGTGGCCATCCACGCCAAACTGGGCGATGAGTATTGGCACGGTGTGCTGGACCTGATCCTGGAGGATTTCAAGCAGGACCGTTTCTGCGAAGGCCTGTGCGCCGGAGTGGAACGGCTCGGCGAGCAGCTCCGCGAGCATTTTCCCCACCAGCGCGACGACGTGAACGAACTGAACGACGACGTGAGCTTCGGAATATGAAAGTGCTGCGGTCCCTGCTTCTCTTTGCGTTCGCTTCGATCACCGTGTGGGGATCCGCGGCGGAAGTGGACCCTTGCTTCCCTCCCAAACCCGCGAATGAGGATCAACTTGTTTTTCAGTACACCAACTTCTTGGACAAGCAACAAGAGGCGGACCTGAACAACAAGCTGGTGAATTTCGCCCGCGAGACCAGCAACCGGATCGCCATCGTGGCCGTGGACACGCTCTGCGGCTATCCCGCTTCCGACTTCGCCTTCGAATTGGGCCAGGCCTGGGGTTTTGGCAAGAAGGGCATCGACAACGGGGTGCTGATCTTGGTGAAGCCCAACGGCAGGGCCGGCGACCGCCATGTGTTCATCGCCGTGGGCTATGGGCTGGAAGGTGCCATCCCTGACCTCATCGCCAAGCGCATCGTGGACGAGGAAGTGCTGCCGCGGTTCCGCAATGGCGACTTCTACGGCGGCATGGACAAAGCCACCGACGTGCTGATGGCCTTGGCCAAGGGCGAGATCAACGCGAAGAGCTACGGTGAGAAGCCCGTGCCTTGGGTGCCGCTGCTGATGATCCTCGCGTTATTCCTGTTCATTTTCTGGTCGATGGTGCGCCGTACGCGGAAATACGCCCGGGTGAACAGCCTCGATTTCTGGGCCGCTTGGGCGCTGATGAACGCGGCCGGTTCCTCGCATAGCGGACGCTGGGGCGGCTTCTCCGGCGGCGGCGGAGGAGGCTTCGGTGGGGGCGGGGGAGGCTTTGGCGGTTTCGGTGGCGGCGGCTTCGGCGGCGGTGGGGCCGGTGGTTCCTGGTAACGTATCGTATGGCCGGGTACAACAAGTGGATCTTCGGGAGCTTGGGCTTCGCGCTCACGGGCACGCCCATCGGCGCCGTGGTGGGCTTTGCGCTCGGCGCGTTGATGGACAACGCCCAAGGCATCGTAGTGGCCAAACCGGGTGCAGGGCAACGGGCACGGCCTACGCAGGGGCCGGCCACGTCCGGGGATCTGGCCCTCAGCTTGGTGGTGCTCACCGCCGCGGTGATGAAGGCCGATGGCAAGCCGACCCACGGCGAACTGGGCCATGTCCGCAAGTTCTTTGTCCAACAGTTCGGACCGCAGCACAGCGCGGAACTGCTGCGCCTCCTGCGTGATGTGCTGAAGCGCGACATCCCGCTCCGCGATGTCTGTGCGCAGATCCGTGGGCATTTGTCCCATCCGGAGCGCCTGCAGGTGATGCATTACCTCATCGGCCTGGCACACGCCGACGGCAGGGTCCATATTGCCGAACACCAAGTACTGGAGCGCATCGCCGCGGACATGGGCATCAGTCAGAAGGACCTGGCCTCGCTCGATGCCATGTTCGGGGGGCCGTCAGCGGCATCGGCATACACCATCATTGAAGTGGATCCCAAAGCCAGCGACGAGGAGGTGAAGAAGGCCTATCGCCGCGCCGCCATGAAGCACCACCCCGACCGTGTGGCCCACCTCGGCGAGGAGTTCCAGAAAGCGGCTTCCGAAAAATTCAAGAAGGTGCAGGAGGCCTGGGAGCGGATCGAGCGGGAGAGAGGG
>Ga0138256_10006540_pt1 | contig 12319 bp, 9 predicted proteins | sample KNB2016incub_MG_FD_105486 | JGI IMG/M metagenome (GOLD analysis project Ga0138256, IMG submission 105486) | Active sludge microbial communities from wastewater in Klosterneuburg, Austria - KNB2014incub_MG | ecosystem: Engineered > WWTP > Activated sludge > Unclassified | place: Austria... | reverse complement strand
GACCCCGGCGTCTATGAGGGTGACATCGCCATGTTGCGCAAGATTGCAGCCGCCCTCAGCCCTTCGATGTGATCCGGCGCAGGACGGCATCCAGCCCGTCGCCCCAGGCGGAAAGCGCGCCCCGCCCTTCCAGATGATCGAGTAGCTGCAAGGTGATTCCGCCCGGCGTGGTGACGCCTTTGGCGATATCGGGCAGGGGGCGCGGCTCTTGCAGCAGAACCTCTGCATTTCCGCGCAGCGTGCCCGCGACCAGCGCCCTCGCCGTTTCGGCAGGCAGGCCCTGCGCTTCAAACCAGCGGATAATCTGAGCCATCCAGCCCACGGTCGCCCCTGAAAACGCGCCAAATGTTGCCGCTGCGGTGAACAATCGCTCATCTTCAAAGACATGCACCGGCCCGACCGTCGCAAGCGCATCCTGCCAGAACCCATCCTCTGGGCAAAGGATGCAAGGACCAAGCCGGTAGGCATTGGCATATCCGGGCATCATCCCCAAACAGGCGCGCGCCGGGGTCGTCACTTCCGCCAGCCGCCGCAATCCGGTGCCAGCCATCGCCGACAGAACCGGCTGGTCCGGTCGAAACCGCAGCCGTGCCAGTTCCTCGGCTCCGCTGTCAGCGGGCAGGCTGACGAAGATGGCATCCGCGCGGTCGATGACCTCCTGATTGCTCCCGGCCCTGACATGGCCGAACTCCTCTGCCAGCCGCGCTGACACCTCTGCCCCGCGCGGCGACAGGATGAACCGATGGCCCGACCCCGCGAACCCCCGCAGCATCAGTTCGGCCAGCCCGCCAACGCCCAATATGCCGATCACCGCCATCAGGGCATCTCCTCCAGCACTTCGGCCATCGCTTGCGCGGTCGTCAGGATATCGGCCTCCGTATGAGCGACGGACGACAGGGAATGCAACGTCGCGGACGGGTTCATATAGATGCCTTTGTCCATCAGCCGCACCGCAAAATCCCGGAATTTCACCCGGTCCACATGGTGGCAGAAGTCACGATAGTCAGCAATCTCATCAGCCTCGGTGAAAAAGATCTGGAACATCGAATTGACGCCCTGACAGATCATCCGGTGCCGGTTCGAATGTTTGGCGACCTTGCGGATTTCGTCGGTCATCGCCTTGCCCAGGTTCTTGATGCGCCGGTAGCCCGCCTGATTGTCCGCCAGCATTGTCTCAAGCATCACTTTCGTCACATGCAGCGCCAGCCGGGCGGCATTGTGCGTCCCGTAATGCAGCACCTTCCCCCATTCGAGACCGGCCATGATCTCCGCCCGGCCACCGATCATCGCCATGGGCAGACCGCCGCCCAGCGCCTTGCCATAGGTCACGATGTCCGGGGTCAGGCTGTAAAGCTCCGCGCACCCCCCCGCCGCCAGACGAAAGCCCGTCACAGTTTCATCCAGATAGAAAAGCGCCCCATGCTCGCGGCACAGGTCCTGCATCCGGTTGAGGTAGCCCGGTTTTGGCGGGATCACCCCCATGTTCGACATGACGCCTTCGGTCACGACACAGGCGGCATCGCGCCCATGCAGCGCCATAGCCCGTTCCAGCGCGTCAAAATCGTTCCAGCGCACCACGATCGTATCTTTCCACGCCTCTTCGGGAATGCCCGAGGAATCCGGTATGCGGATCGGGTCGTTCGGGTGGCCCAGCAGCGTAGGCGGATAGGGGTTGGTATTGACCAGCACCGCATCCCACCAGCCGTGATAATGGCCTTCGAACTTGATGATCTTGCGCCGCCCCGTATGGCCGCGCGCCAGCCGGATTGCGCCCATCGCGGCCTCGGTCCCGGTATTGGCGAAGCGTACCTTGTCGACGTGCGGCAACAGCTTCACCAGCATCTCGGCCACCTCGACCTCGACCTCAAGGGCGGTGGCGAAATGTGTTCCGCGCGCCACTTCGCGGGCGACCACTTCAACGATCTTCGGATGGGCATGGCCAAGCGGCAGCGCTCCGAACGCCATCATCCAGTCGATGTATTCGCCGCCATCCACGTCATAAAGCCGCGCGCCCGCCCCGTGCGACATATAGCGCGGCGTTGTCCCGAACGCCGCTGGCCCGCGCGAGGCAGAGGAGACCCCTTCCACCAGCACCTTACGCCCACGTTCGAACAGCGCTTCGGAATTTGGACCGGCCATGAGATTCCCCTCTCTTGTCAATTATCGGAACATGATGTTATTATAAGAACAATCAGGAGTCAAACCACCCGATGCCACCCCGCGCCGACCGCTCTCGCCAGACCGACGCCCATGATGCGCTTGCCGACCGGATCCGCCGGTGGCGCGACAGCCGCGGCTGGAACCAGCAGCAGCTTGCCGACCGCGCGGGTTTTGCCCGCTCGACCCTGTCGAAGATTGAAAACGGTCTTCTGTCGCCGACCTTTGAAATCCTGCTGAAGATCGCACAGGGGTTTGGTTGCGACTTGTCCGATCTTGTGCGGGCAGAAGGCCCCGCTCTTGCGGGCCGCATGGTGATCGAACGCGGCCTGCCTGGTGCGCCCGTTGCGGATGCAAACAACCAGCTTTGGCCGCTGGGCGCCCAGATCAAGGGGCGCGCCTTTCAGGCGATGGTGGTTGATTTCACCCAGACCGACCTTGCCAGCTTCGGCCCCTGGAACCGGCATGAAACCGACGACATGCTGCATGTCCTTTCCGGGCGGCTGGAGCTGCACAGCGAAGGGTATGAAACCGTCCTTCTCAATCCCGGCGATACTGTCCATTTCGACGGCATGATGCCCCACGCCTGTCTGAGTGCGGACCCCACCCCGTGCCGCTGCCTTTATCTGTTCGCGCCAAGGCCGGGCGCTCGTCTTGCACTGCAGACATGATGTGGCGCTAACCCGTCGCAGGCGCCGCCATTTGATGCGCTAACAAAACGCTGGTTTTTGAAAATATAAACGATTACATCTAACCCGTCCCGTCGAATCATTCACTCGGCGCGACATTGGGGGGAATGACTTGGCCGGGCTGAGAATCGAAAACCTGCGCAAGAGCTTCGGCGCCGTGGATGTGCTGAAGGGGATCGAGCTCGATATCCTCGATGGTGAATTTGTCAGTTTTCTCGGCCCCTCCGGCTGCGGAAAATCGACCCTGTTACGCTCAATTGCCGGGCTGGAAGATCTGACCGAAGGGGCTGTCTATCTGGCCGACCGCGACATCACCGATCTGCCCTCTGCAAAACGGGACATCGCGATGGTGTTCCAGAATTACGCGCTCTATCCGCATATGAACGTGCGCAAGAACATGTCCTTCGGCCTGTCGCTGAACGGCATGAAAGCTGCCGAAATCGACCGCCGCATCACCGAAACCGCCGAAGTCCTGCGCATCACCGAATTGCTCGACCGCAAGCCCAAACAATTGTCGGGCGGCCAACGCCAAAGGGTCGCCATCGGCCGCGCCATCGTGCGCAAACCGCAACTGTTCTTGCTGGATGAGCCGCTTTCAAATCTTGACGCGGGGCTTCGCGTGACCATGCGGGCTGAACTGGCCGCGCTGCATGAACGGTTGGGCGTGACCATGGTCTATGTCACCCACGATCAGGTCGAGGCGATGACACTTTCCAGCCGCGTCGTGGTGCTCGACAAAGGCCGCGTCAGCCAGTTTGGCAGCCCGCTCGAACTCTTCCACCGGCCCGCGAACCTGTTCGTTGCCGGTTTCATTGGCAGCCCGCGCATGAATTTCTTTCCCGCCCGCGTCGCCAGTGCCGATGGCGCGCGCCTGACGGTGACGGCGCCCGGCTTCACGCGCCCGTTGACCGTAGAACTGGCCGCGCCCGCCCCCTTGCAGGGCGATCTGACGTTGGGGGTCCGGCCGGATCGTCTGCAGATCGGCGCGGCTGACGAGGGGCACCTGTCCGGCACGGTCCGCCTGATGGAGCGGCTCGGGACAGAAAGCCATGCCCATATCACGCTAGATGACGGGACGACCCTTGTCGCCATCACCGACGGCACTCACCCGGCACGCATCCACGACCGTGTGGGCCTGACACTTCCTGCCGAGGCCGCCCATCTCTTTGACCCTTCCGGCATGGCGCTGCCCCGCAAACTCGACCCTGCAACCGAACGACTGCTTCAGATCTAACCGGGCCGCCCTTTGGCCCCTTCTCTGGGAGGAGAACCAATGAAGAGACGTACCGTAATTATCGCCCCTGCCATTCTAGCGGCAACCTTCTGGGGCGGCATGACTTTTGCTCAGGACAAGGTGCTGCGCTTCGCCACCTGGAACACCAGCCCCGAAAGCATCGCAATCAATCAGGCGATCGTCACCAAGTTCGAAGAGGCCAACCCCGGCGTAAAGGTGCAGGTCGAACTCTATGGCGACGGCTTCGATGACAAGCTGACGGCGGCGATGGGTGCGGGCAACCCGCCTGACCTCATGTATATGTGGAACTACCCGGCCTACTACCAGTCGCTGATGCCGCTTGACGACATGATTGCGCGTGACGCGGCCGAATTGAACCTGGCCGACATCCCGTCTGGCCTGATGAACGGCGGGCTGATCGACGGCAAGACCTACGGCATGCCCGTGGGCTTCACCACCCATGTGATCTTCTACAACAAGGATCTTCTGGCCGCGGCAGGTGTTGCGGAGCCGCAGGCGGGCTGGACCTGGGCCGATCTGCGCGCTGCCGCCGCCACACTCAGTAAACCCGATGAGCAGATCTTTGGCTTTGCCGTCGACGCCAAGCCTGACCCGTTCGATTTCGAAGAGTTTTTCTGGTCGAACGGCGCGCAATACATCTCAGACGACGGCAAGGTGCTGGACGGTGTGATGAACAGCCCCGAGGCGGCCGAGGTGCTGGACATGTTCGGCGACATGATCAAGACCGGCGAAGCAGTGGCCCTGAACATCGGTGACCAGACCTCCGGGTCCGACCTCTTCAAGGCCGGCAAGCTCGCGATGATGGAAGGCGCGATGTGGAACAAGGGCGGCATCGACGAATCCGGCGTCAACTACGGTGTCGCGGTCCTGCCCGCCTTCGGCGACAAGCCGGTGAAATCGACGATCAACGCCTCTGGCATTTCGATCGCCAAGGACACGGCCGATCCCGACCTGGCCTGGGCCTTCGTCAAGTTCTTCTCCACCCCCGAAGCCGTGGCACTGCGCACCAACGACCTGCCGATCCGCACGTCGGTCGCCGAAAGTTCGGGCATGATGGCCGATCCGAAACTTGCGCCCTTCTTTGCCATGCTGGCGGTGGCCGACGGCACGGTGCCGTCTTTCCTGAAGAACCCCGAATGGGGCCGCATTCAGGAAAACCTGTCGCTCGCCATCGAAGCGACGATGATCGACCAGGGCAATGCCAAAGCGCATCTGGATGAGGCCGTCTCCGCTTCGGCACGGTTCCTCAAGTAACACCGGAATTCACGGAGAGGTGGAAACCATGGCCGATGCTGTAACCGCTAGACGTCCCTCCCGGCGCCGACGCGGGGCTGGAATCACACCGTGGCTTTTCATCTCTCCGTGGATATTGGGGTTCGTGTGTTTCACGCTTGGCCCCCTGATCTTTTCACTGACGATGAGCTTTTACGACTGGCCGGTCGTGGGCGAACGCACCTTTGTCGGCGCGGACAACTACCGCACGATGCTGACCGAAGATCCGCAGTTCTGGCACAGCCTGGGCGTGACGGTGAAGTTCGCCGCGATCTTCGTGCCGCTCAACATCGCGGTTTCGTTCCTGCTGGCGGTTCTTCTGAACACCAAGGTCCGGGGCACCGCCTTCTTCCGCACCGCCTTCTATCTGCCGTCGGTCATCTCGGGCGTGGCGCTGGTGACAATCTGGTCCTGGATCTATTCACAGCGCTACGGGCTTTTGAACTACCTGCTCGGCCAGTCCGGGACCGAAGGCGTTAACTGGTTGGGCGATCCCGGCTGGGCCGTGGTCGCCATTGTCGTCGCCTCGCTCTGGGGGCTGGGCGGCACCATGCTGATCTTGCTGGCGGGCCTGCAATCCATCCCCAAGGAGCTTTATGAAGCGGCGCGCATGTCGGGCGTTCCGCCCTGGGCGCAGGCCATTCACATCACTCTGCCGATGCTCAGCCCGATGCTGCTTTTCACCTTCATCACCTCGATCATCTCGGCCTTTCAGCAACTGACCATCGCACTTTTGCTGACCGAAGGTGGGCCGCTTGGATCGACCTATTTCTTCGCGATGTATATCTATGAAACCGCCTTCCGCTTCCACGACATGGGATATGCCGCGGCAATGTCTTGGGTCATGTTCGTCATCATCCTGGCCCTGAGCCTGCTGGTGATGCGTTCCTCCTCGGCATGGGTGCACTACGAAGGCGAAATGAAAGGCAAGGGGGGCACAGATGGCTAGGACATTCACCTATTCGGCACTGATCTTCCTGTCGGCGCTTTTCATCGCGCCGTTCCTGTGGACGCTGATCACCGCGGTCAAGTCCGACGCCGAACTGGTGGCCTATCCGCCGGTCTTCTGGCCGGAAACCTGGCACTGGGAAAACTTCGCCATCGCCTGGACCAAACACCCGTTCAACATCTTCCTGCAAAACTCGGTCATCATCGTCATCCTCTCCACCATCGGGCAGCTTTTTTCATCCTCGCTGGTGGCCTACGGGTTTGCGCGGTTCCGCTTTCCCGGCCGGGACGCCATCTTCATCCTGCTTCTGGCCACGATGATGATCCCCTGGGACGTCAAGATGATCCCGCTCTACATGGAGTTCAATTATCTGGGCTGGATCAATACGCTGAAGCCGCTGATCGTGCCCGCCTGGTTCGGCGAGGCATTTTTCGTCTTCCTTCTGCGTCAGTATATCATGACCATCCCGATGGAGATCGACGAAGCCGCGCGCATGGACGGCGCCAATGCCTGGCAAATCTACTGGCGCATCCATCTGCCGCTGATGGTCCCGGCGCTGGTGCTGGTCGGCACCTTCCACTTCATGAACGCCTGGAACGACTATCTTGGGCCGCTGATCTATCTCAACGACCAGTCGAAATACACGCTGACGCTGGGGCTGGCGCTGCTCAAAGGCCTCCATAACGAGGCTGACATCAATTCGATCGCCGCGATCACGATCATTCTCTGCGGGCCGCCGCTGGCGCTTTTCTTCTTCGCCCAGCGCTACATCATGGACAATGCGCTCGGTTCGTCCGTGAAAGGGTAAGATGCTCTTTGATTTTGCCCATGTCCCCTTCAGTCGCCGGGGCCGGTTCCTGACCCTTTCCACGATGGAAGGGCAGGTCTGGCTGCGGTCGGTCAAGGGCGGTGATCTGCGGCCGTCGCTAGGGCGGCTTTGCCGGATGTCCCTACGTTGTCGGGACGGAAGTGGGACGGAAGCCAGACACATGCTGGCACCGGGAAAGCTCACGCTGACGACCGCCGATGGCATGGTCGAGTTTTGCATCGGCGAAGGTGACAGGCTGCACCTTCGGGGCCATGGCGTCGGCCTTGCTTTCGAGTTGCTCGGTTCGCGTTACGACTATGCCTACCAGACCCCGCAGGGCGATCACTGTCTGGTTGCGGCCTATGAAAACACCCGCCTGTTGCCGAGAGTGACGAAGGGCGACCTCAGGGTCACGGGCGACTGGCGTCGCGACCGGGCCGACAATGTGGCGATGGTCTTTTCCGGGACTGATGGGTTCGAAGGCACGATTGATCTCTTTACCGCGATCCCGCCCGCCGCCGCCGACCAAACATTTGACGACGCTCATGAAAATGCCGCGTCCGACTTCGCGGGCTGGCAGGCCCGGACACCCCGGGCCGGGCAGGATGAGGCACGATCGCTGGCCGCCTATCTTTTGTGGGCCAATACCGTGCCGCCCGCCGGTCTGCTTACCCGGCCCGCGATCTATATGTCGAAGAACCACATGATCAACATCTGGTCATGGGACAATGCCTTTTCGGCCTTGGGCGTCGCTGCGATGGACGGGGCGCTTGCCTTCGACCAATTCGGCGTAATCTTTGACCACCAGCACCCCTCGGGCCTTCTGCCCGATTTCGTCAATGACCGCGACGCCAGTTTCGCCTTCACCAAACCGCCCGCCCATGGCTGGGCGATCCTGCGGCTGATGGAACGTCACCCCGGCTGGCTCACCGAAGACCGGCGCGCGGCGCTGATCCCTTGGCTGGAACGTCAGGTCGGTTACTGGCTGACCCATGCGCGCAAGGATGACCAAAGCCTGCCGGCCTATTTCCACGGCAATGATTCCGGCTGGGACAATGCCATCTTTTTTGCCGAGGGCGGCCCGGTCATCACCCCCGATCTGCCCACCTTCCTGATCCTTGCCTGTGACTGCCTGGCAGCCCTGCACACGGATCAAGAACAGTCTCTATTCTGGCAAAAACAAGGGGATGCCCTTTGGGGCCTTCTGCATGAACAGCTATGGGACGGCGCCAACTTTGGCACCCGGCTGATGTCTGATCCCTCACGCTTGCGGCAGGATCAAAGCCTGATCAGTTTCATGCCGCTTCTGCTTGGCCCCCGGCTACCCCGCGACATGGTGCGCGCCTTGATCAGTCGATTGGAAACGGGTGGCTGGCTGACCGCCTGGGGTCCGGCCAGCGAAAGCCCGAACAGTCCCTTTTACGAAGCCGACGGCTATTGGCGCGGGCCGATCTGGGCGCCGACCACCATGCTTTTGTGGGACGGCCTGCGCCAGCAGGGCGAGGTCGCGCTGGCCGATGACATTGCGCGACGGTTTCTGACCTTGTGCGAAACCTCGGGCATGGCCGAGAATTTCGATGCCCTGACCGGCGCGGGCCTTCGGGACCGGGCTTTTGCATGGACATCTGCCGTTTACCTGTGGTTAGGCGCCTCGTTAGATAGCGGCGGCGCAACAAGGGGGAGCGGGGGATGAGCGGCACGGCAGGCGAGCGCCCGACGATCAAGACGATCTGCGCGATGACGGGGCTATCGACCGCGACCGTCTCCAAGGCCTTGCGCAAATCACCCGAAGTCCGCCCCGAAACCCGCGCCATTGTCGAAGCCGCAGCAGAAAAGGTCGGCTATTCCACCAACCTGCATGGGGTGCAGTTGCGGACCGGCAAAACCTATCAGGTCGCTATCCTGATGACGACGCCGACAAGTGACGAAACCGAATGGGAAGGCGTCGAATATGCCCAGCTTCTGGCCGGCATTTCGCATGCGATGGAAGATACGCGCTACCGTGTCGCCCTTTACCCGGTACGCAATCAGGACGAAGCGGAGGAAACGATCCGCCAGATCATCCGCAACCGGCAGGCGGACGGGGTGATCTTCTCTGGCACACGGCCCGAGGATATCCGCGTACGACTTCTGCAGGAGGCGGACTTTCCCTTCGTTACCTACGGCACGACGTCCTCTTCCCAACCGCATGCCTTTGTGGATGCCGACAATGACGGGATCGTGCGCACGGCAATGGCGCGGCTGATCGCGCGCGGCCACAGGCGGATCGCCTTGATCAACCCACCCGCCCATCTGAGCTATGGCCAGACCCGTCTGGAAACCTACCGACAGATGCTGGAGGAAGCGGGCCTGCCCTTCGATCCGTCGCTGGTGGCGCATGACCGGCTGACACCCAGTTTCGGCAAGGCACAAGTAACGATCATGCATGCGCTGAAGGCACCGCCCAGCGCCTATATCTGCGCCAACGAAGCCTCTGCACTTGGGGCATTGTCGGGCTTCGCCGCGTGCGGCCTTGTCCATGGCCGCGATGCGGTGATCAATGCCACCGACGATCTGAATGTCAGCGCCTATTTCACGCCCCCCCTCACGACCTTCTATCTGCCCATCAGCCGCCCAGCCGAACTTTTGGGGCGCCATATCCTGCGGGCAATGGCTGGCGAGGCGCCGGAAAAGCTGCAATCCCTGCTGATGCCCGATCTGATCGAACGTAACGACGACCGTCTGCGCCCATAGAAAGAACTTGAATGTCTGCCTTCCAGCATAACCCACCCGCCCTGTCGCAAAGCGCGCTCGAAACTCTTGCTGCTGAGCGCTACGGGGTGGTGGCAACCGCACGGCCGCTTCAGTCCGAGCGAGACCAGAATGCCCGCCTGAAGAGCCCGGGGGGCAGCTATGTTCTGAAAATCGCCAATGCGGGCGAAGACGCTGCACAGATTGCGCTGCAAAACGCGACCTTGGCGCATCTGGAAAGGGCAGGCGTCGATGGTCTGCCACGTCTCGTCAGCACGCTTGACGGATCGGACTGCGCCGATGTGCAGGAAAACGGCCAGACGAGCCTTGTTCGGCTTGTCACCTGGATCGACGGTCTGCCAATGTCGCAAGCCCCGCGAACCTTGGAACAGCTGGGCAATCTTGGCGCCTTCATGGGACGGGTGACGCGCGGGCTGCAGGGCTTCGGCCATCCCGCCGCTTTCCGCCCCGATTTCTTTTGGTCGCTCGATCATGTGGCGCAACTCGCCCCTTGGACGGTCGACATTGCCGATCCGGCACGGCGGGCGCAGATCGAAGGGCTTTTTGCCCGCTATGATGCACGGATCGCCCCGCGTCTGACGGGCCTGCGTGCCTCGGTCCTGCACCAGGATGCCAACGACAATAATGTCATCGTCGTAGCGGACGAAACCGACCGCATCGCAGGCCTGATCGACTTCGGTGATATGTGCTTTGGCCGGACCGTGAACGAACTGGCCATCACTTTGGCCTACGGCCTGCTCGATGCACCCGATCTCTACTCCGCGGCACGCGCAATCATTGCGGCCTATGTTGCCGAATTCCCGCTGCTGGAGGCGGAGGCGGAGGTGCTCTTTGACCTGATGCGCATGCGGCTTGCGGCGTCGGTCTGCATTTCCTCTCACCAGTCGCGGTTGCACCCGGAAAATGACTATCTGCTGATCACGCAGGCCCCGGCCTTCGTCCTGCTGGAGCGGCTGGACAGGATCGACCCCGAATTCATGGTCGCGCTCTTCCGCCGCGCCGCAGGCTTCCCTGCCACCCGCGCCGAGAGCCAGGTCAGGGCCTTTTTGGCCCAAGCAGAGCCTATTTCGCAGTTTCGTCCCGACCTGCGCACTTCCTCCCGCATTGCATTGCTCACCAATGGCGAACAGGCTGGCATGCCCGCCTTCTCTGACCGCGCGTTCGACGCCTGGTTGACCGCGCAACGGCCCAAGACTCTGCCGGAAGGGGCGGGATTCTACGGCCTAGGCTCATATGGCGAAAAGCGCTCGGTCTATGCGACCGACCAGTTTGCCGATGCCGCCAGCCCCGAGCGGCGCACCCGCCACCTTGGGATCGATGTTTTCGCCCCGGCGGGCACCGCCGTTCATGCCCCACTTCCGGGCAAGGTTGCCTATGTCACCTACAACGCCGACCCGCTGGATTACGGCCATACGCTGATCCTTGAACATGACGCGGGCGGGCAGCCCTTCTGGACGCTCTATGGCCATCTTGGTGCATCGCTTCCCGGCCTGTGCAAGGTCGGCGACCGGATCGAGGCGGGGCAGCTCATCTGCCATCTGGGCGATTGGGCGGAAAACGGCGGCTGGGCGCCGCATCTGCATTTCCAGATCATGACCGATCTGCTGGCGCAGCATTCCGGCAATTTCTTTGGCGTGGGTCACGACAGCCTTTGGGATGTCTGGTCGGGCATCTGCATCGACCCGAACCTGATCTTGCGGCTTGCACCGGAATCTTTCGAAATAGATCCTGAACCACCCGAAAAGCTTATGGCGCGACGGGCCGAACGGCTGGGGCCATCCCTGTCTGTGTCCTACCGCGACAAGCTGAAGATCGTGCGCGGACGCGGCGCTTATCTTTATGACCATACGGGCCGGGCCTATCTGGATGCGGTCAACAACATCACCCATGTCGGCCATTGCCACCCGCATGTCACCGAAGCGATCGCCCGGCAGGCCGCGACGCTTAACACCAATGCGCGCTACCTGAACAATCTGATCCTGGATCTTGGCGACCGGATCACCGCGAAACTGCCGGGTGATCTGAAGGTGGCCTATTTCGTGAACTCGGGGACCGAGGCCAACGAACTGGCTCTCAGGATCGCGCGGACCGCACTTGGCAAGAAATCGACCGTCGTTCTGGACTGGGCCTATCACGGCAACTCAAGCGGCATGGTCGAGATCAGCCCCTACAAATTCAAGCGCAAGGGTGGCTTTCCGCAGCCTGACTTCGTGGAAATCGCCGCATTTCCAGATCCCTATCGCGGCCCGCACCAGGGGATGGGCACCGCCACCGGGCAAGCCTATGCCGCCGATATCGCGCGCCATTTAGACACTATTTCAGCCAAAACCGGCAGCCGCACCGCCACCTTCATCGCCGAGTCGATCTCTGGCGTGGGCGGTCAGGTGATCTATCCGGCCGGATATCTGGCCAGTGTCTATGACCAGATCCGCGCCGCG
>Ga0138256_10006539_pt1 | contig 12319 bp, 6 predicted proteins | sample KNB2016incub_MG_FD_105486 | JGI IMG/M metagenome (GOLD analysis project Ga0138256, IMG submission 105486) | Active sludge microbial communities from wastewater in Klosterneuburg, Austria - KNB2014incub_MG | ecosystem: Engineered > WWTP > Activated sludge > Unclassified | place: Austria... | reverse complement strand
CGCATGCTCGGCGACGAGGACGCCTACGGCGTGGTCGTCGGGCAGGGAGTCGCGGCAGCGCTGAAGCTCTCGACGGGCGACTTCGTCACTCTGGTATCCAGCACGCCCGACGGCGCGGTGAACAGTCTCGAGTTCGAGGTGGTCGGTGTCTTTCGCACCTTCTCCAAGGATTTCGATGACCGCGCAGTGCGCATTCCGTTGGCCGGGGCCCAGGAGCTCCTCTATACGAGCGGCGTGCATGCGCTGGTGGTGCTGCTTTCCGACACCGCGCTGACGGATCCGGTCCTGGGTGATGTGAAGCGCAAATTGAGCGCCGGGGAGTTCGAGGTCAAGCCCTGGTACGAGCTGGCGGAGTTCTATGCCAAGACCGTCGACCTGTACCGGCGCCAGTTCGGCGCGCTCCAGCTCATCATCCTGGTGATGGTGCTGCTCAGCGTTGGCAACATCGTCAACATGGCGCTGCACGAGCGCACCGGGGAATTCGGCACGTTGCAGGCGCTGGGGCAGCGGCGCGGGCAGATCATCCGCCTGATCCTGCTGGAGAACACGTTGCTCGGTTTGCTCGGGGGCATGATCGGGGTCGTGGTGGGCGTGGCCCTCGCGCTCGCGATCTCGCGTGTGGGCATTCCCATGCCGCCGCCGCCGGGCTCGAACGTGGGCTACGTGGCCTTCATCCGCATCGTGCCCGGCGTGCTCGCGGTCGCGTTCGTGATCGGTGCCATTTCCACGGTGCTGGCCGCTTTGATGCCGGCGCGGCGTATCACGCGCGTCGCGGTGGTCGATGCCTTGCGCGAGAACATATGATCCCGTTGTAGGTTCGGTTTCAACCGAACATTTGTCCGGATGAATCCGGACCTACGCGGAATACGGTGTTATCGGCTCAGCTTCTTCAGGTAGTCCTTGTTGAACACCTTGTCCGGCAGGTCGCGCGGCGCCATCTTGCTGTAGACCAGGTCCGAGCGTTCGCCCTGGCGCAGGGCATCCTCCATGACGAGGCGCGTGGGGCGGATCTCGCCGCCGAGTTCCTCGAAGTCCGTGTAATGACAGGTCTTCATGAGCCGCTTTGAGAGGGTGTAGAACTCGGCCTTGTACGGACGGAAGTCCGCCACGTTCGCCCAGTAGAGCACGCGATGATAGGTGACGCCGCGCTCGGCCGCGGTCAACTCGAGCACGTAGCGCTGCTCATCGTCGATCTCCTCGATGCGCAGCACCTTCGCGTTGTAGTCGCCCGCGAAATTCGCGCGCGCGAGGTCGCCGTTGGCGACCTGGCCGGTCAGCTTTTGTGAGAGCGGCAGGCGAACCGGCTGCGACACGGTCGGAATGAAAGCCCACAGGTCGCGGTCTCGCATCAGCAAGATCTGGCCGCGATCGACCGCCGGAGCCGTGGTCTGGACCAGCGTGCGTGTGTTCCCTTTCGACAGGATGCGGTACTCGCGCCGTTCCTCGTTGCCGGTGGCTTTTTTCGTGGTGATGGCCACGTCGACCTGGAAACCGTATTGCGGGAATCGGATCCGGTCGGAACGCTCCAGGATCTCCTGGGGCGAGACTTCCGCGGCAGCTTCTGCTGCTGGTCCTGCCTCAGCCGGCCGCGGCGCGGCGTACCCCTGCGGGCACGGCGCCGCGAGCACGAGCGCGAGCGCGGCACAGGCGAAAATGACCCTGCCCCGCCCCGCACGTTTCGTGCGACGTGTCGCAGCATCGCAAAAATGGTCGGCGCGGGGCTTCAACGTGGATTTGAACGGCATGATGCTGGCGAGGGCGATGGGTGACGAGCCCAGTGTAGCCGATGTCGGGTGGCTTTTGCGTCGGCCCCGGCGCGGCTCGGTTCATTGGTCCTTGGTTGGCGCGCGGCGCATACATGGCGCGTCGGGTGGATCGCCTATACTGATGCCGACCCGCGCTCCGGGGAATCGATGATCCGGGGTATCGCGGCGCGGGGCGAGAATGGCACACCGGCTGGCAGATCGTGAAGGGCGATGATGAGCAGTAACGACACATACCACGTGCTGCTTTGCTGCGACTCCCGGCAGGACATCGACTTTTTCACCAACCTGCTGCGCGCGCGTGGCCCTGGCGTCAATATTCGCACCCGTGGAGTCGGTTCGCTCGCGGAGTTGCGCGAGTGTATCGACGACGGAATCTGGGAGTTGGTGCTCACGACTGAAGGGCAGCGCGATCTCGCGGCGCGAAACGTCATTGCGGCAGCGCGCGACGCCGCTGTCCCCGTCATCTACTGTGGCGTCAGCGTCACCAATGAAGAGGTCGATGAACTGCTGCTCGCGGGCGCAAGCGACATCTTGCGCCGCGGGCAGGGGCCGCGCCTGTTTCATGCGGTCAGTCGCGAGATTTCGGCATTTCGGTCTCGCCGCGCGCTCGAGACTCTGCGTCCGCGCTACGACGAAACCCTGCGGCGCTGCGAATTGTTGCTGGAGGCCGCGGACGAGGCGATTGCCTACGCCACCGACGGCGTCCACCTGCATTGCAACAGGGCCTATGCCCGAATCTTCGGTTTCGATGCCGTCGGGGATCTCGAGGGCGTGCCGCAGCTTGACCTGATCGCCCCGGATCACCAGGAAGAGTTCAAGGAGGCGCTGCGTCGCTACCGGGATCGGACCGACGAGACCGTCACGATCGCTATCACGGCGATGCGCACCGATGGACGCCGCTTCCTGGCCCGGTTTGAACTCGCGCGGACGAATTACGAGGGTGAGCCCTGCATGCAGGCGGTCGTGCACGGTGGCGCCCTGTCCGGGCGCTCCGAGATGCCCGTGCTCACCGAAGAGGCGACGGTCGAGCAGATTGTTCCGCGCGCCCATGGGGTGGCTGCCATCATTGCCCCGGACCGGCGCGAAGTCGTGCGGGTCGAGCAGGCATGGAAGGAGTACTCCCTGGGCTCCCAGATGGTGATTGCGCTGCGGGACGTGTCGGTCAGCATTGCCGACGGGGAGTTCATGGCGCTTGCGGGGCCCTCGGGCAGCGGCAAGTCGACGCTGCTCAACCTGATCGGCTGCATCGACACCCCGACCCGCGGATCGGTCATGATCACCGGCACCGAGGTGTCGAACCGCACGCCCGACGAGCTGGCCGACCTGCGCGCCCGCACTATCGGCTTCATCTTCCAGACCTTCAACCTGCTGCCGGTGCTCTCGGCGTGGGAGAACGTCGAGTATCCACTGTTGCAGAACAAGCAGTTGAACAAGACCGAGCGCCGCGAGCGGGTCGGTCACTACCTGGAAATGGTCGGACTGGGGAAGCACAGCAAGCACCGCCCGAACGAATTGAGCGGCGGCCAGCGCCAGCGGGTGGCGATTGCTCGTGCGCTGGCGACGCGCCCGGCGATCGTTCTTGCCGACGAGCCGACGGCGAACCTCGACCACAAGACCGGAGAGGGCATTCTCGAGTTGATGAAGTCCATCAACCAGGAGGAAGGCACGACTTTCATTTTTTCCACGCACGATGCGAAAGTCATGGCGATGGCAGACCGCGTGGTCGTGTTGAGCGACGGAGAGGTAGTGGGTGAGCGTCACAAGATCTGATGTGCTGAATGGTATTGCGAGGAGTCAGGTGTCGATGACTCTGCGGTCAGCGTGCGTTTTGCTGCTCCTCGGCTCGCTCGGGGTTGCCGCTCGCGCTGCGGCAGAACCCGTTGCGCAACTGCTGGTCGCCGATGCCGAACCGGGCTCGATGGACGATTTGTTCGGCTCCGACGAGCCCGCGGACTCCGCGGCCGCAAGCGAGGAGGAGGCGGCGGGTCAGTCAGACGGGGAAGCGGAGCCCGGCTCGGTGGACGCGTTGTTTGCCGAGGAGCCCCAGCAGACTGCCAAGGCCGGGGATTCGGCGCCCGCGCGCCTGACGGGCTTTTTCGAGAACAAGATCGCATACACCTACGAGGATCCAGACCACTGGTCACTGGCCAGGAACACGCTGGAGCTGTCGCTGGACGGGCGGGGTGCCGGTGTCGACTGGAAGGTTTCTGGCCGTGCGGTGTATGACCCGGTCTACAGGCTCGAGAATTATTTCCCCGACGAGGTCAAGGACGACCAGGAGTTCGAGACGAGCATTCGCGAAACCTACGTGGACATCTCCCGCGGCGATCTCGATTTCCGCCTCGGGCGCCAGCACATCATCTGGGGCGAGATGGTCGGGCTCTTCTTCGCCGACGTGGTCTCGGCCAAGGATCAGCGCGAATTCGTGCTGCAGGAATTCGACATCCTGCGCATACCGCAGTGGGCTGCGCGTGCGGAGTATTTCAAGGACGATCTTCACGCTGAACTGGTGTGGATCCCGTACATGACCTACAACAATGTCGGCAAGCCTGGCGCGGAGTTTTTCAAGGTGGAGTTGCCGGAATCCTTCCCCGAGGACGGCTTGCGCTTCGTTCAGGACCAACCCCAGGGCCTCGACGACGGCGCCTACGGGGCGCGTCTCACCTACCTCGTGAATGGCTGGGACCTCGCGGCGTTCTATTACAACAGCCGTGATGCGCTGCCGGCCTTTGCGCGCACGATCAGCTTCGATCCGCAGCCGTTGCTCACCCTCACCGAAGTGCACGAACGCATCGACCAGGCCGGCGCGACGCTGGCGAAGGATTTCGGCGGTTTTGTGCTGAAGGCCGAAACGATCTATACCAGCGGTCGTCCGTTCAGCGTTGAGGATCTGGCGGATGTCGACGGGCTGGTCGAGCAGGATCTTCTGGATTACGTGGTGGGCCTCGAATGGGCCTTTGCCGACGAAGGGCGCTTCAACCTGCAGTTTTTCCAGCGGTGGTTTCCCGACCACGACGACGCCATGATCTCCGACGACCTGGAGAGCGGCATGAGCCTCCTGCTGTCGCGGCGTTTCGGCACGCATTGGGAGCCCGAGCTACTGTGGATCACCAGCGTGGACCGCAACGACTCCCTGCTGCGTGCGAAGCTGACATGGCTGTCCGGCGGCAGCTGGACACTCGGGGGCGGCGTGGATGTGTTCAGCGGAGATCCCGGCGGCCTGTTCGGCACCTACGACGCGCGCGACCGGGTCTATACGGAAGTGCGTTTTTTGTTTTGAGGATCGATTCATGAAGATACCCAAGAAATTCCTGGCCTTCGGCGCGGCGATGCTGATCGCGGGCGGGCTCCTGGTCGGGTGCGACCATAAAGCGTCCACCGATGAGCTCGTGTCGCGCGCGGAGCAGTTCATCACCAGAGGCGACTACCGCTCAGCCACGATCGAGCTGAAGAACGCCGTCGCTGCCGACACCGAAAATGCGCGCGCCCGCTGGCTGCTGGGCAAAGTGTATTTTGAGTCCGGTGAGTTGGAGGGAGCCGCCAAGGAACTCCAGAGGGCGAACGAACTGGGCATGGCGAAAGACACGGTGCTGCCCTTGCTGGCGCAGTCGCTGCTGCCGCTGGGCAGGCATGACGAGTTGATGAGCCTGGGCACTGAGGGGCTCGTGCCGGATGCGCAGGCGCAGGTGCTGGCCGCGCAGGGGCTGTCACTGCTCGGCAAGGGGGAGCTCGAGGAAGCGGGCAAGCGTCTCGAGCAGGCGCTGGCGACTGATGCGGATTCGGCATTCGTGCGCGTGGCGCACGCGCGCCTGCTGCTGACCAACGGCCAGATGGAGGCAGGCCGCAAGCAGCTGGACGAGGTGGTGGACAGCGAGCCCGGATACGCACCCGCGTGGAGCCTGCTGGGTGACCTGGCGCAGCAACAGCAGCATCCGGATGTTGCCGAGAAAGCCTACTCCAGGGCGCTCGAGGCGGATCCGGACAACGTGGCCGATCTGCTGAAACGTGCGCTGATCCGGATCCAGGCACGGAAAGCCGAGCAAGCCGCGGAGGACGTGGCGGCGCTGAAGAAGCTGGTGCCCGGGCACCCCGGCGTGCATTTTGCCGAGGGGCTGCTCCATCTACAGAAGAACGAGCTGGACGAGGCGAAGACCGCATTCGAACTGGCCGTGCGCGGGGGCAACACGTATCCGTTCGCGCTGTTCTACCTGGCCGGGATTCACGCCCAGCAGGGCAACCCGGAGCAGGCGCAAGTGTATGCCTCGCAGTTCCTCGCGATCGCACCAGACAACGCCGCCGGTCGCAACCTGGCCGGCGGTCTTGCGATGCGCGCCGGGGACTTTGCCCGCGCTGAGACGCTGGTGCGCCCCGTCATCGCCGCGAACGGGGACGATGTCGTGGCGCTCAACCTGTTGTCCGCCTCATTGATTGCGCAGGGAAAAACCGACGAAGGCCTGGATATCCTGACCAGGGTGGCGCAGCTGCAACCGGATTCCGCGATGGCGCAAACCCGACTGGCGGCAGGACTGCTGGCTACCGGGCAGGGAGGCGTCGGCATCGAGCATCTGCAGCGGGCCCTGGAGCTGGACCCGAAATTCCAGCAGGCCGACGTGCTGCTGGTGCTGAACCAGCTGCGCGAGGGCAACCTCGATGGCGCGATCCGAGCGGCGCAGGCCTATCGTGACCGCAACCCGGAGGCCGCGACGCCCTACAACCTGCTCGGTCGGGTTTATCTTGCCGGCAACGACCAGGCCAGGGCGCGCGAGGCGTTTGTGAAAGCGCTGGAGCTGGCGCCTGGCGACCCGGGGGCGAGTCAGGGCCTTGCGGCGCTGGCGGTACAGGCAAAGGACTATGATGCGGCACGCGGTTATTTCGATGGCGTGCTTGCGAAGCATCCGGATTATCTGCCCGCGCACATGCAACTCGCGGCGCTGGATCTCGCGCAAGGCGACGAAGCGGGCATGGTGAAGCGCCTGCAAACGCTCGTTGAAGCCTACCCAGGGGCGCTGGAGCCGCGCATGGCGCTCGCGCGTTACCACATTGAAAAAGGACGCGGCGCCGAGACGCTGAGCCTGCTGGGAGCGCTGGATGACGCACAGAAGAAGCAGCCGGACGTGATGTCGCTCATAGCGGCGGCGCAGCTTTCGCAAAACCAGTACGACGCCGCGAAGGCCGCCATCGATCGGCTCGTTACGCTGCAGCCGAACGTTGCGCAGCACCATTACCAGCTGGCCATTGCCCTTGCCGGGCTGGGTGACGCCCCCGGGATGCGCAAGGAGCTGGAGAAGACCCTCGAACTCGATCCGAAGCATTTTCAGGGACGCATCGCCATGGCGCGCACGCTGTCGACGGCCGGGGACAAGGAGGCATTCGAGGCGCAGGTGAAGGTGTTGCGCGAGATGCAGCCCGAGCACCCCGACGTGCTGTCGCTCGAAGCTTCGCTGGCCAAGATGAAGGGCAACAACGACGAGGTACTCGCCAAGCTGGAGAAGGCCTATGCGGTGGCGCCGACGACCGCTACCCTGCAGAACCTCGCTGTCGAGAAGTTGAGCCGCGGCGATGCGTCGGGCGGCATTGAACTGCTCAAAGGCTGGATCGACGAGCACCCGCAGGACATGGCGCCACGCATGGTGCTGGCGGAGGTCTATGCTGCGCAGAAGCGCGACGACAAGGTCGTGGAGCAGTACAAGGCCGTTGTGGCAAGCGATGAGCGCAACATGGTGGCGCTCAACAACCTTGCCTGGTATCTGCGCAAGTCCGATCCGAAACAGGCGCTCGCCTACGCCGAGCGGGCCAACGATATTGCGCCCGATTCGGCGCCGGTGCTCGACACCCTCGCGCTGGCGCTGCTAGAGAACAAGCAGGTCAAGGACGCGCAGCTGCGCATCGAACAGGCGCTGAAGCTGGCGCCCGATGATCCGGGCATGCGTTACCACGCAGCCCTGATCAGGCGCGCGGCGGGTGACAAGGGCGGTGCGCTGCTCATCCTGGAGCCCGTGGTCAACGGGCCGAAGGACTTCCCGGAGAAGAAGGAAGCGGCGCAACTTCTGGAGTCGCTCGGCAAGAAGTGACTGCCCCAACGCGGCCAGCCTCTGGGCGATGGTTTTCCCGACGCAACAAAAGACAACGCCGGCATTTGCCGGCGTTGTCTTGCGTGGATGACAGCGACTATTTGTAAACCGTTACGGCCTTGCTGGTGCTCTTGGCGCTGCCGTCCGTAGCTACCGCCTCGATCTTGTGCGCACCGTACTTGATTTTCCTGGTGTTCCAGTTGTAGCTCAGGGTGGCGCCGCTGGCGGAACTCACCAGCTTCCCGTCGATGTAGAGCTGTACCTTCGCTACGCTGACATCGTCCGTTGCGCTCACTCCTACCGTGACCGTCCCGCTGACCTTGCTGCCATTCGGGGGCTTGGTGATGGTCACGCTCGGCGCCATCATGTCGGCCGTCGCCTGGTTCTTCACCGTGAGCGCGACATGCGTCGAGACGCCTTCGTTGCCCTGCGCATCGACCGCGCGGGCGCTCAATGTGACCGCGCCGTCGGCCAACCCTTTCGAATCCCAGCTGAATTGGTAAGGTGCGGTGCCGTCGGTGCCGACCAGCTGGCCGTTGGCGTAGAGCGACACGTCGGTGACGCCCACGTCGTCGCTGGCGTTGACTTCGACTTGCACCAGTCCGCTGACGGTTTTACCGCCGATCGGCGAGAAGATATTGACCGAAGGCGCGGCTCTGTCGACCGTGACGGTGGTGCTGCTCGCCGCCATTGCGGCCGCCGTGCCGGCGTTGACCCGACCATAGCCGTAGTAGGGATGAATATCGCCGGCGATCTTGTCGGCCGAGCTCTCGAGTACTTGTTCGACCTCATCGGCGGTCAATGCCGGATTGGCCCCCATGATCACGGCGACCACGCCCGCCGTGACGGGAGAGGCAAATGACGTGCCGCTCCAGTTGTCATAGCCCCCGCCCCTGCTGGTCGTCTGGATCGATGCGCCCGGCGCGGCCACATCGATGACCGCGCCGTAATTCGACCACGACGTCTTGGCATCGGAGCTGTCCGTGGCCGAGACGGTGATCATGTAAGGATTGTTGGCATAGCCGGAATCGGCGCCGTCATTGCCGGCGGCGACCACGACCAGGCCACCCTTGCTGCGCAGGTATTGCGCGGCATTGGCAACCGTGGCGCTGTTAGACACGCCATAGCTGATGTTGGCGACATCGGCGCCCTGATCCGCCGCCCACGTCAAGCCGCGCGCAATGTCGCTCCAGTACGCATAGCCGTCACTGCTGTTGGTGATGCGCACCGGCAGTATGGCTGCATTCCACGCCACGCCGGCGACTCCATTGGCGTTGTTGGTCTGTGCCGCCGCCGTGCCTGCCACGGCCGTGCCGTGACCGTGGATGTCAGACGTGTCATAACCCCCGTCGACGGCGTTCCAGCCCGGCAGCAGTTTGCCCGACAGATCGGGGTGTGCCGCATCGACCCCCGTGTCCAGAACGGCGATGACGATGTTGTCGGCCTTGGAAATGTCCCATGACGCGGCTGCCTGGATCTTCGACAGGTGCCATTGATAGCTGTAGCGGGTGTCGTTCGGGGTCGTTGCGCTGGGCGGTACGGCCATGTCCAGTTCGGCGAACTCGATATTGGGGTCCTGGGAAAGAGCCCGCACGAGGGCTTCTTCGGATTCCGGAGAAACCTCGACAACGTGTAGTGCACGATTGCCCATTCTTCCCTTCGTGCGAGCTTGCTTGTTCTTGCGTTGCAGGATCTTGTCGAATTCGCCTTCCGACAAGCCCGCTTTGGGCTTGACCAGGATTTGCCCCTGCTTCCACGGCTTGTCAGGCGCGGCATGGGCCAGTCCGCTTGCGCCGCCCAGGAGGCCGGCAACCAGTACCGCCTTCAGCGCCTGGGAGAGACGGGTGTGACGGAAGGCGCCGCGGCCGCGGTTGTGATCTCTACTGTACCTGGTCTGCATTGCCTGCTCCGATACGACTGTGCCGTTGGCGGCGAAGACCGTGACGATTTGGGCTTGCCGATTGTGTGCGAGTAGCTTAGCGCGGCGGCGTCCGGGGTAGCCGTGACAGGCTTCGCAAAAAACACGCGCGCCCGCGGCGACGAGCACGCCGGCAGGCTGGCCTCGCTAGTGCGACGGCGTCGAAGGGAGAATTCGGAGAGTTGCTAGCGCGCGCCGACGTTGCTGTCGCAAGGGCGCACGAGGAGGGAATTCACATTGGCGAAAACGACGATCAAACCGCTGCAGGCCTGACGTTCGCTTTGATCCGTAACAATAATTCTCATCTTGTCTTGCGCAAAGAGAATGGGGCCGCCATCTTCTGCGGCCCCATTTCCTTGCCTTTACCTGTGCGGGTTTAGCTGGTGCGACGGCGGCGATTCAGCAGCCCCATCAGGCCGAAGCCGAGTCCCATCAGCGCGAGTACGCCGGGCTCGGGGACCACTGACACTGGTTCGGTGGTGATTACCGCGGCGAACTGGAAGGGCGTGTTGGCTTTTTCGGGTGTGCGGAAGCCGAGGCAACCTGCGCTTGCGCCGGTCGCCGTACATGCTGCTGCCGGCAGTGGATTGAGACCGGAAGTCAATTCGAAAAAGCTGATGAAGTAGGGGCGCTGGAGTACCTGCAAGTCTGGGTCATCGTAGAAGAACTGGAAATTCAGCGCATTCTGACTGATAACAAAAATGTCGGCGCAACCCGCGCTATTGCGAGGCTCGCTAAATCGACCTGTTCCGTCGGCGCAGATATCGTTATCCGGGTCATTTGTTGTCTCGAGAAATTTGATCCCGAATGGAATCGTCTGCGTCCCGTTAAGCGCATTCGGCACCAGCGTCAGGCTGGATAGCATCGTCACCGCCGACAGCGAAGGCTCGTAGATTGGCTGGTTGAAATGGGTGACAGTGACGTTGGCTACTGCCGGACCGTTGGTGAAAACGGTTGTGACGCTCGGCGTATCGGTGATCTTGAGTCCGCTTTGCGGTCCATTTGTCTGGACGGGGTCACCCCAGCGCAGCTCGGTGTTGCCAATGGAGGTGATCCCTGATAGAGGCTGAATCGAACTCAGGTCGAACACGGTGTTGACGGTCACTTGCCACGATGAGATCGGCGCGGCCTGTACGGCACTGACACCCAGCACACCGATGACACCGAATAAAGCATTCTTCAAAAATTTGCTCATACGAAACCCCTCCGTTGTCGAAAGTAACAGCCCTGCGTCAGGTCCCCTTCGTGTGCCGAGGCCGGACACAATTTCAACTGATGTCACCAAGGTGCCAGCACGAATCATGCCACGATTGCTTGTTGAATATTAAACGTATAAATATCAATAAGATAAACTTGTTTCTCGACGAACGTGCGGCTCGATCGATGTTGAAGGGGAGATGTTGGTGTAAAAAAATCTGACGCCACCCCAGGTTGTTGTAGGGGCGCCCGCAATTTCCTTCTCGCGTTCGGCAAGTCTGAATCGTCCAGAACCGTAAAGAGCCAGTAATCCGGCGTCGGTGCGACGACGATTTCCAGCCCTTTCCAGTGACGGGCGGCCGGTGGGGTGGCGCCGCACCACAGGTCGGCGAAAACACCGATAAGGCGGCGACCAACGCGGTCGGGATGAACAATTCGGGAGGGGTGTGACCGTTTTCCTGCGCTGCGCAGCGTAACGTGTGTTCCGGGTTCGGTTTGTGGCCCGAGCCTGGAGGCGTTGTCAGGTCGTCACGGGTACCACAGCATGGCGAGATTCATGTGACTTGCAGACGCTGCAACAGCCGGAGCAGGGGAGCCTTCGCTTCCTGGTTCAAGTTGGCAATGAGGGCGACAAGTTCGCGATCTTCCGCCGGCAGTTCCTCCGCGAGACCGCGGAAGTGACGGATCAGTTCGCTGCGAAAGTCCAGGCCCAGCACCTTGGCGAGATCCAGCAGGTGCTGGTCCGGGATGGGGCGGTGCCCCCTGACCCATTGCGACAGCAGGGGGGGCGAGACGCCTATCCTGGCGGAGATTTCGGCCTGGGTGAGTCCGGTGGCCTGGCGCGTCTTGAGGATCGCCCGCTGGATGACGACATGCAACGGCATCTCGTCGGGTTGGTCGCGTGGAGTGTCCGGGGCGCTTGCCTCGGTGGTGGCGCCGAGCTCGCCGTGTTCGTCGAAACCCTTGGCGAGCTGGATCAGCTGTTCGATGCGTGGATCCAGGCGCGTCTGCCCCGGGTTCGGGTTTGCCGCTGCGGGCTCGAGCGCCAGATTCGATTCGAGTTCGCGCCACTTGTTGGTGGGAATGGGGGTGTGTCCCGCGAGCCAGTCGTCGACCGTGGCCGCGGCGACGCCGAGCCGCGCCGCCAGCTGCTCGCTGGTGACGCCGCGCCGTCGCATGGCGGCTGTCAGTCGGTCGATGGGCGTCGGAGGCATCGGATCGATGGTGGTCGCTGCTAGTGGCTTCTGCGCAAACCCAAAATGGTTAGTTCTGGACCTATGATCAGAAAACGACCATGCGGGAACTATGCCAATGATGCCTTGGGTATGGTTTTCAGCCAGTTGCGCAAAGGGCGAGCGATCACCCGT
>Ga0138256_10006538_pt1 | contig 12320 bp, 10 predicted proteins | sample KNB2016incub_MG_FD_105486 | JGI IMG/M metagenome (GOLD analysis project Ga0138256, IMG submission 105486) | Active sludge microbial communities from wastewater in Klosterneuburg, Austria - KNB2014incub_MG | ecosystem: Engineered > WWTP > Activated sludge > Unclassified | place: Austria... | reverse complement strand
GGCGTTGAAGGAGTACGGCCACCTGCTGGGCACGCCGGACGCAGCGGTCTTCGGTGCACGCGTGCTCGACGTGCACGAGTTCGTCGCGCAGCACATCGATCGGCTGCGGCCCACCCGGCGCGTCGGCCCCGTGATCGTGCAGGACCCATGCCACCTGCGCCACGTGCAGAAGGCGCACATGGCCGTGCGCACCGTGCTGGCGCCGGTCGCAGACCTCGTGGAGCTCGACGACGATGGCCTGTGCTGCGGTGCAGGTGGCGCCTACTCGGTGATGGAACCCGCGTTGGCCGGGCAGATCCGCGAACGCAAGTTGGCCTCCATCGCTCGCGCCGGGGGCGGGCTGGTGGCCAGCGCCAACCCTGGCTGTGCGATGCACCTGGCGGCCGCCGGGCTCACGGTGCGCCACCCCATCGACATCCTCGCGGAGGCGCTGTGAGCGGCACGTACGACAACCTGGCAGGCCGGCTCGAGGCGATCGCGGAGGAGCTCGACGACGTGATGTTCGATCAGCTACGGGAGGCCTCGGCGGCTCACGCCGGCCGCCCGCCTGACGACAAGCGACTCACTCAGGCTCGTAGAGCGATCGAGAAGGCAAGTCGGCTGCTGCGCGGCGGCGAGGACTGAACTGCTTCAGAGCCGTTCCAGCGCGTCGCCGACGGCGACCCGGCCCGGTTGCACGACACGGGCGTACATGCCGACCGCCTGGCCGAGGTCTTTGACCACGTGGCGCAGGATCGCCCGGTCGGCGGGCACATCGGGGGTGATCTCGCGTGTGATGGCCGCGCACCGCGGGCAGTCGTTGATCACCTCGACCACCGCGGTACCGATTGCAAACCGCTGGCCGGTCCAGTCGAACTCGGGGTGGCCCGGGGCGTCGCCGGTGTCGACCACCAGGCTCGGCCGGAAGCGACGCACGTCGATCACCGAGCCGGGCACGGCGGCGGCGATGGATCGCAGCGCGGAGGTGCTCATGATCATCAGCGGGTAGCAGTCGTAGAGGGCGCCAGGCGGTGTCTCGTACTCCAACGACACCGCGGGAAACTTGGTGAAGTCAGGCAGCGGCTCGTCGCCCTCGCGTGCGAAGATCGTGCGCAGCTCCTCCATCATGTCGCCATCGCCGAACGGTGCCCGCCGGTAGAAGTCGAGCTGCTCGGCAGCGGGTCGCTGCCACAGGCTGACCGGGCGGCCCAGCTCGGCGGAGAGCACCGAGTCGACGTCGGGGTCGGTGCTGGCCACGGTGCGCGCTCCGGGCAACGTGATGGTGACCGAACCCCCGTCGCCGTACCGTGCGGCGAAGCGCATCAGACCACCGAGCTTGCGAGTGTTCGCGATCACGCCGGCGTCTTCGTCGCGTACCGCCCACGTGCGGTCGCCGACGATGCCGACCTCGTCGAGCTCGGCCGACTCGACCGTGCCACCGATCATCGACTTCACCGGGTACTGCCAGATGGTGTCCAGCTTCATGTCACTCCTCCTGGAGGGTCTTGCACGGGCACGAACGTGTTGCACAGGTCGATGAGCTCGCGGAGATCCGAGTACGCGTGCTTCGCTGCCGGGATGGCGATGCGCGGCAGTGCAAGCTTGTCGTTGTCGCGTTGCTCTGGCGTCATCGGAGCCGTGGCGTGGATGGCACCCGAGCCGGCGAGGTGCCCGAAGCTGGTGTTGAGCTGCGCGAGCTGCCCCTCGGTGGGCGCCTGCTGCAGCCGGATGACCAGCGTGTCACCCACGTAGCGCAGCGAGTCGTAGTTGCGGTAGAAGCCGACGACTTCCCGAACGGCCTGCTCGCAGTTGTCGGTGATCAGGTACAGGCCGGTGTCGGCGGCCGCGACGAGCCCACGCTCGACGAGCTGGCGCCCGATGAAGTCGTGCACGGTCTCCCAATAGGGGTCACCCGGCGTGTCGAGGAACACGATGGGAACCGGCACGCCTTTGCCGGTTTGCGTGAGCGTCAGCAGCTCGAAGGTTTCGTCGAGCGTGCCGAAGCCCCCGGGCAGGCACACGAAGCCCTTGCTCTCCTTGATGAGCATCAGCTTGCGGGTGAAGAAGTACCTCATGCTCACGTACTTCTCGTCGCCGGCGATGATGTGGTTGGCGCCCTGCTCGAACGGCAGCCGGATGGACACGCCGATCGAGTGCTCGCGCCCGGCGCCCTCCATGCCCGCCTGCATGATGCCCGGCCCGGCGCCGGTGATGACCATCCACCCCTGCTCGGCGAAGTGATGGGCGACGTCGCGAGCCGCGGCGTACAGCGGGTCGTTCTCCTTGGTGCGGGCGGAGCCGAAGATGGTGACCTTCGGCAGCCCCCGCGAGTGCGAGAACATCTCGAACGCATCGCCCATCTCCTCCAGCGCGGCAGCGGCGATCTTCAGGTCGAGCGTGGAAGGCCGACGAGTGACGAGATCCACCGCGGCGCGCAACAACTGCTGCGAGTGGCGGCGATCGGCGCCCGGTGGCACCGCGTCGATCAGTGCTGCGAAGAGAACATCGGCCTCGTGGGTGCTGGTCACGGCTGCACTCTAGGCATGAAAGGAATTTCCGGCTTCCGCGTCATCGAACCGAGAGGGTGTCGTCTGAAGTCCAGACAACACGGCACGCGCGGGAAACCACGAGCTTCTCTCCCGGGAGCTCGGTGCGTAGCGAGGGCAAGGCAAGATCGCCCGACGCTGAAGCGAGGTGGGTGAGGGCGGCGGAGCCCTCACCCACCTCATTTCACATCATGTGCACCGCAACCGTCTGGGATCAGTTGCGCAGCTCGTCGGCCTTGGCGGCGAGTGCCTCGAGCAGGTCGTCGAAGCTCTTCTGGAAGCTGGCGACACCATCACGTTCCAGCTTGTCGGCGACATCGTCCATGTCGACACCCACCTCTGCCAGCTGGCGCCAGACGAGCTCGGCATGCGAGACGCCTTCGTCGATGGTGCGCGCCGACGTGCCGTGATGCGCGAACGCTTCGATGGTGGCATCAGGCAGTGTGTTGACAGTGTCGGGCCCGATCAGCTCGTCGACGTACAGCGTGTCGGGATAGGCCGGGTTCTTGGTGGACGTACTGGCCCACAACGGGCGCTGCACGACGGCACCGTCGGCGGCCAGCGCCTCCCAGCGCGCACCGCTGAACGTGTGGCGAAAGGCGTGGTAGGCCAGCTTGGCCTGAGCGATGGCCGCCTTGCCGCGCAACGCCAGCGCTTCGGGCGTGCCGATGGCATCGAGTCGAGCATCGACCTCGCTGTCGACGCGGCTGATGAAGAAGCTGGCGACACTGGCAACGTGCGCCAGGTCGGCATCGACCGTGCCGGCGTACTCCTCGAGGCCGTCGATGTACGCGTCCATCACCTGCTGGTAGCGATCGAGGCTGAAGATGAGCGTGACGTTGATGTTGCGGCCCTCGGCGATCATCCGCCGAATGGCCGCCAGGCCCTCCACGGTGCCGGGGATCTTGACCATCAGGTTCGGCCGATCGATCTGCTCGTGCAGCGCACGGGCTGCGGCCTCGGTACCCGGGCCGTCGTGAGCAAGGCTGGGGGCCACCTCGACGCTCACGTACCCGTCACCGCCGAAGCTGTCGTGGTGCAGTTGAGCGAACTCGTCGAGCGCACCGTTGATGTCGGCCAGCACCATCGCCCAGTACTGCTCGATCACCGACGCACCCGAGTGCACCAGCGCGCGTTGCTGCTCGTCGTAGTCGGCCGAGCCCTGGATGGCCTTCTGGAAGATGGTGGGGTTGCTGGTGAGACCGCGGATGCCGCTGGCCACCAAGTCGCGCAGCGTGCCGTTGGTGAGGTAGCTGCGCTTGAGGTTGTCGAGCCAGGGGCTCTGGCCCTGCTCGTAGTAGAGGTGGTTCAGACGATCCATGAGGGTCAACCCTTCGTGTGGGCCAACGCGGTGGCACGAGCCACGACGTTGGCGACGTTGATTCCGAGCTGGTCGAGCACCTCCGCGCCGGGGGCGCTGGCGCCGAAGCGGTCGATGCCGATGCTGTCGTCGGCCCAGCGCGCCCACCCGAACGTGGTGGCGGCCTCGACCGACAGCACGGGTACACCGGCTGGCAGCACCGACTGGCGGAACGCAGCGCTCTGCGCTTCGAAGCGATCCCAGGAGGGCATGCTGACCACGCGCACCGCGATGCCGGCAGTGGCCAACCGAGCGGCAGCCTCGACGCAGAGGCTGACCTCGCTGCCAGTGGCCAGCAGCACCACTTGCGCCTGAGGGTCGTCGAGCACGATGCCCGCACCGGTGACCACGGCGGACCCGTCGGTGACCACCGTCAGGTTCTGTCGGGAGAGCACCAGGGCTGTGGGACCGTCGTGCGCGACCGCCGCACGCCACGCAGCGACCGTCTCGTTGGCGTCGGCAGGCCGGATGACCTGCAGCTGAGGAATGGCGCGCAGGGTGGCGATGTGCTCGACGGGCTGGTGAGTGGGACCGTCTTCGCCCACACCCACCGAGTCGTGGGTGAAGACGAACACCACCTTGGCGCCGCTGAGTGCAGCCAGGCGCACCGGAGGCCGCATGTAGTCGAGGAAGACGAAGAAGGTACCGCCGGCCGGCAGCACGCCGCCGTGCAGCGCCATGCCCACCATCGCCGAACCCATCGCGTGCTCGCGGATGCCGTAGTACACCTGACGACCGGCGAGCGCGTCGGGTGTTGCGGCTACCTGCCCGGCGAGCTTGGTGCCGGTGTTGCCGGTGAGGTCGGCGGCACCGGCCACCAGGCTGGGCACGCCTTCCAACGAGGCGTTGAACGCCTTCTCGATCGCCACTCTGGTGGCGATCTTCTCGCCGTGCTCGAAGATGGGCAGCGCTGCCTCCCAGCCCGGAAGGCCGGCAGCCGCCCACGTGGCATCCCAGACCGCCTGGTCGAGAGCAGCGGCGTCGAAGCGTTGCTGCCACTGGGCGCGTGCCGCCGCCCCGCGGCCGGCCGTGTGCGAGCGATAGGCCTCGACCACCGCGGTGGGGGCCCAGAACGGTTCGTCGGGAATGCCCATGACGGCCTTCGTACGGGTGATCTGCTCGGCGCCGAAGGGGTTGCCGTGTGCCTCGTGGCGGTCGGTGAGATCGGGGCTGGGGGCGCCGATGTGACTGCGCAGGATGAGCAGGCTGGGCCGGTCGGTGACCGCCTTGGCACGCAGCAGTGCCTGCTCGAGCGCGTCGCAGTGATCGGCGATCTCACCCAGGTGCTCGACGTGCCACCCGTACGCTTCGAAGCGGCCGGCCACGTCGTCGCTGTAGGTGAGCGCAGTGTCGCCGTCGATCGTGATGTGGTTGTCGTCGTAGACGCAGATGAGGTTGCCCAGCTGCTGATGGCCCGCCAGCGATGCCGCCTCGTGGCTGACACCTTCCATGAAGCACCCATCGCCGGCCAGCACGAACGTGTGGTGGTTGACGACATCGCCGCCGAACTGGCCGCGCAGGTGGCGCTCGGCCAGCGCCATGCCGACGGCGTTGGCGAAGCCCTGGCCCAGCGGGCCGGTGGTGACTTCGACGCCGGCCGTGTGACCCACCTCGGGATGCCCTGGCGTGGCCGAGCCCCACTGGCGGAACTGCTTGATGTCGTCGAGCGAGAGCCCGTAACCCGAGAGGAACAGCAGCGAGTACTGCAGGATGGACGCATGGCCGTTGGAGAGGATGAACCGGTCGCGGTCGGGCCAGTGCGGGTTGGCGGGGTCGTGGCGCAGCACCCGGCTGTACAGCACGTGGGCCAGCGGGGCGAGCGCCATGGCCGTGCCCTGGTGGCCGCTCTTGGCAGCGAACGGTGCATCCATGGCGAGGCCACGAATGAGCGAGATCGCCTGTTGGTCGAGTTCTGGTGTGAGGCTGTCGGGCACGGCAGTGGACTGTATCCGCGGGACCGGGCGCCATGGCAGAACCGCGGCGACGCAGCCGGGTTTCGGCGGCGGGGTCAGGCGGGCGGCAGCAGAGTGAACGGCACCAGGTGCCAAGGCCCGTGGTCGACCCGGCAGTGAGCGAAGATCTGGCCGTAGTCGTCGAACTCGAGCTCGCCCTTCACCAACCGGTAGGTGAACTTGCCGGGCTCGACGTTGAACGGGCTGACGTTGCGTGCCATCTGCTCGGCATCCTCCTGCAGTCCCTTGCGGAAGATCACCTCGAAGACGCCGTTGCCGCTCTCGCCCGGAGCACAGAAGATGAGCGCAACGAGGTGCGGGGAGATGGTGAGCGGCGCCGGCGAGGGCGCGGCCATCGAGAACATGGCACCGGTGATGTCGATGCGGGTGGAGGGGCCAGGAGCCTGGCGGAGCTCGAAGTTCTCGACGAACAACGCGGACACGATCTGCATGGCGGGCAATGTACCGCTGGGCCCACCGTTCGCATTCGTCACACTCGTCGCGGTGGCGTGCGACCGTTCAGACCGCCTGCCCTGCCACCCAGACCTGCTCGATCGTCAGGGCCGGATGCAGCGCCACCAGGTCGGCTCGCCGGCCGACACCGATCGTGCCGCGATCGCGCAGGCCCAGCAGCCGCGCCGGGGTGGTGCTGGCTGCCAGCAGTGCGTTCGCAGGGTGCACGCCGGCGGCAACGCAGGTGCGCAACGCGGCATCCATGGTGACGGCACTGCCGGCGAGGGTGCCGTCGGCCAGACGGGGTGCACCGTCGCGGAACGCCATGCCGATCTCGCCGACCCTGCCGCTACGCCAGGCAACCGAGTCGGTGACCAGCACCGCCCGCCGGCGGCCCAACGCGGCGAAGGCCAATCGCAGCACGCGTGAGTGGAGGTGCACCCCGTCGGCGATCAGCGATGCGCACACGGCGTCGTTGGTGAGCGCGAAGGCCGCCACGCCCGGCGAGCGGTGATGCACACCGCTCATGCCGTTGAACAGGTGGGTCGTGAGCCGGGCTCCGGCTGCGACGACGGCGTCGAACTGCTGCTCGTCGGCCGTCGTGTGACCGATCGAGACCAGGCGACCAGCGGCGGTGAGCAGCGCCGTCGCGTCGACCGCCAGTGGTTGCTCGGCACCCAACGTCACCACTGCGACGTGCGGCGGCAGCGTGCGCAGCCACTCCAGGTCGATCGGCGCGATGAGCGCCCGCGAGTGAGCCCCTGCGGCGCCACCGAGGAAGGGACCTTCGAGGTGCGCGCCCGCAATGGTGGGCCGCCCATCGGCGGGGCGCTGCATCGCTGCGGCAATGCGCGCCAGCGGGCGATCGAACTTCGCCAGTGGCATCGTCACCAGCGTGGGGCACCACGTGGTGACCCCCTGCGCGAGCAACAACCGGTCGAGCTGCTGCCAGTCGTTGCCATCGGCGGACGACACGTCGATGTCGTCGATGCCGTTCACCTGCAGGTCGACGAACCCGGGCACCAGCCAACGATCGGTGGCGACGGTGGCCAGCCGCTCGACCGCAGTGATCACGCCTCGGTCGACGTGCACTCGCGCCGGGCCGATCCAGCCCCGTGCGGTGAGCACCTTCGCCGCGTCGATTGATGCCATGCGGTCGCGATCATAAGGTCGTGGCGTCTCATAGGCTGCACAGATGGCAGATCACGGCGACTCGGTGCTGTCAACCCGTGAGCTCATCTTGTCCGAGGCGCGCCGCTGCTTCGCCGAGAACGGCTACGACGGCACGTCGCTCAACGACATCGCCGCCGGCGTGGGCATCCGTCGCCCCAGCCTGCTGCACCACTTCCCTTCGAAAGAAGCCCTGTACGGCGAAGTCTTCGAGCAGTTGCTCGGCGACTGGATCGACCGACTCGCGTCGGCCATCGGCGCGCCCGAGACCGGTCAGCGCAAGATGGAACTGGTCATCGAAGCGGGCTTCGACCTGTTCGCCGACAACCCCGACTACGTGCGCCTGATGCGCCGCGAGGCACTCGACAGCGGCGCCCACCTCGGCATCGACCTGGCGGCAGTGTTGCGCCCGATGTTCGACCGAGCGGTCGTGTTCTTCGAGCGCGAGATGGACGCCGGTGTGTTCCGCCGGCAGGATCCACAGCACCTGCTCATCACCGGCTACGGCGCGCTGCTCAGCTACTTCAGCGACGCACCGTTCCTGGGCGGGCTGCTCGACGGCGATGCGCTGTCCGCCGACCAGATGCAGCGCCGCCGCGTGCACATCACGGAGTTCTTCGCCGCCGCGCTCAAGCCGTAGCGACCACCTCGTGGCCACCCGGTCGCCGCGGCTACTTTCGCCACATGCCCACGCTTGCGCTCGACGGACAGCTCATCGGTTACGCGGTCGAAGGTGAGGGCGTGCCGCTGCTGCTGTTGCACGGCACCACCATGAACCGCACCGCCTTCGACGCGGTGAGGGCTTCGCTGCCGGCCGACACCGGCTACACGCACGTGATGGTCGAGTTCCCCGGCTCGGGCGAGTCGGCAATGCCCACTCAACCGCTCACCGTCGAGGGGCTGGCCGCTCAGGGGCACGCCGTGATGCAGCACCTCGGCCATCATCGCTACCACGTTGCCGGCTACTCGCTGGGCGCCGTGGTCGCAGCCGGGCTGGCCGGGTTGCACCCGGAGTCGGTGGCCAGTGCCACGCTCATCGCCGGGTGGATGAAGACCGACGCGCGTCAACGCTGCACGTTCGAGCTGTGGAAGCGGCTCATCGCCACCGACCGAGAGCTGTTCATGCGCTATGCGTACGCCGATGGGCTCACCGCCGCAGCTCACGAGATGCTGGAGCCGATGCTGGAGATGGCCATCAGCATGGGCGCCACCACGATCGCCGAAGGCTCGGCAGCGCATCTCGACCTCGATGCCGTGGTCGACATCGCTCACCTCGTGGCAACGATCTCGGCGCCCACGCTCGTCATCGGCGGCGCCGAGGATCGCTGGATCGACGTGTCGCACTCCCATGCGCTGGCACACGCCATACCCGGTTCGCAGCTGGAGGTGCTGCCCGCGGGCCACCTGATGATCTCCGAGCAGGCCGCGCAGATCGCAGCGCTGCTCGCCGCGCACATCTCGGCCACCTGAAGCACACGCACCGCCCGTCCGGTGGCGAGGCGGCCGCGTTGGCTACCGTTGGCATCGATGACTAGCCACGGAACCACCCTCTCGGAAGCAGCCTCGAAGGCACTGTTGCGCGAGTGCGGGGTGCCGATGGCCGCTGAGCGGGAAGTCGCCGACGCAGCGGCAGCGGCCACGGCTGCCGGTGAACTGGGCTTTCCGGTGGTCGTGAAGCTGTGCGGCGATGCCATCGCCCACAAGACCGAGCGCGGGTTGGTGAAGCTGCGCCTCGCCGATGCCGCTGCGGTGGCGGCGGCCGGCGCCGAACTGCTGGGCAAGGCCACGCTCGCCGACGGCGAGGTGTCGCTGCTCGTGGCGCCGATGATCAGCGGCAATCGCGAGCTCATCGCCGGTGTCGTACGCGATCCGCAGTTCGGTGCCAACGTGATGCTGGGTGTCGGTGGGGTGCTCGCCGAGGCCATCGCCGATGTGGTGTTCCGCCCGGTTCCGCTCTCCGCCATCGATGCCCAGGAGATGATCGACGGGTTGGTCACACAGCAGCTGCTCGGCGAGTTCAGAGGCGAAGCGGCTGTCAACCGCACGGCGCTCGCGCAGGTGCTGCTCGGCCTGTCGGCACTGGCGGCCGCACGACCCGACGTGGCGAGCGTCGACGTCAACCCGCTCATCGTTCGGGCCGACGGCGAGCCCGTCGCGGTCGATGCGTTGGTGGAGATCGGCGACCCCGACGTGCGCAGCGGCAGCCACCGTCCGCGGCCCACCGATGCGCAGTTCCGTGCGCTGTTCGAGCCCAAGGGCGTGCTCGTCACCGGTGCGTCCACGCACCCCGGCAAGTTCGGCTTCGTCAGCCTCCACAACATCCTGGCCAGCGGGTACGAAGGGGCAGTGTTCGGTACCAACCTGCAGGGCGAGGAAGTGCTGGGAATTCGCACCGTCGCCGAGATCGAGGCGCTGCCGGAGGGCGCCATCGATCTCGTCTTCGTGTGCACACCGGCCAGTGCCAACCCGGCGATGCTGCGGGCGTGCGCAGCGAAAGGTGTGAAGGCGGCGTTCCTCACCAGCGCCGGGTACGGCGAGGCCGGCGAGGAGGGGCGCCGAGCGGAGGCCGACCTGGTGGCGCTGGCCGACGAGCTGGGCATCCTGCTGGCCGGCCCCAACGGTCAAGGCGTCGTCAGCACGCCCGTCAACCTGTGCGCGCAGATCGTCGCGCCCTTTCCTCCCAGCGGCCGCATCGGTGTGGCCAGCCAGAGCGGCAACTTCGTCAGCAGCTTCCTCAACTACTCGCGCCAGACCGGTGTCGGCATCAGCCGCGCCGTCTCTGCCGGCAACGCGGCAGCGGTCACCCCGGCCGACTACCTCGACTGGTTTGCCGAGGATGCCGCGACGGCGGTCTCGCTCGCCTACGTGGAGGGCATCGTCGACGGGCGCGGCCTGCTCGAGCGGTTCGCATCGGTGGCGGCGCGCAAGCCGCTCGTCGTGGTGAAGGGCGGCGCCACGGAAGGCGGTGCCCGCGCTGCCGCCAGCCACACCGGCGCGCTGGCCGCCGACGACAAGGTGTTCGACGGTGCGTGCCGGCAAGCAGGGGTCACCCGAGCGCTCACCGTCGAGGAAGCCTTCGAAGCGGCTGCCACGTTCGCCACCCAGCCACTGCCCAAAGGCCCCAACACGATCGTGCTCACCACGGCGGGCGGGTGGGGCGTGGTCACCAGCGACGCGATCGTGCGCGATGGCAGGCTGCGCCTGATGGAGCTGCCGGCCGACCTCCAGGCCCAGATCGACACCAAGTTGCCACCGCGCTGGAGCCGCAACAACCCGGTCGACTGCGCCGGTGGCGAAGTGCGCGACACCATCCCCGAGGTGATGGAGATGATCGCCGCTCACCCCGAGGTGCACGCCATCGTGTACCTCGGCATCGGCATTCAGAGCAACCAGGCCCGGCTGATGAAGGAGGGCAGGTTCTACCCCGGCAACGGGTTGGAGCGCATCGTCGCGTATCACGAGCGGCAGGACGAACGCTTCGCCGAGGCAGCCCACGAGCTGTCGCAGCGCTACGGCAAGCCCATCCTCACGGCCACCGAACTTGCCGTTGCCGACCCCGACAACGCCGGCCCGAGAGCAGTCCGCGCCACCGGGCGGTTGTGCTACGCCAGCGGGAACCGTGCGGTCACGGCGCTGGGCCACCTGTGGCAGTACGCCCAGTTCCGCGAGCGTCGCGGGTTGGGCAGCGAAGGCGCTCGCTGAATGGCCGGCAGGCGCAGGAACCCGTACCCCGGGCTGGTGGTGGTCGCGCTCTTGCCGGCACTGCTGCTCGGCGGCTGCTGGCGCTTCGCGCAGGGCCGAGCGCCCGACGAGGTGTCAGTGGCGGTCGACGACGAGCAGACGCCGGCGACGTTGCCGGCGGCGCTGGGCACGCCACTGCTCTCCGTGCGCCGTGCGCCCGCCACGCTGTCACGTGCCGCCAACGCCAGCACGTTCACTGCCGAGCTGCAGCCCTTGCTCGACCGCATCGACAGCACCTCGTGCTTCTCGCTGTCGATCGACGGTGCCCCGGTGGCAGCGGTGAACGACACGATCGCGCTGCGCCCTGCGAGCAACGTCAAGCTGATCACGGCAGCGGTGGCGCTGGAGGTGCTCGGCCCCGACTTCGTGTACACGACGACGGTCAACGGGGTCGCCGACAGCGGGGGAGTGGTGAGCGGCGACCTGTACCTCATCGGCGGCGGCGACCCGTTGCTGAGCAGCGAGTGGTGGGATGGTCCGAGTCAGAAGTTCCCTCCGTTCAACGTCACCCCCATCGAGTCGCTGGCCGACGCGGTGAAGGCGGCGGGCATCACCTCGGTGGCCGGCTCGGTGGTGGGCGATGCCTCGCGCTACGACGACGAGTGGTACCTGCCCACTTGGGCCGACTCGCTGCGCTTCACCGAAGGCGGGCCGTTGTCGGCGCTGTTGGTCAACGACTCGCGCGAGGCCGCCGACAGGTCCTCGAACGATCCTGCAGTCGGCGCGGCGACCGTGCTCACGCAGCTGCTGCAGGAACGGGGCATCACCGTTGCCGGTGAGCCGCAGAAGGGCACCGCCGGCGGTGAGCCGGTTCTGGCCTCGGTGACGTCGCAGCCACTGCCGGCAGTGCTGCAGGAGATGCTGACCACCAGTGACAACAACACTGCCGAGCTGATGCTCAAGGAGCTCGGTCTCCAGGCCGGCGGCGCCCCCACCACCAATGCCGGCCTCTCCGTCGTGATGACCACGCTGCAGAAGTGGAGCATCCCGATGGAAGGGGTCACCTTGGTCGATGGCTCCGGCCTTTCCGACGAGAACCGCCTCACCTGCGCCGCACTGTTGGCGGTGCTGCAGCACGGCTCGGTCGACGACGCCGTCGGCCAAGGGCTTCCGCTCGGC
>Ga0138256_10006537_pt1 | contig 12321 bp, 11 predicted proteins | sample KNB2016incub_MG_FD_105486 | JGI IMG/M metagenome (GOLD analysis project Ga0138256, IMG submission 105486) | Active sludge microbial communities from wastewater in Klosterneuburg, Austria - KNB2014incub_MG | ecosystem: Engineered > WWTP > Activated sludge > Unclassified | place: Austria... | reverse complement strand
CATGTCGTCGAGCGAATTGAGCGGGCTGTCCTTGTGGGTGATGACGTAGCTGTAGTAGCCGGGCGTGCCGTGCAGGTTGATGAACTGCGCGAACACCTCGCCGTTGGCGCGGTCGACCGCCTCGATGGCGCTCTTGTTGCCGTACCAGGCCACCTGCACCTTGTTGAAGCGCTGGGCCTCGATGATGCCGGTGTAGTCGGTCGAGAAGAAGGCGTTCACCTTGAGGCCGGTCTGCTTCTGCATGTCGTCGATGAACGGATCCCACAGCGACTTGATGGCCGCGCTCTTGTCGGTCGAGATGATGCCGAAGTTGATCTCCTGCGCGAGGGCGCCGGCGGCGAAAAGCGTCGCGGCGAGGCCGGCGAGCGCGCGTTGGAACGTCTTCTTCATGGGTCGTTCTCCTCCTGGGGGTGATGCGCTCGGTTGCGCCTTGGGTTCTTGTGGGTGCTGCGGTGAAGGGGGTCAGGCCGTCGCGGCCGCCACCCCGAGGCCCTCGGCCACCACGGGGTCGTTCATGACGGCGTCGATCGTCTCGGTGCCGTCCAGCATCTCCTCCACGGAGGCGCCGTAGAGCTGGCGGAGCATGCCGGCCTCGAGCGCCGCCGACGGGCCGTCGTAGACGACCTCGCCCAGGCGCAGCGCGACCGTACGCACGCAGTAGCGGCGGGCGAACTGCACCTGGTGCAGGGAAACGAGCACCGTGATGCCTTGCTCGCGGTTGATGCGGGCGAGGATCTCCATCACGACGCGGGCGCTCTCCGGGTCCAGCGAGGCGATGGGCTCGTCGGCGAGGATGATGCCGGCGCGCTGCACGAGGGCCCGGGCGATGGCCACGCGCTGCTGCTGGCCGCCGGAGAGCGTGCTCGCGCGCTGCCAGGCGAGGTTCTCGATGCCCACGGACTTCATCGCCCGCCAGGCCTCGGCCTTCTCTTCCCGCGTGAAACGGCCGATGAGGCTGCGCCACAGGGGGATGCGCGGCAGCTGGCCCATGAGGACGTTCGTCATCACGGTGAGCCGCCCCACGAGGTTGAATTGCTGGAAGACGAAGCCCACGTCCGCGCGCAGGTGGCGGATGCTTCCCGCGACGCGGCCGCCTTCCTGCATCACGTGCTGGTTCACGCGGATGGCGCCCGAGCCCGGATCGCCGGCGACGAAGCCCGAGATGTGGCGAAGCAGCGTCGACTTGCCCGAACCGGAGGCGCCGATGAGGGCCACCATCTCGCCCGGGGCGACCGTCAGGCGCACGTCCTTCAGGGCCTTCTGCGGTCCGCCGAAGGACTTCGACAGGCCTTCGACCTTCAGGGCTGCGCCTTGCGTCATCGGGACGGCTCTCCTCTTTCGTGGCGGCTTTGACACGGATCTGTCATGCCGCCAGCGTAGGCTTTGTATGTTGCAGATTGTTGACAATCTACAAAGCAAGGCATTCTAATGTCAAGCGTGGCGTCCGCTGCCGGGATGCCAAAGACCCCGAAGACATGACGAAAGCCGCCGCACCCGCCGGCCCCCATTCCGCCATCGAGCTGCTCCGCAGCCAGTCGCTCACCTCGCTCGTGCAGCAGGAGCTCGAGCGGCGAATTCTCGCGGGCGGCATCCTGCCCGGCGACAAGCTCGTCGAGCAGGACGTCGCCACGGAGCTCAACGTCTCCCGCGGGCCGGTTCGCGAGGCCTTCCGCGCCCTCGAGCAGGCCGGGCTCGTCGTCACCGAGAAGAACCGGGGCGTGTTCGTGCGCAAGATCTCGCTCCAGGAAGCCGACGAGATCTACGAGGTGCGCGCGGGCCTCGACGAGCTCATCGGCCGCCTGGCCGCCGAGCGCGCCACCCCGGCGGACCTCGCCGAACTGCGCACCCTGGTCGCCGAGATGCGCGTCGCGGGCAAGGCGAAGGACGTGAACGCCTATTACCCGCTCAACATCCGCTTCCACGACCGGCTCGCGCAGATCGCGGGCAACGGCACGCTGCTCGCGGCCTACCGCCGCCTCATCAACGAACTGCACCTCTACCGGCGCCAGACGCTCGAGCGCGGCGCCGATTCCTTCCACACGTCCACCCGGCAGCACGCCGACATCGTGGACGCCGTGGCCTCGCGCGATGGCGTGCGCGCGGGCGAATGCCTGTACCAGCACGCCGTGAAGAGCCGCTCGCGCCTGCACGAGGCACTCGAGCGCGACGAAACCCTGCCACCGCCGGCCCTCGTCCGGGAGACCACGCCATGAACGCAGTCGCCAAGCCCCCCCAGAGCCCCACCTTCCGCGCCGAAGGACTTCGCATCGGCGGCGAGCGCGTGATGCGCGACCGCGTGATCGAGGTCCGCAACCCCTTCACCGGCGAGGTCGTGGGCACCGTGCCCAAGGCCACCGTCGAGGACGTGCGCCGCGCCTTCGCCATCGCGCGCCCGTACCGCTCGAAGCTCACGCGCTACGAGCGCTCCTCGCTGCTGCTCAAGGCCGCCGCGCTCCTTCGCACCCGCGTGGACGAGGCGTCCGACCTCATCACGCGCGAGTCGGGGCTTTGCAGGAAGGACTCGGTCTACGAGATCGGCCGCGTGTGCGACGTGCTCACCTTCTCCGGCATGGAGGCGCTCAAGGACGACGGCCAGTCGTTCTCCTGCGATCTCACGCCGCACGGCAAGAACCGCCGCGTGTTCACGCGCCGCGACCCGCTCATGGGCGTCATCTCCGCCATCACCCCCTTCAACCACCCGATGAACCAGGTGGCGCACAAGGTGGCGCCGTCGGTGGCAACCAACAACCGCATGGTGCTCAAGCCCACGGAGAAGACGCCCCTGTCCGCGATCTACTTCGCCGACCTGCTCTACGAGGCCGGCCTGCCGCCGGAGATGCTGCAGGTGGTGACGGGCGACCCGCGCGAGATCGCCGACGAGCTCATCGCCAACGAGCACGTGGAGGTCGTCACCTTCACGGGCGGCGTCTCCATCGGCAAGTACATCGCCCAGAAGGCCGGCTACCGCCGCACCGTCCTCGAGCTGGGCGGCAACGACCCGGTCATCGTGATGGAGGACGCCGACGTCGAGGAGGCCGCCTCGCTCGCCGCCCAGGGCTCCTACAAGAACAGCGGCCAGCGCTGCACGGCCGTGAAGCGCATGCTCGTGCACGAGAAGGTGGCCGACCGCTTCGTCGAGATCCTCCTGGAGAAGACGCGTGCCTGGACCTACGGCGACCCCGCGGACCCCGCGATGGAGATGGGCACGGTCATCGACGAGGAGGCCGCGAAGCTCTTCGAGGCCCGCGTCGACGAGGCCGTGGCGCAGGGCGCCCGGCTGCTGCACGGCAACCAGCGCACCGGCGCCCTCTACTCCCCCACCCTGCTCGACCGCGTGACCCCGGGCATGACCGTGGTGAAGCAGGAGACCTTCGGCCCGGTCTCGCCGGTGATCCGCTTCTCCGGCATCGACGAGGCCATCGCCCTGTCGAACGGCACGGCCTACGGCCTTTCCTCGGGCGTCTTCACCAACCGCCTGGACTACATCGCGCGCTTCATCGCGGAGCTGAACGTGGGCTCGGTCAACGTGCGCGAGGTGCCCGGCTACCGCATCGAGCTCACGCCCTTCGGCGGCATCAAGGACTCGGGCCTGGGGCACAAGGAAGGCGTGCAGGAGACGATGAAGGGCTACACTAACCTCAAGACCTTCAGCCTGCCGCAGTTCTAGGCTTCCGGAGATCCCGAACCGACCGAAGTGCAGACGCTCCTCAACCTCCTCGCCAGCGTGGCCCTGCTCGTCTGGGGCACGCACATCGTGCGCACGGGCATCCTGCGCGTCTACGGCGCGAGCCTGCGGCGCGTCCTGTCGAAGAGCGTCTCCTCCCGGGGCTCGGCCTTCATCGCGGGCCTGGGCGTCACGAGCCTGGTGCAGTCCTCGAGCGCGACGGCGCTCATCACCAGCTCCTTCGTCTCGCAGAACCTCATCGCGCTCGCGCCCGCCCTCGCCATCATGCTGGGCGCGGACGTCGGCACGGCGCTCATGGCGCAGGTGTTCTCGCTGGACCTCTCCTGGCTCTCGCCCCTCGCCATCTTCTTCGGCGTGGTCTTCTTCCTGTCGCGCAAGAACACCAAGGCCGGACAGCTCGGCCGCGTGGCCATCGGCCTGGGCCTCATCATCCTCGCGCTGCAGCTCATCCAGGCGGCGGCGAAGCCCATCGTGGGCGCCGCCGGAACCAAGGTGCTCTTCGGCTCGCTCTCGGGCGACCCGATGCTCGACATGCTGATCGGTGCGCTCTTCGCGATCTTCTCGTGGTCGAGCCTCGCGGTGGTGCTGCTCTCGGCGACGCTCGCCGCGGCGAGCGTGATCTCCGTGCCCGTGGCGATGTGCCTGGTGCTGGGCGCGAACCTGGGCAGCGGGCTGCTCGCCGTGCTCGCCACCTTCGCCTCCGCCGGCGGCGGCCGGCGCGTGGCGCTGGGCAACCTCGTCTTCAAGATCGCCGGCTGCATCGTCTTCTCGCTCTTCCTCGCGTGGATCCTGCAGGGCATCGCCCATTTCGACACCGACCCGCGCCGGCAGGTACTGCACTTCCACGTCCTCTTCAACCTGTCGCTCGCCGTCGGCTTCCTCTTCCTCACGGAGCCCATCGCGGCCCTGGTGACGAAGTGGTTCCCGGAATCGACCCTGGCGGCGGGCCAGGTGGCGCAGCCCAGGCACCTGGACGAAGGCGCCCTCGCGACACCCGCCCTCGCCCTCGCCAACGCCGCGCGGGAGACGCTGCGCATCGGCGACACGATCGAGCAGATGCTCCAGGGCGCCATCGAGGTGATCCGCCACAACGACACGGCGAAGGCCGACGAGGCGATCCGCCTGGACGACGACGTCGACCGGCTCTACACCGCCGTGAAGCTCTATCTCACCCAGATCAGCCGCGAGGCCCTCGACGAGAAGGACGGCGCGCGCTGGACGGAGATCATCTCCCTCACCATCAACCTCGAGCACGTGGGCGACGTGATCGAGCGGATCCTCGTGGACCTGAAGGACAAGAAGATCGCCCACAAGCTCTCCTTCTCCGAGGCCGGCATGAAGGAGATCGAGGAGCTTCACGCCATGCTGGTGTCGAACCTTCGCCTGGGCCTGTCGGTGTTCCTCACGGGCGACGTGAAGAGCGCCCAGATGCTGCTCGCGGAAAAGGAGAAGTTCCGCGACCTGGAGCGCGCCTACGCCTCGCAGCACCTCGACCGGCTCTCGGGGCAGGCGGTGCAGTCGATCGAGACGAGCTCGCTGCACCTGGACATCATCAGCGACATGCGGCGCATCAACTCCTTCTTCTGCTCGACGGCGTACCCGATCCTCGAGCGCTCCGGGCAACTGCGGAAGAGCCGGCTGCGCGGCGGCCCGAAGGCCGAAGCCACCGGGGCATTCCCGAAGACCGACGCTCCCGCCGGCGCGAAGTAGCCTCGCCCGGCGCCGCCGGCCGGCTTAGAATGACCGGCACCCGTTCGCGAGAATCGCACCCTTGAAGAAGTCCCCCAGCGCCGCCCCCGGCATCGAGAAGGTCGTCGAGGCCATCCGCCGCTCGAACCTCGGCAAGGTGAAGGTCGCCGTCTCCGACATCGACGGCATCCTGCGCGGCAAGTACCTGCACAAGGACAAGTTCCTCTCGGCGGTCGAGGGCGGCTTCGGCTTCTGCGACGTGGTGCTCGGCTGGGACGCCCACGACGCCTGCTACGACAACGCGAAGCTCACCGGCTGGCACCACGGCTTCCCCGACGCGATGGTGCAGCTCGACCCGGGCACCTACCGCACCGTGCCCTGGGACGACAACGTTCCCTTCTTCCTGGGCCAGTTCGTGAAGGCCGACGGCTCGCCCCTGCCCATCTGCCCGCGGCAGGTCCTGCGCAAGGTGCTCGCCCGGGCGGAGAAACTCGGCTTCGCCCCGATGGTGGGCGCGGAGTACGAGTTCTTCAACTTCGCCGAGACGCCGCAGAGCTGGGCCGCGAAGCGGGGCGTGGGCCCGGAGCCGGTGACGCCCGGCATGTTCGGCTACTCGCTCCTGCGCATGAACCACAAGCGCGAGTACTTCAACGCCCTCATGGACGAGATGGCGCTCTTCGGCATCCCCATCGAGGGGCTGCACACGGAGACGGGCCCCGGCGTCTACGAAGCGGCCATCGCCTTCTCCGGCGCGCTCGAGGCGGCCGATCGCGCCGTCCTCTTCAAGACGGCGGCCAAGGAAATCGGCGCGCGCTTCGGCGTGATGCCCTCGTTCATGGCGAAGTGGAGCGCGCAGTACCCCGGCTGCTCCGGCCACCTGCACCAGAGCCTCTCGGACGGGAAGAAGAACCTCTTCTTCGACGCGAAGGGCCGCAATTCCATGTCGACGCTCTTCGAGAGCTACCTCGCCGGCCAGGTCGCGTGCCTCATGGAGTTCGCGCCGATGTTCTGGCCCACGGTGAACTCCTACAAGCGCCTCGTCGACGGCTTCTGGGCGCCGGTGAAGCCCACCTGGGGCATCGACAACCGCACCGCCAGCTTCCGCGTGATCGCGGGCAGCCCCAAGGCCACGCGCCTGGAGACACGCTGCCCCGGCGCCGACATGAACGCCTACCTCGCGACGGCCGCCGTGATAGCCGCGGGCCTGCATGGCGTGGAGAAGGGCCTCAAGCTCACCCAGCCGCCGATCACGGGGACCAACCAGGGCGCGGAGAACATCCCGCGCGCGCCGCGCTCGCTCATCGAGACCACGCGCAACTTCCACGCCTCGGGCGTCGCGCGCGACTTCCTGGGCGACGCGTTCGTCGACCACTTCGCCGCCACGCGCGAATGGGAATGGCGGCAATGGCAGGACGCCGTCACCGACTGGGAATTGAAGCGCTATTTCGAGATCATCTGAGGCCGCGACGGCCCCGCCTGGAAGACCATGACACTGCACCGGTTCAGCTTCCCCACGACCATCCACTTCGGCCCCGGCGCGCGCCGCCTCGTGGGCGACCACCTGAAGGAGCGCGGTCTCTCGCGCCCGCTCGTCGTGACGGACAAGGGCCTCGCCGCGCTCCCCATCCTCGCGGACTTCCGCGCCCTGCTGCCCGGGCTCCCGGTCGAGGTGTACGCGGGCGTCTTCGGCAACCCGACCAAGTCCCAGGTGGACGGCGGCACCGCGGCCTTCAAGGCGCACCATGCCGACTGCGTCATCGGCTTCGGCGGCGGCGCGGCGCTCGACGTGGCCAAGGCGGTCGCGCTCATGGCGGTGCACGAGGGCGACGTCCTCGAGTACGCCTGGGACCACCCGAACGTGCGGCCCATCGTGAACGAGCTGCCGCACTTCGTCGCGCTGCCCACCACGAGCGGCACCGGCAGCGAGGTCGGCCGCTCCTCGGTCATCTCGCACGACACGACGCACGTGAAGAAGATCGTCTTCTCCCCGGCGCTCCTCGCGAAGGCGGTGTTCGCCGATCCCGAACTCACCCTCGGCCTGCCCGCCGCCGTGACGGCCGCCACGGGCCTGGACGCCCTCACGCACAACGTCGAGAGCTATCTCTCGCCCGCCTACCATCCCCTGTGCGACGGGATCGCGCTCGAGGGGACGCGCATCGCCGCGCGCGCCCTCGTCACGGCCGTGCGCGAGCCCGGCAACATCGCCGCGCGCTCCGACATGATGATGAGCTCGCTGATGGGCGCCATCGCCTTCCAGAAGGACCTGGGCGCCGTCCACTCGTGCGCGCACGCGCTGGGCACGGTGGTCGACATGCACCACGGGCTCGCCAACGGGATCATGATCGACCACGTGATGCGCTTCAACGCGCCTTCGTGCGTGCACAAGCTCGAGGAGCTGGCCCGCGTGTGCGGCGTGGGCTCCACGCCGGAGGAATTCATCGGCTGGCTCGGCAAGGTGAAGCGCGACGTGGGCATCCCCGCGAAGCTCGGCGAGCAGGGCGTGGGCGCCTCGCACGTGGCCGCCCTCGTCGAGGTCGCCATCAAGGACACCTGCCACCGGACGAATCCCCGGCCGTGCACCGCCGAGGATTTCCGCCGCATCTTCGAAGGCGCGCTATAGTTTTCCGCATGGACCCGCTTCGCATCGGCGTCTCCGCCCGCCTCCTCTACCCGGACCCCCGGCGCATCTTCCTGCCCACCAAGACGGTGCAGTACCTCGAGCAGTCGGTCGCCAACTGGGTGATGTCGGGGGAGGTGCTCGCCTTCATGGTGCCGGAAATGAGCCTCGCCTCCCCGCACCTGCCCGCCAACATCACCGTCGAGCACTACGTGGACGCGCTCGACGGCCTCGTGCTGCAAGGCGGCGCGGACATCGCCCCGGAATCCTACGGCGAAACGCCGATGAACCCGGAATGGTCCGGCGACCGCGTGCGCGACCGCTACGAGATCGCGCTCTTCGAGGCGTTCGTGCGCCAGGGCAAGCCCGTCTTCGGCATCTGCCGCGGCTGCCAGCTCATCAACGTGGCGCTCGGGGGCACGCTGTACCAGGACATCAACACGCAGGTGCCGCGCACGCTCCAGCATCGCGACGAGAAGCGCTACGAGGACAACTTCCACGACCTGCGCGTGCTGCCCGGCAGCTGGCTCGGCTCGCTCTACCCGGGCGTCGACGTCGCGCACATCAACACGATCCACCACCAGGCCGTGAAGCAGGTCGGCCGGGGCCTCGCGGTCGAGGGGCTCTCGGAGCCCGACGGCATCGTGGAAGCCATCCGCTGGGACGGCCCGAGCTGGGTGATGGGCGTGCAATGGCACCCCGAATTCATGGACCCGGCCGATCCGAAGCTGCTCGACGGTCGCCCGCTCCTCGCCGACTTCCTCGCCGCCTGCCGCGACCGCAAGGTCACCGGCCAGTCGCGTCCCGTGCTCGCTGCGAAGGCGAGCTGAAGGCACCCGGCCATGCCCATCCTCAGGATCCTGAACCCCGCCAACGGCAAGCCCGTCGCCAGCCTCCCCGCCGACGACGTGCGCAGCATCAAGGCCAAGTACGCCGCCGCCCGCTCCGCCCAGCCCCGCTGGGCCGCCACGCCCCTCAAGCATCGCCTCGCGGCGCTCGGCGCCTTCCGCGCGGCGGTCGTGCGAAGCACCGAGGAACTCGCCGCGATCCTCACCATGGAGGTCGGCAAGCCCATCGCCCAGTCGCGGAACGAACTGAAGGGCGTGATCGCGCGGCTGGACTTCTTCCTCGAGGAGACGACCCGCGTGCTGCGCCCGCGCAAGGTCTCCGGCGAGCGCGGCGGCGGCATGCTCGAGATCATCTCGCACGAGCCCCTGGGCGTCGTCGCGAGCGTCTCGGCCTGGAACTACCCGTGGTTCGTGGGCGCGAACGTCTTCGTGCCCGCGCTCGCCACCGGCAACACGGTCCTCTACAAGCCCTCGGAATTCGCGACGCTCACCGGCCTCGCCATCTCGCGCCTGCTGCACGAAAGCGGCATCCCCGACGAAGCCTTCATCCCGGTCGTGGGCGGGGGCGAGGTGGGCGCCGCCGTCGTCCGCCAGCCGGTGGACGGCATCTTCTTCACCGGCAGCTACGCCACCGGCCGGCGCATCGCCGAATCGGTTCGCGGCCGCCTGGTGAAGCTGCAGCTGGAGCTCGGCGGCAAGGACCCCGTGTACGTCTGCGAAGACGCGGACATCGCCGCGGCCGCCGCGAGCCTGGCCGACGGCGCCTTCTACAACACCGGGCAGAGCTGCTGTTCCGTCGAACGCATCTACGTGCACGAGAAAGCGTTCGCGCCCTTCGTCGAGGCCTTCGTGAAGGAAGTGAAGGGCTTCAAGGTGGGCGATCCGCAGCAGGACGCCACCTACATCGGCCCGCTCACGCGCGCCCCGCAGGTGAAGGTGCTCGAGGCGCAGGTGAAGGAAGCGAAGAAGCTCGGCGCGAAGGTCCTCGTGGGCGGCAGCCGCCCCAAGGGCCCGGGCAACTGGTTCGACCCCACGGTGCTCGTCGACGTGAACCACGGCATGGCGGTGATGCGCGAGGAGAGCTTCGGGCCCGTCATCGGCATCATGCCCGTGGCGGACGACGCCGAGGCGATCGCGCTCATGAACGATTCGGACTACGGCCTCACCGCGGGCATCTACACGCCGGACCGCCGCCGCACCGAGCGCGTGCTCTCCCGGATGCGCGCAGGCTCGGTCTACTGGAACTGCTGCGACCGGGTGAGCCCGCGCCTGCCCTGGTCCGGCGTCGGCCACTCCGGCATCGGACTCACCCTTTCCACCTACGGCATCGAGGCGTTCACGCGCCCGAAGGCCTGGCACCTGCGCGCCCCCTGACCGAAAGGAACCCCATGCGCCTCGCTCCGCTTTTCGCCGCCGCCCTGTTCGCGGCCCTTCCCGCGGCCGCCCAGGACCGCGATTCCTACGAGTACCGCGAAGGGTATCGCCGCGGCTACGACGACGGTTTCGCCGCCGGCTACCGCAAGGCCCTCGAGGAGGGCCGCGGCAGCCCGCCCCCCGCGCCCGCCTACGCGCCGCCGCCCGCGCGCCTGGGCCCCATCCGCATCACGCGCGCCATCTACGGCGGCAGCTCGCGCAGCTGCGACGCCACGCACTTCGTGAAGCGGCAGGCCGAAGGGCGCATGAGCGCGACGGTCAACGTGTCCAACGACATGTGCGGCGACCCGGCCAAGGGCGACCGCAAGCAGCTCGAGGTCACGTTCCGGTGCGGCGACATCACCAAGACCGCCTCGGCCTACGAGCACCGCAGCGCCTACCTCGACTGCAACAGCGCCAACTAGGCGCCGCGGGTGGAAACCGAACTCGCCACCGTCGCGCGCACCGCCCTCGTCACGCTCGCGGCCCTGCTGCCGATCACCAACCCGCCGGGCAACGCGCCGATCTTCCTCGCGCTCACGCAGGGCATGGGCGACGGCGCGAGGCGCGCGATGGCGCGGCGCGTGGGCCTCAACTGCATGCTGCTCCTGCTGGCGGCGGCCTTCGTGGGCTCGCACGTGCTGGCGTTCTTCGACATCTCGCTGCCGGTGGTGCGCGTGGGCGGCGGCATCCTCGTCGCGGCGACCGCGTGGCGCCTGCTGCAGGCCGAGGGCGAGAAGAGCGGCGACCCGGTCGGCGCCTCGCGGCACGTGACGCCCGAGGAGATCGCCGGACGCGCGTTCTATCCGCTCAGCTTTCCCATCACCGTCGGTCCGGGCTCGATCTCGATCGCCATCACGCTGGGCGCGAGCGTGCCCAAGCAGGGCGTACCGCTCCTCACCACCTCGGCCGGGCTGGTCATCGGCATCTGGGCCGCCGCGCTCGCGATCTGGCTCGCCAACCGTTACGCGCTGCGCATGGTGACGGCGCTCGGGCCCACCGGCACGGCGGTGTTCCTGCGCCTCTCGGCCTTCATCCTCCTTTGCATCGGCGTGCAGATCTGCTGGGACGGGCTGAACGAGTTGCTCGCCCCGTGGAAGCCCGCCGGGCGCTAGGCGCCCCGCGGCACCCGCGATGATCGAGATCGCCGACGGCGACAGCCGCGTGCGGGTGGTGCCGGAAGCCGGCGGCGCCCTCGCGGGGTTCACGTGGCGCGGCATCGACATCCTGCGACCCGCGAGCGATGAAGCCCTCGCCGCGCGAAGCGCCCGGGGAATGGCCAGCTACCCGCTCGTGCCCTATTCCAACCGCATCGGCCAGGGGCTGCTGCGCGCGGGCCGTCGCACGCACGCCCTGCGGCTCAATGCGCCCCCCGAGCCGCACGCCCTCCATGGCATCGGCTGGCAGCGCGCGTGGCGCGTGACGGACGCGACGCCGACCCGCGTCGCGATGTCGCTCGCGCAGGTGCCCGATCCCGACTGGCCCTTCCGCTTCGCGTGCGAGCAGGTCATCGCGTTGCGGGGCGGGCGGCTGGAGGCGAGCCTCGAGATCGCCAATGCGGACACGGAATCCTTTCCGGCGGGCCTCGGGTTCCACCCCTTCTTCCCCGCGCCCGCCGGTACCCGCCTGCAGACCGCGTGGTCGTCCTGGTGGACGGTGGATGCAAGGCACCTGCCCGTCGCCCGCCTGCCCGTGCCCGCCGAGGCGGACTTCCGCGACGGGCGCGTGCTCGACGGCTGGCGCGTCGACAATCCCTTCGGCGGGTGGAGCCGCGAGGCGATCCTCTCCTACCCCACGCACCGCACGCGACTCGCCGCGGGCGAGGCGCTGGACCACGCGATCGCCTATTCGCCGGGGGACGGGACCTTCCTCGCGCTCGAGCCCGTGTCGCACACGATCGACGCTTTCGCGCTGGCGGCGAACGGGGTGGGCGGGACGGGGACGCGCTATCTCGCCGCGGGGGAGTCCTGGCGGGTGTCGATGGCGATCGAGGTGATGGCGGGTGAGGCGGGGAAGTGATGCGGGCAAAAGGCGTTGGAACCGCAGATGAACGCAGATGAACGCAGATG
>Ga0138256_10006536_pt1 | contig 12321 bp, 11 predicted proteins | sample KNB2016incub_MG_FD_105486 | JGI IMG/M metagenome (GOLD analysis project Ga0138256, IMG submission 105486) | Active sludge microbial communities from wastewater in Klosterneuburg, Austria - KNB2014incub_MG | ecosystem: Engineered > WWTP > Activated sludge > Unclassified | place: Austria... | reverse complement strand
TGCCGCGCGCGCGCCGAGGGCAACCCGACGCGCTTCCCGGCGAAGAAAAAAGCGAAACCGGTTCCCGAACGGCGCTGCCAGCTGCTGGTGATCCGCAACCCCGACGGGGCGGTGCTGCTGGAAAAACGCCCGGGCACCGGCATCTGGGGCGGACTGTGGAGCTTTCCCGAAATCCCCGAGCGCGAGGACGCCGTGCTCGCCTGCGACCGGCTCGTCGGCGCCCCGCCCGCGGGCCTGCGTCGCGGCAAGCCGTTTCGCCACACCTTCAGCCACTTCCACCTGAACGCCACCCCGATGTTCCTGGCCGTGGGCGCGGTGCGCGCGCAGGTGATGGAAGACCAGCGCCTGATCTGGTACAAGCCCGGCGACAAACCGCTCGGCTTCGCCGCCCCGGTCAAGCGACTGCTGGACGCGCTGGCGAACGAGGGAACCGAACTGGAGATGAGCCAGCAATGACGCGAACCGTGATGTGCCGCAAGTACCAGCGCGAGATGGAGGGCCTGCCACAGCCGCCCTTCCCCGGCGCGCGCGGGCAGATGATCTTCGACAGTGTCTCGAAACAGGCCTGGCAGGAATGGCTGGCGCACCAGACCATGCTGATCAACGAGCGACGCCTGAGCATGATGGACCGCGGCACCAAGGTGTTCCTGGAGGAAGAGATGGAGAAATTCTTCTCGAACCAGGAACTCACCAAGGCCGACGGCTACGTGCCGCCCAAGACCTAGACGCCTTCGGCAGCGCACGGCTTGTCGCCGCAGGTTCGACTTCAGTCGAACGACCTGCCGCAATCTACCGCTCGCCGTCCTTGACTCTCCCGGCAGCAGTCAGTTAAATACGCGCCTCTTCTGCAGCCCAGATAGCTCAGTTGGTAGAGCAGTGGATTGAAAATCCACGTGTCGCTGGTTCGATTCCGGCTCTGGGCACCATATCCTGCAAGCCTCCTGTCGATAGTACCCGCTGACCTGGCGGGTCCGGGTGCTGCGCAGCAGCTCTCCCTGCCAAACGACCAACGCGAAAGTTCCTCCGCGATCGCGCGCCACGCCCAGCGCTGACGCGTCGCGGTAGCGACGCATTGCCGCATATACGCCCGCCTGCATACCAGGCTGTCAGCCAAATTTACACATTTGGGGATTTTCGCTTAGCTGTAATAATTCAATATATTGATTTAAAACGTTTTTATTCTTATGGCGCTTTTTTTGCTTTAATTTCGCCAACCGGTTCAATCAGCACGATGAACCCAAAGCACACCTGCAAACATTTGCGACGGAAAACAGCCATGCACCGATCCAAACTGCTGATCCCTACCGTGCTTGCTGCGGCGATGGCCGTGATTTCGGCGCCAAGCAGCGCCTCGCTCATCTCCGGCCACAACTTCTACAAGGACGGCGTCCTCTACAAGTCCAGCACCGCGCAGCGAAGCAATTCGAAGCGGTCGAAGGCGGCGCCGCAGGTGGTCGCATCGCTCCCCGTCAACTGCGCGCCGACCGCCGCAAGCAGCCCCGCGCCTTCGGCAAAGAGCAGCAAAGCCAAAAGCAAAAGCAGCAAAATCGCGAGCAGCAAGCGGTTGCAGAACGCGTACACCTACGACCACGGCACCGGATCCTATGTCCTGACGCGCGTCGCGAGAACGAACACTGGCTCCGTGCCGGCCGCTGCACCCCAGTCCACGACGGCGCCCTGCCTCGAATCGCCGCCAGTTGGTGTAATCGGGGCGCCCGGGCTGGCCGATGGCGGCATCGGCCCGGACGCGCTGGAAAACATCCTGGATGAAATCTTCGCTGCGCCGACCGGTCAGCCCGGGCTGCCGCCGGGTCTGGCGGGGATGCCGGGGCTGCCGCCGGGTCTGGCGGGGATGCCGGGGCTGCCGCCGGGATTGGCGGGAATGCCGGGGCTGCCGCCGGGCTTGGGGGGGCTGCCGCCGGGCCTGGGGGGGCTGCCGCCGGGCCTGGGGGGGTTGCCGCCGGGCCTGGGGGGGCTGCCGGGACAGCCGGGCGGACCATTCATCCCGCCGATCGAACTGCCGATCGAGCTACCGATTGAGTTGCTTATCCCGCCCACACTGCCGGGCAAATCGTTCCCTCCGCAGGGCCAGCCGCTCGAAACGTTCGACGCGCCGGAACAGCTCGCCAATGGCACCGTGCCGGAGCCTGGCACCCTGCCCCTGCTGGCGATCGGGATTGGCGCCGCCCTGTACATTGCGCGGCGCGGCAAGAACAGGAAATAGAGATTCGGCGCCGCTCATGATGCAAAGACCCGCCCGCGTGGCGGGTTTTTGTTGTCGCCCTGGATGGCGACCCGCATCACGCCCGGTTCAATTGAGCACGCGGTAACCGCGCCCGCGCAGGCAGTTGCTCACTACATTGACCCTCTCGCGTTCGGAGATCCGCGCGGATTCCGCGCCGCCGGTCACCGCCCCGATGCCCGCGCCACGGCCCGCGCTACCGGTGATGGCGCCAATGGCCGCACCCACCGCCGCACCGCCGGCGGCACCCCTGCCGACCGCCTGTCCGGTGGAAACCTGGGTTGCAAAGGCCTCGCACTCGGCCTTGTCGCGCTCGAACTGCGCGAGATCCACGCCCTTGGTATCGATGATGGGTCCCGAGGTGCCGGAGCAGGCTCCGAGAAAGGTGACGACGGCGCAAACAACCAACGGACGCATGGCATTCATTCCAGGTGGCGGGGCGGGGCGATTATCCGGCAAGCCATGCGAGGCGGGAAGGGGCAACAGGGCGCCGTCGATTGCGTGACCATTTGTACAGGCCGCGGTATTTCAGCGTGGTTTAAGGAATAAACAGTAGCGTGGATCCGTTCTGTCAGGGGCAAGACGCGAAATCCGTTCGCCGTCCTGCCGATTTCCTACCCGCAGAGGATCCTTGCATGAGTTTACTGTCCCGCCTTCCGCTCGCCATCGCGATGCTGGCCCTGGGCGCCCACGGAGCCTCGGCCAGCACGGCCTACGGCGACCTGAACAATTTCGACGCGGTCAACGACACCGGGCAGGAATGCCACGGCTTCGAGATCGAGATCCACGACATCCGCAGCACCGATATCACCTACACCTACGACTGGAACCATTACGGCGCACCGAAGATCCGCGAGGACCTGAGCGACCCCGCGCACCCGAAGGTCTTCGTGCGCTACGAGAGCACGAAGAATCCCGACGGCACGTGGGCCGCCTACACGGCGACGCCGGCTGGCCCGCTCGCACCCACCGACGGCCACAGCTGCACCAATCCGAGCGTCAACGACGGCTGCGAGCACTTCGGCGTGGGCTATTACGGCACGCCCACGGCGCTGCGTTACAACTGGCTCATCGACGACGGCGCGGGCAACCTGGTGCTCGGGCCGCCGGTCGCCGTGGCAACGCCCACGTGGACCTACAACCCGCCGGTCGTGGTCGATGGCAACATCGAGCAACCGGCCGAGGTCGTGGCCGCGATCCCGGCGCCCGAGATCGAGGTGCCGCCGAACAAGGAGTTCGGCGAGCCCGTCTGGATGAAGGTCATCAAGACCACCACGCACAACCCCGATCCGGTCGCGCTCGAGGATCTGATCTCGGACGACCTGGACGGCGACGGCCAGGCCGAATGGCAGAACCGGGAGCCCGACGAGGTCGAGAGCGAATGGACCCTGGTGCAGAACCGCGCCGATGGCGGCGACGTCGTCGAGGCGCTCGCCCCCGACGAGATGGGCGACGGCAGCGAGGTCGTCACGCGCCGCTATGAGTTCTATCGCTACGTCGATGACAACCCCATCGGGGTCGGCTCGATCGACGGCGAAAGTGGTGAGGCGATGTGCGACAAGGTGGCCGCGGACGGCATCCACGGCGTGGGCACGCGCAACGTCACCAACGCCGGCGGCGGCTCCTACGAGTTCGATTGCAGCCAGCTCGCGGTGGTCGGCGACTACATAGGCGCCCAGATGGCCGCCTTCGCGGCCGAGGCCCCGCTCGGGCTCATCGACCACCTGCAGGACGCCGAGCCGGCCGCGCCGTACACGCCGCGTACCGTCGTGATCGGCGGCAACTCGCCCTACGCGATCAGCCTCGGCAACGGCGCGCTGCCGCCCGGCATGGTGCTCGGCGCTTACCAGGATCCCGAAACCGGCGCCGAGATCCCGGGCGTGCTGTCGGGCACTCCGACCGCCGAGGGCCGCTATGCCTTCACGGTGGCGGTGACCGATGCCGACGGCATGAGCGTGAGCCAGGCCTACACGCTGCAGGTTGGCGCAGGCGCGCCGGCACCGCTGCAATACAGCCTCGGCGTGGGTCGCAGCGGCACGGGTTCGGGCAGCGTCAGCGGCAGCGGCATCGATTGCGGCGCCACCTGCTCGATCACGCTCGAGGCCGGCAGCAGCGCGACGCTGAACGCCACTCCCGCCGCGGGCAGCCTGTTCGCCGGCTGGAGCGGCGCCGGTTGCGCCGGCACCGGCGCCTGCTCGGTCACGCTGACAAATGCCGACGCCTACGTCACCGCGCTCTTCGACAAGAAGCAGTTCACGCTCAGCGCGGCCAAGTCCGGCAGCGGCACCGGCAGGGTGAGCGGCAACGGCATCGACTGCGGCAGCGCCTGCACCGCGACGCTCGATATCGGCACGGCGGTCAACCTCACGGCCACGCCCGATGCGGGCATGGTGTTCAGCGGCTGGAGCGGCGCCTGCACCGGCACCGCTGCCTGCAGCTTCTCGCTGGCGGCAAACGCGACCGCGACGGCAACCTTCGCGCCGGCACCGGCACCGTCGAAGTACACGCTGAGCGTGGTGAAGAGCGGCTCGGGCAGCGTCAGCAGCAAGCCGAGCGGCATCAGCTGCGGCACCCTGTGCTCCGCGAGCTTCAGCACGGGCAGCACGGTGACCCTGACCGCCAAGCCGTCCAGCAGGAAGGTGGTTTTCGCCGGCTGGTCCGGCGCGTGCAGCGGCACCTCGCTCTCCTGCAAGGTGACGATGAGCAAGACCCAGAGCGTCACCGCCACCTTCAAATGACGCACCTCCCCGCGCACCCGGAGCTGCAGGCCGGGCGCGCGGGGCCTTACCGGCACTCCCTGCGCCGTGATGCGACGTGTGATCAACTTCACGGATGGCACGCAATCGTGCCCCTACCCTTGGAATAAACCACGCGCCACAGCCGTCATGTCCATGAAAGCCGCTCCCGAGCAAACCAGGTCGGGCCGGTTTTGCAACGCTGCCCCCGGGAATCGCCACCCCGGTCAATCCGGAAACAAGAGGAAACCGAGCATGAAATACTTCAAGCGTGCACTTCTCGCCGCCGCCATCGCGGCGCCGGCGGCACTCCATGCCGCGCCGCAGGTCACCATCGACGCCCCCGCGGCGAATTCCATCCAGAGCGGGATAACGCAGATCTACGGCTGGGCCTCGGACGTCGAGCCGGTCGTGAAGGTCGAGCTGTATATCGACGGCCAGGAGAGCCATACCATGCGGATCGGCATGGGCGGCGAGCGTGCCGACGTTGCGGCGGCGTTCCCGGGCGACGCCGAACCGCTGCACTCGGGGTTCGCGACGGCCTTCAACACCAAGCTGCTGAGCAACGGTCCGCACACGATCACCATCGAGGCCACGAACCAGCTCGGTGAAAAGACCGAGCTCACGCGCACGATCATCGTGTCCAACGCGCCCGGAGCCGAGAGCCAGAGCGAAGTCGTCGACCTGTCCGGCGCCACCGCGCGGATTTCCGGCGACCACATCTTCCTCGATGGCGTGCTGATCAACGGCACGGTCTACAACAACTTCGAGCTGCGCTTCGACGACGTGATCAACGGCTTCCGCGTCATCGGCTTCCGTGACGACGAGGACGGCGACGGTTTCTCCGACGACGACAGCGACAAGGACGGTTTCCGCGACGACGACAGCGACAAGGACGGATTCAGCGACGACGACGACGACAAGGACGGCCTCGACGACGACCTGGACGATGACGACTCCGTGGACGATTGCGACGACGACGTGGACCCCCTGTGCGACGACGATTCGGATGACGATTCGGATGACGATTCGAACGACGACTCCCACGACCACTCGGACGACGATTCCGACGACGACTCCGACGATGACTCGGACGACGATTCCGACGACGACTCCGACGATGATTCGGACGACGACTCGGACGACGACTGATCGACCCTCGCAGCAACCGGCCGTCGCCTCGCCCCGAGGCAGCGGCCGGTTGCTGCGCCCATCGGCCCGACGCATATCCAACCCTTACGGCGGCGCAGGAATACGGCGCGCCCCGGACTGAACCACAGGACATCATGGAACCAGGGCTCTCCAGGGCACTGGCCCGGAAGCCGGCACGCTGGCACACTGGCGACCATGAAGAACCTGCTGATACTGCACCTGGAAAGCATCACCCGGCACAATCTCGCGATATTCGGCTCCGCGTTTGCGAACATCCGGCGGCTGATGCAGGACGCCGTGGTGTTCGAGAATTTCTTTTCCTCCGCGACATCGACGCTGATGGCGATCACGTATCTCCTGCACGGCAACGATCTCGAGTTCGACACCAGCGCCGAATTCGAGGGCATCCAGCCGGCCAGGAATACCCGGAACCTGTTTTCCATCCTGCAGGAGCGCGGCTACGACACGCGCTTCATCTGCCTCAACGGTTTCCACGCCAACGACGAGACGCGCCTCGCCTCCTGGCCCGCCGATTTGCCACCGGTATGGGCCACGAACGATTTTCCGACCCTGTTCCGGCGTTTCGACGAACTGACCGACGCCGCACCATTCGCGATCTATGCCTGGGACCTGGTATCGCACATCGAGCACAGCCTGGCACTGGCGCCGTTCTCCGCCAGCCTCACGGACCAGGTCCGCCGGGCCTGCGGCGTGGCCGACCATGCCGTGGGCGAGATGATGGGGATACTCGCGCGCAAGGGGCTTCTCGACAACACCACGGTCGTCATGTTCGGCGACCACGGCGACGACTTCTGGACCCACGGCTTCAAGGGCGGCATGATCCACGGGACGGAACCGTATACCCAGATCACGTGGACGCCGTGCGCGATCCGCGATCCCTCGCTCACACCGTCCAGCCGCGCGAACCTCGCCAGCACCATCGACATCGCCCCGACCTGTCTTGCGCTGCTGGGCATCGGGGAGCCTGGCGGGTTCGGCTATGGCGGGCTGAACCTGCTGACGCAGCAGCAGGACATCGTGTTCTCGCAGAACTTCACCGCCAATCAGCCCGACAACCGCAAGACCGGCGTGACCAAGGCTTTTGCGGCCACGGACGACACCTACGTCCTGCTCGCAAGCTCGCGCGGCCTCGAGATGTACGCCTGGCGCCTGGATCCGGGGAACCATTGCAACCTGCTGCAGTTCTTCGACCTCGGCCACGACGGGGAACTCGCGCTGCGCGAACGGCCCGACGCCGCCGCTCATTTCAAGGCGGCGATGACGAACAATCCCCGCGCCGTTGCCAGCATCGCGGAGCGCTTTCGCGCGCTGCGCGCAGCCCTTTCAGCCCGCATCGCGGCCAAGCGCGCCCATATCGAGGCGAGCGGCGTCGAAGCGCAATTCGCGCTCGACCCGCAATGCCTCGGAATCGTCGCCGGCGAATCCGACGGCACGGCGCCAATCCGGCCCGCCGCAACGACTGCACCGCAGACCACGTTCAGCTACTCGATCCAGTTGCCCTGACATGACCCGTTGCACGACCGCCGCGAATAGCGCATGCGTTACCTGATCCTCGCGGCCGGCGTGGGCAAGCGCATGGGCAGCGCACTGGCGGGCCTGCCCAAATGCATGATCGACATCGACGGCGAGCCGTTGATCGCGCGGCTGCTGCGCCAGATCCGGCAGTTCGATGCCGCGCCCGAGATCCACGTGCTGCTGGGCTATCGCAGCGAGACCATCGCGCCGCTGCTCGAGGGCTGCCGGATCATCATCAACCCGTTTTTCGACATCACCGGGATCAACGCCTCGCTGTGGTTCGCGCGCGAGTCCTTCAACCGGGCGCTGCTGTTCATGCACGGCGACCTCGTGCTGTCCGACAAACTGGCGCAAGCCCTCTTCACCGCGCCCGAAGCCTCGCTGGTCACCTACGACAGCAACGTCATGGACCCGCGCGAGATCAACATCAGGGCCGAAGGCGGCCGGGTGACGCGCTTTGGTGTCAATTTCACCGGCTACAGCGGCGCCTACGCGGGAGCCATAAAGCTCTCGGCGCAAGCGGCCCGGCTGTTCGCCGACACCCTGGACCAGCGGATCCGGCGCGGCTTCAACGAACCGCGCACCTACTATTTCTTCGTGATGCGACGGTTGATCGCGCATCCCGACGTGATGCTCGCGCCCTTCGATTTCGCCCCGTTCCGCTGGCAGGAAATCGATTACGCCAGGGACATCGCCGCCGCCAGGCTGTGCGTCAGCGCCGGGGGCTCCCGCGATGCCTGACGGTTCGTTCGCGGACAGCACGCTCGGCCCGCGCGCCGGCAACACGGACTGCGTGGTGCTCGACGCCGCAACCCCGCCTGTCGATCCGCGCGCATTCGCAGCCGCGATCCGGCTGGTGCTGGCGGGACAGTCGGGCGAACTGGCGCGCGACCGCAACGGCATCTGCTACAGGGTCGACCTTGTCCGGTGCGATGGCAGCTCGCGCTCGGCGATCCTGAAGATTCCCCGCCCCGGGCCGCAGCGCACCAATCCTGAAACCACGTTCGCCTGGGAAGCCCGGATCCTTGCATCGCTGCCCGCCGCCGGCATTCCCGGGGCGCCCGCGCTGCTGGGCCGCGTGGCCCATGGCGACACGCATTTCCTGTTCCTGGAAGACGTTCCGGGCAACCATCCGGATCCCCGCGTCCATCCGCTCGACACCCGCCATGTGGGCGCGCTGCTCGAGCACTTCCACGCGATGGATACCCGCGGCCTGATGCACTACGACCTCAAGCCCGCCAACATCCTGATCGATGGCGCACAGGTCGGCTTCATCGACTACGAGTTCGCGCGCTTTCGCAGCCACCTCAACGCCTACGCGCCGGACAGCGACGCCTTCTGCGCGGACTTCAACGTATCGATCAACGGCTTCTTCCCCGCGCGCTCGAACGTCGCGAATTTCGAGTTCCGCGCGCTCGATTGCTACCTGCGTGATGCCGCCGCGGAACCCGCGACGGCCGACGCCCTGCTCAACGACTGGTTGCGCGGCAAGTCGGGCTATCACCGGAGGATGGCGGCGTTCCTGGCCCAGCTGCGCGACTCGTCCGCCGAGCTCATGGCGATCACCAGCGGCATCCCGGCCGCAGCGGCTCGCGCACGACTGGGCGCGGCCGCGCAGTTCGAGGTACTGCTGGCGAACCTGTTCGCGCAACCCGGCGCGGCGGTGTCGCGGTTGGAGCGGCAACTGATGGCATACCGTTGCGCGGTCTTCGAGCGGCATGCGCCCGAAGCTGCCCGGTTGCGCGCAACCATTCAGGCCGGGATCGGCGCCGCCAGGGCGCGGGGCGCAACGCTTCCCGACGCTTACTGCCGGGCGATCGCCAGGGTGCTCGAGCTAGTGGGACGCAGCGTCGAGGACGCCCCCGGCTGAGGCGTTGCGCGAGGCAACCCGGGCCATGCGCGCCTGGCGACGGCGCCGCAGCAGGAAGCACAGGATCTGCACCGTACGCGAAGGGATCTCCCGGGGGTGTCGCAGCGGGTGCGGGTGACGAGCCGCCATGAACCGTACGGTCTTCCATACCGGGCACGGCGAGCCGCCCAGCGCCAGCCAACGCACGTAGTCCGCGTTCCACTGCGGATCGGCAAAATCCATCCACGGCTTGTGATGACCAACCGCGTGCACGACGCGCGCCCGGGCTGCGCCGGGGCGATGCCGGAACACGTTGTATTCGGGCAACAGTTCCGCCGGCTCCACACGCTGGTGCTGCAACCACAGGTTCAGGATGCCCTGATCGCCCATGATCACCCGGTCCGCATGGCGCACGGTGGCGTCGAGCAGCCAGTCCCTGGCGCTCTCCCGGCCCGGCAAAGCGTCGGACAGCGCGAACACACCCGCGTTGAAGAACGGGCGGTCCATGTCGAAGCCTTCGATGTCCCGGCTGAAGTTGAAGCGCAGCGGCTTGTCCTCGCGCGCAAAGGCCGCGCCGGAGGCGCCGCGCTCGAGCAGCTCCGCGGTATCGCCGCAGATCAGGATGTCGGTGTCGAGCCAGATCACGCGCGAATAGCGGTTCAGAAGCTCGAAGCACTCGTACTTGGCGTAGACGATCTCGGAGAACGCCCGCAGCGCATGGGCGGGAATGTTCCTGCGAATGCTCTCCGCGCAACGGTACGCGACGAAATGACAGTCGCGCAGCCGTGCCAGCAGCGCGAGATCCCCCGCGGGAACTCCGTTGTGGAAGATGACGACGTCGTAGCCATCGGCCGGCGGGAAGCGCTCGAGGCCCAGCAGCACGTTCGCCGCGGCAAACGCCATGTCGGCCGTGATGCCGAGCACCACGGCCACCGGCCGCTTCGTCACGTCACCGCCCATGGATTCGAATGCATCATTGCCGCGGGCAGCCAAAGCTGTCCCGCAACCCCGAGGGGCGGCGGGATGTCACGCGCGGCCCGGCTTATGGTGCCGTCGCGGACGCTTTCGCCCTGGCGCGGGCTCCGGGCTTCGGACCACGCCTGGCCGGGGCCTTCTTCGCGGGACCTTGTTTCGCCGTCGCCGCCTTCACCGTTCGCTTGACGGCGCCAACCGCTGCCGCGCGCTTCTTCGCCGCCGCCTTGGGGGCGCGCTTGGCTGCAGCCTTTGCCTGCCGCTTCGCGCTGGCGCCGGCCTTCTCGACACGCTTGACCGCGGCCGCCACACGCTTCCTGACCGAGGTAGCGGTCTTGCCCTTGCTCGCCTCGCGGGCTTGCGCAAGCATCTCGGTGGCGTACTTGGCGACCTGCTCGTTGATCTCGCGGATGAGGTCGTAAATGGCGCCTATCGACTCGTCCTGGATCCGCTTGATCTTCTTCGCCGGGCCGCTCAGCGCGTCGAGTTTCAGCAACAGCTTGAGCGGCTTGTCGGCGATAGCCTTGTGGATCTCTTCGGCGGAGGTCGCTCCTTTGTCGATCGCATCCTGGATCAGGTGGATCAGCGATTTCTTCTTGGCCATGGGACAGTCTCCTCGTTGAAAGTTCTTCACCCTAATCCGCCAACGCTCCGGCGCGCAACCGTGCCAGATCAATAATTCACCACTGCGCGCCGGGCGAATGCACAATGCCAGCATCGGTGTTGCCGCGACGTGAACGGGCCGCGGGAGCGGGGCGCATCATTCGGACTGCGTCATCGGCTCGCCCGGCTGCGACGGCGCAATGACATCAACCGGCGGCGTGGCGACGCCCGGCGCGGACGTGGTGACGCCCGGCGCGGGCCTGGCGACGCGCTTGCGTGCAACCGCGGGACGCTTCGCGACGGACGACGCCGCGGGCGCGGCGACTGCCGCCTTGCGTTTTGCCGGAGCGCTCGCCGTGACGGACGCCTTCGCGACTCGCTGCTTCGCGGGCGCAGCCTTGGCAACACGCTGTTTCGCGGGCGCCGCCTTGGTTGATGCAGCCTTCGCCGGTGCAGCCTTCGCCGGTGCAGCCTTCACCGCGCGCTTTTTCGGCGCGGCCCTGGCGGCACGCTTGGCGGGCGCCGCCTTGGCCGCGCGCTTGTTCCCGGCCGGCTTCGCCCCGGGCACCAGGCCGGCCTTGCGCGCCTGCGCCAGCTTGTCCGCCGCGAACGCGCGCACCTGCTCGTTGATGTCGCGGATCGCCTCGCCGACGGTGCCGATCGATTCGTTCTGCACCTTGCGCAATCGCTTCGTCGGATCGAGCTTCCCGAGCTTCTTCAGCGGCATGTCGGAGACCGACTTCACCACCTCCTCGACGGTGCTCGCGCCCCTGGCGATCGCATCGCGAACCACGTCGATCAGCGTCTTCCTCTTGCCTTTCATGATTCACCCTCCGGTTCGATCAGCGCTGTGCGAAACATGCGAAAAGACTATTCCCGATCGTTCGCGATGCGCAACCGGCGCAGATCAACATTTCGGCACGGATGCGCTCCCCCGCATCTGCCTGTTAGCCTTGTCGCGCGCGAACGCCAGACGAGGAACCGGAGCATGAAGACCATCACCGACATCGCCAGCGCCGCGCAGGTACTGGCGTTCTGGTTCGAGGAGCTCACGCCCGCGCAGTGGTGGCACAAGGATGAAGCGCTCGACGCACGGATCGCGCAGCGCTTCGGCGCCACGCTCGCGGCGGCCAGGGCCGCGGAGCTCGCCGGCTGGCGCGACTCGGCAGGCGGGCGGCTCGCCGAGGTGATCGTGCTCGACCAGTTCTCGCGCAACGTGTTCCGCGACCGCG
>Ga0138256_10006535_pt1 | contig 12325 bp, 10 predicted proteins | sample KNB2016incub_MG_FD_105486 | JGI IMG/M metagenome (GOLD analysis project Ga0138256, IMG submission 105486) | Active sludge microbial communities from wastewater in Klosterneuburg, Austria - KNB2014incub_MG | ecosystem: Engineered > WWTP > Activated sludge > Unclassified | place: Austria... | reverse complement strand
TCCATAATAGTGAGAAGTTCTGCAGTTGTATCATCTTTACTCAATACATCCATGCTGATTACTTCATCATTTGGAATAAGTTTGATTCCACGTACTCCTATAGTTCCTCTACCCATTGGTCTGACTGAAGTCTCACCAAAGCGAATAGCTTTTCCTTGTTTGGTTACGATAAGAACGTCATCTGTTCCTGTAGTAAGATTACTCCAGACAAGCTCATCTACAGAATCCAATTTAATAGCAATCATTCCTCCACGTCTGATGTTCTCAAACTCTGAAAGAGCAGATTTTTTCACAGTTCCTTTTCTTGTTGTGAGAAAGACAAAGCCCTTTTTCTGATCTTTTTTAGTAATAATAAAGGACTCTACTTTTTCGCCTTGTTCTATATTGAGAAGATTGACAATTGCTGTTCCTTTACTCGTCCTACTACTCTCAGAAATTTCGTATACTTTGATTTGATAGACTTTACCTCTATTTGTAAAGAAAAGAATATTGTCATGAGTCATAGCCGATCTGATATGTGAAATTGCGTCTTCTTCTTTGGTAGTCATTCCACGAATACCCTTGCCTCCCCTATTTTGAGTTTGGAATGAGTTCATGGACTGTCTTTTGATGTAGCCTGTTTGGGTCATTGTTACAACTGTTGCTTCATTTGCAATAAGATCTTCTTCAGAAAACTCTCCAACTTTACTTTTGAATACTTTTGTTCGGCGTGGATCAGAGTATTTATCTTTCAGTTTTTCAAGCTCTTCTTTAATGACGACAAGGATTTTCTCAGGGTGTGCAAGAAGGTCTAAAAGGTATGCGATTGTTTCACGAATCAGGGTTAATTCATCCTCAATTTTTTGTCTTTCAAGTGCTGCAAGTCGTCGAAGTTGCATATCAAGGATTGCTGTGGCTTGAATTTCTGTCAGAGTGAATTTCTCAATAAGGTTTTTCTTTGCAGCATCCTGATCTGATGATTCACGAATAGTTTTGATTACCGCGTCAATATGATCAACTGCGATCTTGAGACCTTCGAGAATATGTTCTCGTGCTCGAGCTTGCTTGAGTTCAAATTCTGATCTTTTTCTGATAACTGTGTATCGATGTTTGAGATACTCTTCAATAATAAGTTTTAGGTTGAGAGTCTGAGGGGTTCCGTTCACTAGTGCAACCATATTTACTGGAAAACTTGTCTGAAGTGAGGTTAATTTATAGAGATTGTTAAGGACTTTTTTTGGTGCAGCGTCTCTTTTTAATTCAACTACGACACGAAGTCCTCGTCTGTCTGACTCATCACGAAGATCTGAGATCCCTTCGATTTTCTTTTCTTTTGCAAGATCTGCAATACGAGAAACGAGTAAAGCTTTATTTACTTGATAAGGGATTTCAGTAATAATAATCGCTGACTTTCCTTGCCCAATTTCTTCAATATCTGCTTTTCCTCGAATAATAATTTTTCCACGACCTGTGACATATGCACTTTTAATTTCTGTAATGTCGTAAATACTTCCAGCAGTTGGAAAATCAGGTCCTTTGATGAATTCAAGAAGTTCATCAATCGTAACTTCACAAGTAAGTTCTGTCTCAAGAGCTCCTTCTGTTTTTCTTTCTGAAGTAGTTGAGTGAAAGGTCGTTTTATTGATTGTGTATAAAATTGCATCTATGACTTCCCCAAGGTTATGTGGTGGAATTTTTGTTGCCATACCGACAGCAATACCTTCAGAACCCATGAGAAGTAAATTTGGCAAAAGTGATGGAAGATATGCTGGTTCATCAAAGCTTCCGTCATAATTTGGAACAAAATCTACTGTTTCTTTATCAATGTCATGAAGCATCTCAAGTGAGATTGCTTGTAGTTTTGCTTCAGTATAACGGTCCGCTGCAGGTGGATCTCCGTCAATTGATCCAAAATTACCTTGTCCATGGATGAGTGGATAACGCATTGAGAAGTCTTGAGCGAGACGTACGAGTGAGTCATAAATAGCAGTATTTCCATGCGGGTGGTATTTTCCCATTACTTCTCCAACGATACGCGCAGATTTGAGAAATTTTGCAGATGGTGTCAATCCCATTTCATGCATAGCAAAGAGTATTCTTCTGTGAACTGGTTTGAGACCATCGCGAACATCTGGGAGAGCACGAGAGACAATAACAGACATCGCATAATTCAAATACGATTTTTTCATCTCTTGTGAGATATCGATTGGTTGTAATTTTCCTATGTTACTCATAAAAAATAATAGCTTAGGCTATCGCATCTCGCTCTATTTTGAGCGAGAAACCAGAGTCTAAGCAGCTTTTAAAGACTTTTGTACAGCCTCAAGAGCGACTTCTTTATTTTTCCATTCTTTTAACTTGACCCATTTACCTGGTTCGAGACTTTTATAATTCTCGTAAAAATGTTTCATTTTGTTTTTAATTGCTTCAGGTACATCGGTGATATCGGTGAATTCACCAAAAAGTGGATCAATTTTCTTAGAAGGTACCGCGAGAATCTTTGTATCAATTCCTGCTTCATCTTCCATCTCAAGCATGCCAATAACAACTGATGGAATAACTGTTCCTGGTGCGACAGCATATTCAGAAAGAACCATGACATCTAGCGGATCCCCGTCATCTGCAAGTGTATTTGGCACAAATCCATAATTACTTGGGAACCTCATTGCAGTATGGAGGAATCGATCGACCATAATAACGCCGGAGTCTTTATCAAGTTCATATTTAATTCCACTATCTTTTGGTATCTCAACAAGTACGTTGATTTCTCCAGCTTGTGGATTTTTGCCTGATGATAGTTGTGTTATATTCATAGATTTCTCACCTCCTTAGATATCCAAAGTTGCTGAGATAGCATTACTTTGAATAAAGTGCTTTCGAGGTGGTACTTCGTCTCCCATGAGCATAGTGAATACTTGATCAGCTTCTTCTGCATCATTGATGTTTACATGCTTGAGAACTCTGTTCTCAGGGTTCATTGTTGTATCCCAGAGCTGTTCTGCATTCATTTCTCCAAGACCTTTATATCTTTGAACTGAAATATTTCCATTTGAACCTTTCTTCATGTCTGTCATAACAATGTCTCTTTCTTCTTCAGTATAAACATATCGAATATCCTTTCCTTTTTGTAGCTTAAAGAGTGGTGGCATAGCAACATAGAGATATCCTCGTCGAATAATTTCAGGCAAGTGTCTATAGAAAAAGGTCAAGATGAGTGTTTCAATATGTTCTCCATCTACATCAGCATCAGTCATGATGATAATTCGATGATAGCGCAACTTATCCATATTAATAACATCTCCAATTCCTGCTCCAAGTGCAATAATAAGTGCTTTGACTTCTTCATGCTCAATCATCTTATCTAAACGAGCTCTTTCAGTATTAAGAATTTTTCCTTTGAGTGGAAGAATTGCCTGGAATTTTCTGTCTCTACCACTTTTTGCACTTCCTCCTGCACTATCTCCTTCTACAAGATATATTTCAGAAAGAGCAGGATCTTTTTCTTGGCAATCAGCTAATTTTCCAGGAAGACTTGAGCCTTCAAGAGCTCCTTTACGGATTACAGCTTCTTTTGCCGCTTTTGCCGCAAGACGAGCTTTTGCCGCCAAATACACTTTCTCAAGAATTCTTTTCGCATCTGCGGGATTTTCCTCAAAGTACATTTGAAGACCTTCTTTTGTAGCTTGCTGGACGAGCGGTTGAATTTCAGAATTACCGAGTTTTCCTTTTGTTTGTCCTTCAAATTGAATTCGATCCTGAGGCATTTTAAGATAGACAACAGCGGTGAGTCCTTCTCTCGTATCATCTCCAATGACTGAATCCTCTTCATTTTTAAATGCACCTATTTTCTTTCCATAATCATTAATTGCGCGAGTAAGCGCCATTCTAAAACCTGTGAGATGTGTTCCTCCATTAATTGTTGGAATAACGTTGACAAATGACTCAACGCTTTCTGTATAAGTGTCGTTGTATTGTAGTGAGAATTCAACTTCGACGTCCCCAACTATTTTTTGCATGTAAATTGCTTTGTGAAGGGGATTTTTGTTCTCATTTATTTTCTCTATGAGTGCCTTGATGCCACTTTCAAAATAGTAATTTACTTCTTTAATTTCTTCTCCACGAAGATCATAGAAGTGGAAATATACTTTGGGAACGAGATATGCTCTATCTCGAAGAACTTTTTTAATAAAATCAAAATCAAACTCGATTGTTTGAGTAAAGATACTTGCATCTGGGAAAAATGTCACTGTTGTTCCCGTCTCCCTTTCTACTTCAAGTGCAAGCTTGGTATCTTTGACTACATCTACAGAAGTTTGTGCTTCTCCTCTTTTATATTCTTGTCGGTAAAGTTTGCCATCTCTTTTTACTTCTACCCATAGCCAGTCAGACAGTGCATTCACAACAGATGAACCCACTCCGTGAAGACCTCCTGAAACCTTGTATGCAGATCCTCCAAATTTTCCTCCTGCATGAAGTTTGGTCATGACCATCTCAAGTGCAGATTTATTATAACCAGGCATCATGTCTACAGGAATTCCTCTTCCATCATCGACAACAGTTGCAGAACCATCTTTATTGAGTAAAATCCAGACATTTTTTGCAAAACCTGCAAGTGCTTCGTCTACCGCATTGTCTACTATTTCTCTGAGGGATTCATGAAGGCCAGTGCTATCGGTGGATCCGATATACATACCAGGTCTTTTGCGTACTGGTTCAAGTCCTTCAAGGACTTGAATTTGCTGTGCGGAATAATCAGATGAGTTAGTTTTAGCCATGAACAAAGATCAGTATATCAGTCGTTTCGGGTATTTTCAACACAGAGTCGTCATCTGTCTTGAGAAAGTGTGAGAAAAACGTGTTCAAGAGTCATTCTCGTGTTGGTATTTGTTCTACTGAGTGTTGTATGTGCTTTGAGAATTTCTCTTACTGCTTTTTTTTCATATGAGGAATTTTCTCCAGCCTCAATTTTTTTAAAAAGGTTTTGACGAAGAACAATAAGTGTTTGTTCGAGAATACTCAGGGTTTTTGATGAGTCTTTTGCAAGTACTTCTGCATATTTAAGTGCTTGTGATGGTTTGAGTGGTGACGTTCCCTGCAAGAGCTCTTTTGATTCAGGTATGTCATCGACAAAAGTATTTTCAACTGAGAAGAGAAAAACACGAGAAAGTACTGTTGGAATAAATGCATCTGTATTTTTGGCAAGGAGAAAGAGAAGAGTATGCGCTGGTGGTTCTTCAAGCATTTTGAGTAGTGCATTTTGCGCTGGAAGAGTTAGCTGCCCAGCTGAGGCGATAATGATCGCTTTTTGAGTCCCTTTAAAGGGAGTGAGATACATTTGTTTTTGAATGTCTCTTATGCTCTCAATTGTAAAAGAAAGTGCTTTTTCATTTTTTTTCTTCTGTGTCTCGAGACTGAAAATAGTTCTATCAAGGACATCAATTGAGTGCTTCGTACAGTAATCATGAATAAAAGTAAGTCCTTTTTCTTCATTTGGTGAAAGTATGAGAAATGACTGCATAGGAGTATTATAATTGATCTTTTATTTTCTTGACACTCAGATTGAAATTTCACTACTATAGAGGTAATGCCCGATTTATCACAAACTCAGCCAGTTCAAGCGCCACCACAACTTGATCCTACCAATCCTGCGATATCAGGTATAAATTCTGGAACTGCAATTCCTCATTCTGAAGGAAGTGATGCCATGACAGGGTTTGTTGATATTCTTGTATCTGAACACATTCTTTCTCCTCAACAAGCCCAGGATATAAAAGTGAGAAGTGCACTTGATGGCAAAACACCAGATACACTTCTTCGTGAGATGCATCTTGTTCCTGAAGATAAACTGGCTGAAGCAAAAGCTAAGTATTTAGGGATTCCATATATTTCTTTAAGCTCAACCTCGTTTGCTCCTCAAGCTATTAGTTTTCTCCCTCGTGCAGTTGTTGAACGATTTATGCTTATTCCCTTTTTCTATGATGAAAAAACTCAAACTTTACATATTGCAATGGCAAATCCAATTGACCTTGAGTCGGTTGATTTTGTTAAGAAAAAGACTGGTCTCAACGTTAAAACCTTTGCTGCATCCCAAACTGACGTTGAGAATGCAATTAATCAGCAGTATAGGCAAGAGCTTGTAGGTGAAGTTGGTGCAGCTATTAGAGAAACTGAAGAGTTTACTAAGAAAAAAGTAGTTGATAGTACTCAAATTGCTCAAATTATTAAAGAGGCGCCGATAGCAAAAATAGTATCAACAATTCTTGAGTTTGCTGTTATGAGTCGATCCTCGGATATTCATATAGAACCACAAGAAGATCGTGTGCGTGTTCGTTATCGTATTGACGGTATTTTGTATGACAAATTAAGTCTCCCAAAAAACGTACAAGAAGCTCTTGTTTCTCGTATTAAAATTTTATCAGAGTTGAAAATTGATGAACACCGTGCGCCTCAAGATGGACGATTTAATTTTAAAGTGAATGATGAAGAAGTCGATCTTCGTATTTCTATTATTCCTACAGTCAATGGTGAAAAGATTGTTATGCGTCTTCTTCGTAAATCTGGTGGTATTCCCACCCTACCTGAACTTGGTATTACTGGTACTTCTCTTAAAAATCTCGAACTTGGAATAGCTCGTCCCCATGGCATTATCTTGGTTTGTGGACCTACGGGATCTGGAAAAACAACAACACTTTATTCAGTTCTCGCGAAATTGAATACACCAAAAGTAAATATTATGTCCCTTGAAGATCCAGTTGAGTATCAGATTACTGGAGTAAATCAAGTGCAGATTAATCCAGCTGTTGGATTGACGTTTGCATCTGGACTGCGTGCTTTTCTTCGACAAGATCCAAATATCATTCTTGTAGGAGAAATTCGTGATAAAGAGACAACTGATTTGGCGCTTCAAGCTGCTCTGACAGGTCATTTAGTTTTCTCTACACTTCATACATCGAGTGCAGCCGGTGCACTTCCACGTTTGTTAGATTTAGGTGCTGAAAATTTCCTTCTTGCATCAACAATTAATGCAATTGTTGGTCAAAGAATTGCGAGAAAGATTTGTGAGGTTTGTAAAGAGGCATATACTCCCCCACAAACAGTCATTCAGTCAATAAAAACTATTTTAGGCAATTTATATACTTTTGAAGACGCAAAAGTGCAGCTATACAGAGGAAGAGGATGTAATGAGTGTGGTGCATCAGGGTATAAGGGGCGATTAGGTATATATGAGGTGCTGCCAGTAACAGCGAAAATAGCGCAACTTGTTCTAGAGAAGCCTGATTCAGCAACAATAGAAAAACAAGCAATCACAGAAGGTATGATAAGTATGATGCAGGATGGTTACTTAAAAGTTTTGAAAGGAGTAACAACACTTGAGGAAGTTCTTCGTGTTGCTCAGGAGTAATATGACAATTCATGAATTATTGCAATTAACTATAAAAAATAATGCTTCAGATCTTCATTTACTTGTGGGTATTCCGCCTTCTCTTAGAATTGATGGTTCACTCCGATATTTATCAAATTATGATCCTTTAACTCGTGAAATGGTTGAAGCTCTTATTTTTGAACTTATCAACCCAGAACAAAAAGAGCTGCTTCTTGCAAATAAAGAGCTTGATTTCTCATTTGGATTTTCTGATGGTGGCAGTGTTGAGGTAGGAAGATTTCGTATAAATGCATATTTTCAACGTGGAAATATTGCAGCTGCGCTTCGTTTTCTTCCACCGGTTATTAAGACTATCGAGCAGTTGCAGCTACCTAAAACATGTAATGATTTTGCATCGCTTCGACAAGGTTTTGTTTTGGTAACAGGCCCAACAGGTCATGGTAAATCAAGTACGCTCGCGGCAATGATCAACGAAATTAATCAAATAAAAGCTGAACATATTCTGACAATTGAAGATCCAATTGAGTATGTCTATCCCAAAGGAAACTGTATTATTTCTCAAAGAGAATTAGGAACAGATACTCATTCATGGGCAATGGCACTTCGATCTGCACTGCGTGAAGATCCAGATGTGGTTTTGGTAGGAGAGATGCGGGACCCTGAGACAATGCAGGCTGCACTCACCATTGCTGAAACAGGTCATCTCGTATTTGCTACTCTCCATACGAACTCTGCATCCCAAAGTATTGATCGTATTGTTGATGCCTTTCCTGATCATCAGAGATCACAAGTTCGTGTACAACTCGCTGCGACATTGAAAGGAATTATTTCTCAGCGACTTATTCCTAAAATTACTGGTGGTCGTGTCCCTGCTGTAGAAATTTTACTCGGTACTCCAGCAGTTGCAAGTAATATCAGAGACGGTAAGACACATTTAATAGACTCAACAATTCAAACATCAAAGGATGTGGGGATGATTACGCTTGAGGACTCACTTGGACAGCTTGTTAAGTCTGGTCAGGTAAGTCTTGATGTAGCAAAAGGGTTTGCAGTTCGGCCTGATGACCTCATGAGAATGATCGGATAATCGTGTATGAAACTTTTCTACCGCGCAGTTAATCAACAAGGAAAAATCGTCCGTGGACTTGTCGAGGCTAAAGATATCAATGAAGCTGTTGGCTATCTTCGTAAACAACAGTTAACTCCCATTAAGATTACAGAAGAAGGAAGTAAAACCTCACTTTCCTCACTTGTTAAGAAAAAATCTGCAAATTCAGAAGTTGTTTTTTTTACACGACAACTGGCTTCAATGCTTACCTCAGGACTGACAATTATGCAGTCGATGTCGATTTTGAAAAACCAAGTGCAAAACCCCTCAATGGCAGAAGTAGTCAATGGAATGATTGCAAATATTGAAGAAGGAAAATCATTGTCGAGCGCATTAGGTCAGTATCCAAAAGTTTTTACAACAGTTTATGTTTCACTCGTCAGAGCTGCAGAAGCTGCTGGACTTCTCGATAAAATTCTCGTTCGACTCGCAGACAATCTTGAAAAAGCACAAAAATTAAAGGGGCTTATCCGTTCAGCACTTATGTATCCAATTATTGTCGTTGTGATGATGGTCGGCGTTATGACAGTGATGATGATCTTTGTAATTCCACAGTTAAGTGGTTTGTATGAGAATTTAGATATCGAACTACCACTTCCTACACAAATTGTTGTTGGAATTTCAAATATTACGATTAAGTTTTGGCCATTTATGCTTGCCGGAACTGCTGGACTTATTTACTACATAAAAAGATGGCGAAAAACCGAGAGTGGAAGAAAAATAACTGATACTCTTTTACTCAAAACCCCAATCTTTGGCAAGCTGATTATGCAGTCAGTTATGGTTGAGTTTTCTCGTACATTTGGTCTTTTAGTTGGAACAGGTTCGCTTGTTGTTGAGTCGCTCAATCAAAGTGCAGATGTTGTGGGTAATGTGGTTTATAGACAAGCAATTCTTGAACTTTCCCAGAAAGTAGAAAAAGGAGTCACAATAGGAGATGCTATGTTGTCAGATCCTCTCTTTCCTCCTATTATTGTTGAAATGGTAAAGATTGGAGAGCAAACAGGAAAACTTGATGATTCATTGATGAGAGTTTCAGAATATTTTGAGCGAGAAGTTGAACAGACTATTAAAGGATTGACTACAGCAATGGAGCCTGCAATTATGGTGCTTTTGGCTGTGGGCGTAGGATTCTTAATTATCTCAATTATTACGCCAATTTATAATCTTATTAACCAGATTGCGTAGTTTATTGACTTTGTAGAGTGCCTTTCCTACACTAAATTTAACTTATATGAAGATACAAAAAATTATTGAAGGTGTTATTCTCGCTCTTCTTACACTCGTTGTTTATTTATTTACAATTAATCCCTATACCAAACCGTATTCTGTATATGCATTGATCTTTTGTCTCGCACTTTCCGCTGGTTTGTACTTTTATAGTCTTCGAACCATGCATAAGAATCATACTCGGATTCAGCCTCAAACAATAAAACTTTTGCTCTTTACCTTTGCAACCGCGATTCTATTGTGGGTAGGAAGTACAGGATGGGCTGTTTCACCTTTTTTCTATATGCTTTTTATTGTTGGAATATCGGTAGCATTTCTCTTTAGTACTTCTGCATCATTTTCCTTTGTTCTGGTACTAGTTGCAATTCTCCTACCTAATTTTGAGGGTGTCAGAGGGAATTTTGATATTGTGACAGTGCTGTCACTTCTTCTCATTATTCCTCTTTCTTACTTTCTTAGCCATGCATACTTAAAAGTGAAAGAGAAAGAAAAGAAAATTCTTATTCTTGAAGATGAATCGAAAAATGTAAGGTCAAAAGTAGATGAACTCCTCCATAATCAAATAACTCGAATGAGTGCACAACTTCGTGAACCAGTAAATGACATCAAACAAATTGCACTTTTTTATCCTCAAGCAAAGACAAAAAAAGATCAAGAAGAATATATATCGAGAATTGCAAAATCAAGTGAGAAAGCTTTGGAACTTCTGAATTCATTCGAAAAACAAACAACAGGACGATCAGTTGTCCACACGAAGAAAAGTTAGTTCACATATTTCTTGACTTGCTGGAGAAGATCTTCAGGTGTCATGTCTGCTTTATTTAAGTATGTCACAGCTCCAAGTCTTAATGCTTCTTTAATGACCGTATCATGACCTAAGTTGGTTAGGAGAAGAATTGGTCCATTTGCTATTTCTGGAGGAGCTGCTTGGAGTGATGTAAGTACACCAATTCCATCTTTCTTTGGCATCATGACGTCAAGGAGAATAACACTATAACCACCTTTTTGTAATTTTGCCAGGCCTGCTTCCCCATCAATAGCTGTCTCTACAATAAATCCCTCTGCTTTCAAAACTTCTTCATAAATGTCTCGAATATACATGTCGTCATCAACGACAAGAATTTTTTTTGAGTTATTTTGTGTCTGAGAATTTTGATCCATAGTAAAGAAGTACCAGAGTAGAGATTACTTGTCAATAAGATAAGCTTGCATTTGGTAAATTTTACTCAGTATACTAGACAGATGAGTAAAAAAACGACACCATTTGGACCACATTTGATGCTTGAAGCCTATAACTGCCCACCTGAGGTATTAAATGATGCCAATCTTGCATATAAAATCTTGGATGAGCTCCCAGAAAAGATTGGAATGCACAAACTAATTAAGCCTTATGTTGTTTTTGCTGAAGGAAATGAAAAAAAAGATCCAGGAGGATGGTCAGGTTTTGTTATCATTCAAGAATCACATGTTAGCTTACATACATTTATAAAAAGAAGATTTGTGACAGTTGATGTCTATTCATGCCGGGATTTTGACACAGATTTTGCAATTGAGTACTTCAAAAAAATGTTTAAAACTGACGATGTTGATTTTGTTATTGAACAACGTGGAAAAAGATATCCTGAGGAAAATATAGATTAAAATGGGAATATTTTTTGCTATCCTCTCCCCTGCTCTATATAGTGTCGTAAATTATGTCGACAAGTTCCTTCTTGAAAAATATCACATTCACCCTACAGTAATAGCTCTCTATAGTGGATCGGTTGCTGCAGTAGCAAGTCTCGGAATACTTTTTTTTACAGGTTTTCATCTTTTCCCTTTCATGACATCACTTATTTTAATCACTTCAGGTTTCCTCACAATGTTGACACTTATTCCTTATTTTAAAGCTTTATCACTGGATGAGACTTCTCGAGTTATACCTCTTTTTCAAATGGTTCCGTTATTTGTACTTGTTTTGAGTTTTATTTTTTTACAAGAGGTGATGACAATGAAACAGTATATTGGTTCGTTTTGTATTATTTTTGCTGCTTTTCTTCTCTCTGTAGAAAAGGTTGATGCAAAAATATTCCGTCTCAGAAAAGCTTTTTTTTATATGGTCATAGCAAGTGTTTTAAGTGCGATTTCATTGATACTTTTTAAGGTTGGTGTTGGAGAGATAGATTTTTGGCATACACTTCCCTACGAAGGTTTGGGGATTGTTTTGGGTTCACTTGCAATAATCTCATATAAAGATAATATTTCTACTCTTTTAGTACAGACAAAAAAACTTCCTAAAAAACTTTTTCTATTTATCAGTCTGAACGAAATTATTTTTGTATCATCAAGGTACACAGCATTTTTTGCGTTATCACTCATTCCTGCAAGTCTAGTGAGCGTGTTGAGTGGTTTTCAACCTTTTTTTGTATTATGTCTTGGGGTAGTTCTTTCACTTTTTATTCCTCATCTTATAAAAGAACTTCTTTCTAAAGAAACGATCCTTTTAAAAGTAGTCGCGAGTGTCATAATACTTATAGGAATTTATCTTATTTCTTAGAGATTGTGTATTTTTTTATGTATGAGACAGGATTCCATTGCTTTTTTGCAAATCGAAGACCTTCAATTCCAAGATCGCACTCAATATT
>Ga0138256_10006534_pt1 | contig 12325 bp, 15 predicted proteins | sample KNB2016incub_MG_FD_105486 | JGI IMG/M metagenome (GOLD analysis project Ga0138256, IMG submission 105486) | Active sludge microbial communities from wastewater in Klosterneuburg, Austria - KNB2014incub_MG | ecosystem: Engineered > WWTP > Activated sludge > Unclassified | place: Austria... | reverse complement strand
CGTATCGATATTGTCCTTGATGGCGATAGGAATTCCATGAAGCGGACCTCGCAGGCGGCCGTTCATGATCTCCTGCTCAGCTGTGCGGGCCTCTTCCATCGCGTGCTCGCGTGTAACCGTAATGAAAGAGTTCAACCGCTGATCCAATCGGTCGATCCTATCAAGACACGCCGTTGTAAGTTCGATGGGAGAGACCTTACGGTTAGCAACCGCCGAAGCGGCCTCGCTCAGGTCGAGCTGTGTGACGTCGCGGGACACGGCGGAGTTGGAATGGCCTTGACGACCGCAATTTACGGCAAGAGCACCAACGGCCGCAGAAACGCCGACGATGAAAGTTCTCCTGTCGATTTTCTCTCTCATAGACCTTTAGACTAGCCGTACATTCTCATAAGCCGACCATTTGTTCGTCGGAGGCACAGCCGCCTCCTAGAAAGTTGGATGCGTCTCACGATCAGGCAAGCCTGACCGCACAACTCTGGGGCGAGCCCTAGGGCTTAAAGTCAAAAGAAACCCATCCGGAAACCTTTGGTTGGAACACCTGACAAAGTTGTGGGTGAAAATTTAAGTTCCTTTGCTGCTTCGAGTGCCGCGTCATGGAATCTAACAGGCCCGCGAATGATATCTGCATTAATTACGTTACCGTCAACATCAGTTGTGATTTTCACGTCGACTCGAGCAGTCTGCTTCGGTTTAATATCTGGCGGGTATTGTGGTTGCTTAAAGTTAACTGCTCGACGATTCATCCAACCCGCTGAAATAATCTTTTCGTTCCGAGGAGTATTTACATTTAACCGACCATAACCCGCTTCAAAGAATTCGGATATGTCCTTTGCTGTTTCATCTAGTCTTCCTGTTCGTGAACAACAACATCTAGTTGAGTAAGTAGTCTTATCATCGTTGACGTAGGCGTAAATCAGATACTTATCGCCTATTTTCCATCCCTGCACACAGCCATAGATGTAGTTCTTAATCGTTACAATCGAATCAATATTCTGTTTCCACACATGATCGACCGTTATCTTCACGGTTTCATAATATCGATTTTGTTGATCAGGCTTGGACTTATGGATATCGAGAATCTCGCCTGTAAAGACAACAGTTGCGTCCTTATATTCTTCAAGCGCAGTTATATTGGGTTTTGCACACGCGCACTGCGCGGTCGCCATTTCTGGTAATGAAATGGAAACGAAACCAACTGCGAGAATAAAAAAAACGAATTTGGTCATAAGCTTCATTTGCCGATTACACGGCAACTCTTTCTACTCGATTATAGACGGTGTCGCGTTCGACAGCCTCGAAGCCTGCTCGGTGGATCATTTCGATGATCTCTTGTTTGGTCATTTTGACTTCGTTGTTCGATTCGACGGAGTAGCTGTGGGTGAGTTCATCGCCGGAAAAGACCTACCATATTTTAGTTAAATCGAGTTTGAAGCCCGGGAGCACGTCTTCGCCGGAGACTGATTTGGGGTTATCAAGAATCTCCGGTTGGCGGTCGGGGCGGTAAATATGCACAGTGTTTCGAGACGGATCGATCAGCCAGCCCAAACGAAGCCCGTTTTCGATGTATTCCTCCATCTTAGCCTGTTGCTCGCCGAGTTTATCCGAAAACGACAAAAGCTCGATCACAAAATCAGGGCAGAGTGCCAGAAACCGTTTTCGTTCGGCCTTTGTAAATTTTTCCAATCGTGTTCTTTGAGTCCATGCCGCATCGGGTGCGTATGTAGCGCCGTTAGGCAAAATGTAACCGCCGTTGGACTCGGTTGCCACGCCGCTACCGTCCTTATTGGCCCAGCTCGTCAATTGGAAGTTAATTTGTGAGTTTTCGTAACTCGATTCGAACCCTGTTGGCGACATCAGCGTTACTTCTCCATCTTTTGTAAGTTCCGCACGCATGTTGGGATTCTGCCTTGAGAATTCCCAAAATTCATCCGGTGTCATCTTCGACGCGTCCTCATCGAACGAGATGTAATATTTGACTGCCTTGGTCCGCTCCGGCAACCATCGCGGCACAAGAAAACTTGTTAAATCTGCATTCATCTATTCACCTCAAACGGCAATATTCTCCACACGATTATACACCGTGTCGCGCTCTACGGCTTCAAAACCTGCACGCTCGATCATTTCGATGATCTCCTGTTTGGTCATCTTGACTTCGTTGTTCGATTCGACGGAGTAGCTGTTGGTGAGTTCGCCGCCGTCGGTTATGGTGCCGTCTAGGTCTTCTCTTTCCGCGTTCATAAAGGTATCTGATTTGTGGCGCAGTGAATGCCACCTCCGCCGCGGTTAATACCGAGCGTGAATATCTGCACGACCTGTCGATTAGGAAACAATTTTGCAAATGTTTTGCGAGTTTCTTCGTCTTTTAGCTTTTGCGATTCTGGCATTCCTTCTTTCCAGTACTTTGGAATCAGAACGACTCTGTTACTCACAAAAAAATTCGCATAGCTGGCGGCAGGCACCCGATAAATTGTGTCTCCTTTTTTGAATCCGTTCCGCTCATACGTTCGGAGGTTTGTGTCATCGACCGTGAGCGTAAACTTCAGTTGTTCGATCTCGGGCATGGGGATTCGAACGATCTTCAGTTTTTTGTCGTCAGCAGTTGTCGCGTTTTGAAGGATCTTTGCATTAGCCTCAAGCATAGGATAGTTAAGCTTGTCCACCGGACTCTTTTCGCCATCGGCCTTGGCGATGTATGGCAAAACAACGGTCGTTTCGTCAACGAACCTAGCCAGTTCATCGACGTGCATATTCGCTCCGCCGCCATAATAATTCGCGAAAAACGGTGCGCCGTTTGGAAATTGTTTATCCTCGGCCAACCCTTTTTCGAGCCAAATCACCTTTCGTGCGCCGAGCGTCCTTTTGAGTTCGTTTTCGATCTCAGTTATCGATCTGCCCGGATTTCGCTGGGTCGCCATATCCTTGATGACCAGCAACGTTCCGCGTCCGTTCGACTCGATTCCACCGCCTTCGAAATAATATTCGCTTTTTATGATCGGCAGCTTCAATTGTCGCGACAATGTTTCTTCCCATACGCCAAACTTCTTTTCCTGTTCAGATATAGGGTTGCCGGTCAGTTGTGGAAATCGACCGTATGACGAGTAGACAAAATCAACGATCTGTAATGCTCCTTTCGAATCTTTGACGAACATCGCATAGTCGCGAACAAAAAAATCGGCAAATGGATCGATCACAAATTCGAGTTTTGAAGCATCGATGTTGCGGTCGGTCATATATTTGACAGCCATCTCCTTCATGCCATCGGACGCGACATTCATTGTGAGTTTGACGTTTGGCAAAAGGGCTTTAACAATATCGCATGACACCGAATCGCGCCTTTCCTGCCCAAACCACGTCAGCCAAACTCTATCCTGGGGTTCCCACTCAGCGGGCAATCTGAGGTCGTTCGCCAGAAGGTTAATTCCGAACAGAAGGACCAACTGAAATAGAACTAAAGATCGCCTAATAGTCATCAACTAAACCTCCTTTGTTTCTTCGCCCCAAGGTACTATAGCGCCGCGACGCGATTATAAACCGTATCCCTTTCCACGGCCTCGAACCCCGCGCGTTCGATCATCTCAATGATCTCCTGTTTTGTCATTTTTACTTCGCCGCCAGATTCGACGGAGTAGCTGTGGGTTAGTTCGCCGCCGTCGGTTATTGTGCCGTCGAGGTCGTTGGCGCCGAAGTGGAGGGCGGTTTGGGCGGTGGATTTGCCGAGCATTACCCAGTAGGCCTTGATGTGGTCAAAGTTGTCGAGCATCAGGCGCGAGACGGCGATGGTTTTTAGATTGTCGATGGCGTCAGGGCCGGGAAGCGTGGAGAGTGCGGTTCCGGGCGGGTAGAAGGCGAGCGGAATAAAGCACTGGAAGCCGCCGGTTTTGTCCTGTTGCTCTCTTAATCGAACGAGGTGATCAATGCGGTCTTCGGTCGATTCGATGTGGCCGTAGAGCATCGTGGCGTTGGTTTTTAGGCCGGCCTTGTGGACCTTACCGGCGAGTTCGAGCCAGCGGTCGCCGTCGCATTTGTGATCGCAGATACGCGAACGTGTCGGTTCGGCGAAGATCTCAGCCCCGCCGCCGGGGCACGAATCCATTCCGGCCGCATGGAGCTTTTCGATCACATCCTCGTCGCTCATTTTGTAAAAGCGTGCAAAGAAATCCAGCTCGACCATCGTCAGAGCTTTGAGATGCAGCTTGGGGAATTCACGCTTTAGCGATGAGAAAAGGTCGGTATAATACTCGAAAGGCAGTTTGCTGTTCAGCCCGCCGACGATGTGGAGTTCGGTTGCTCCTTCATTTACAGCGTCGCGGGCTATTTGGATGCCTTCGTCGATCGAATGAGTGTAGGCACCTTCCTGACGTGCACGTTTGTAAAAACCACAGAATTTGCAATCGGCGACGCAAATATTTGTGTGATTAAAGTGGCGGTTGACGTTGTAATACGTCGTCAATCCGTGCTTTTTTCGGCGAACCGTATCGGCTAGTTTACCTAGTGCGTTGAGGTCTGTTGTGTTGTAAAGTACGACGCCTTCTTCAAAAGTAAGGCGTTCGCCGTCTTCGACTTTGAAAGCAATCTCTCTAAGCTGCGGATCGAATGAAAACTGCATAAGCACATTATTATAGTGTCTTATTGCCGTTTCTGCATCATTTCGCCGACCTGTATTAGGTCAACAATTGGAATTCAAACCATTACACACGCAGGGAACCTCGGAAGCCCCTGGCCGCATAATATGACTCTGCTCCGTTGCAATAAACAAAGACCCTTCCAAACCGATAGTCGCAAAAAAGAGCCCCGCCCAGATCTCTAAAATCCGGGGGTGTTTTGACCCAACTGGACGTTTTAGTGTCGAAATTCCCGAGTTTTTGCAACGCCCGGGTTTCTTCCTCAGACAGTAACTCAATCCCCATAGCGGCGGCAGTGTCCAACGCATTGCCTTCGGGTTTATGCTCTTTTCGCGATTCCCACGCTCTGCGATCGAAGCAGAGACTTCGACGTCCCTTTGGACTTTCCGGCGAGCAATCGTAGAAGATATACTCGCCAGACTTTTTATCAAACCCGACCACATCCGGCTCACCGCCGGTGCCGTCCATTTGCGCGAGTGACCACAACTTTTCGGGCTTTGATGTTAGTCGTTCAACCAAAGCTGCCCAACGTATGCCCTTATGGCGCACCATATTTTTTTCAAACCGTTCCTTTAACTCAGCTAGAAGGTGGTCACGGTCTGCGGGCAGTAAGATTTTTTTAGTACTTTTCATGATTTTTTGATTGAACTTAGCCAGAGATAATTGCCGGTGACTTTCGATTCAGCTTACAGCCGCGCGGCGATGCTCGGGCCTAAAGTGCCACGACACTACGGTCAGTGCGAGAAGCAGCAACGCCGGGAATATTTCGCCGAATGGATCCCGCATCACGACGTGCGAAATCAACGCCCCGGATGCGACAAAGAAAAATCCCGCATATGCCCATTCCTTAATTATCGGCAGTTTGGGTGCAAGTATTGTGAATACACCGAGTATTTTCCAGGTTCCCAAAATTGTCAGTAGGTATTCAGGATAGCCTAAGTGTGTAACACTCTGAACGCCTTCCGGAACCTTGAGCAACTGGACAATTGCGCTTGACATCATGCCGAGAGATAGCCAGAGAGTGGCAACCCAATAGATAATTTTATTTCTCATAGTTTCTTATTCAGTCGCCCGACAATTTCCTGCAGTCGGTCATGTGCCATATTTATTCCTTGTGCAAACGGAAGCCGCAGCATATTGTCACGATCAGCGACGGATCTATAGATGATCTGCATAGTTAGTTTGCTGGTTTCACCAGTTAGTGCTTCAAAATCCAGGAACTCGAGTTGGACCGGAAAGGGCGTATTCTCCATCTCGAATGTTCGTGTGATCTTAGCTTGCGAAACAAACTCGTGGATCGAACCGTTGGCACGAAATACCACATTTCCCTGTGGATCGGATGTCTCAAATTGATACCCGCCGTGCTTTTTGCTTTCCAGCTTCAGCACCTTTGTTCCCATCCACTGTTCGACTATTTCCGGCTCAACATAGGCATTAAAAAGTAAATCGAGCGGCAGGTCAAATTCGCGTATGATCAGTAAATCTTGTCGGCCGTCTTCGGCTTCGATTTTTGTTTTGCGTTCCATATAATCGGGCTCAAATTGTGGCGGTTCCCTTGCTAACGTCCGGGCCTCTGCCCGTAATTTTTCATCACAGCTTCCAGGTTATTAAATCTGTCGTCCCACATATCGCGGAACGGCTCGAGAAAATCGGCCACTTCCTTCATTTTTCCAGCATTAAGGAAATAGTGATTTTCCCTGCCAATTTGCTTTTGCCGAAGCAACTCACACTCCGTAAGTATCTGCAGATGCCTGGAAACTGTCGGCCTGGCCGTATCAAAGTTTGCGGCGATGGCCCCCGCCGTCATCGTCTGCGTAGCAACCAGCAGAAGAATCGCCCTTCTTGTTGGGTCCGCCAGGGCCTGAAAAACATCTCGTCTTAAATTCATCGCGTAGCTATTTAACTACAAATATACATGAAGTCATTTGGCTACGCAAGCGGCATCAAGCGAATATTCCGAACAAGATTTCGCAGAACTAAATTGCATCCTTTCGGATGACATCGTGACACGGTTGAGCAGGATTATCTATAATTGCTGAACCATGAAATTTGGAAAAGTAGAAAACTTGGAAGACGTCGATTTCACCATTCCGTTGGACAATCCGGACACTTCGAGAATATTGGCCTCAGCAAAGCGGGAGGATTTACGTATCTATGTGGGCTGCGCAAAATGGAACAGCAAGGACCTTAAGGGATTTTATCCGAAAGGAACCAAAGATGAACTAGCGTACTACGCATCTCAATTTAATTGTGTCGAGCTAAACGCCACTTTTTACAAGCGTTATTGGGAAAAACAGTATACGGCCTGGCGTGAAGACGTGCCGCCCGGTTTTAAGTATTTTCCAAAATTTAATCAGAGCATCACGCATTTTTCTCGGCTAAAGGATGTGGAGGATAAGGTCGCGGAATTTATGGAAAATGTGACCTTCCTAAAAGAAAAGCTTGGCATGCTGTTTTTACAAATGCACAACAATTTCGGTGCGAAGGATTATGACAGGGTAGAGGGCTTTGTTGAGAATTGGAAACAATATGAAACGCCGCTGGCGATGGAGTTTAGAAAGGAGGAGTGGTTTGGCAATCCGGAAATCGCAGCCCAGCTTTACAATTTGCTCGAATCGAACGGGATCACAAATGTTTTGGTCGATACAGCCGGACGCCGCGACCTGCTGCATATGCGATTGACGACACCAAGAGCATTTATCCGCTGGGTCGGGGCCAACGACCCGGAATCCGACAGGGCTCGGCTGGATCATTGGGTCGAGCGAATCGCCCAATGGAAATCGCAGGGTTTGCAGGAACTTGATTTCTTTGTTCACCAAAATGTCGAGGAAGAATCGCCCCGATTATCCGCCTACTTTATAGACAAACTGAATAAGAAGATTGGAACTAACCTTCAAATTCCAAAAACTCTGTAACAAATGCCTCAGAGCACAAACAAACGGACTAACGCAGAAGACACGGCCTTTCTCGAGCTTGTTAGACTGCTTGACCTTGAATTGGCCGAAAGGGACGGCGACGATCATTTGTTTTACGCACAGTTCAACAAACCTGTGGGATTGTCTGGCGTTGTCTTAGCATATGTCGATGGTGACGCGATTGGCTGCGGCGCATTCAAAAAGCACGACCAGAACACCGTCGAGGTGAAGCGGATGTATGTCCGGCCGGCCAATCGTGGACAGCGAATTGCAGCCGGGATTCTGACGAATATTGAAGTGTGGGCGAGTGAGATCGGGTTCTCTCGATGCATACTGGAGACCGGCTTAAATCAGCCGGAAGCAATCGCACTCTACCAGCGTTGCGGCTATGAGGCCATGCCAAATTACGGACAATATGCAGGTGTAAAAAGCAGTGTGTGTATGTGCAAGTCGCTTAAGGATTAGGTGCCATCATAACTGCCCCGCCAAAAGTTAGGAGCAAGATTATGCTTACAAAAGCGTTGGTCGTAAAGAACGCGGCGTTCATTTTGCTTAAATCGTTGGCCTTAATAAGGGTGTGTTGGTAAATCAGAAGGGCTCCGACAGCAATTACCCCTGCAAGTGCCAGCCAACCCAATTCGCTTACCATATAAAGCAGCACCAATACGATGAAAGCCTGGAAATGAAAAAGTCGGGCGACGCGCAGCGAGTTCTCAATCCCGAATCTTGCCGGGATCGAACGAAGGCCGGTGCGGCGGTCAAAATCAAAATCCTGACATGCATATAGAACGTCAAATCCGGCCGTCCACATTAGAACCAGAAGCGAAAGCAGAAGAGGGACTTCATCCAAGAGTGAGCCACGAATGGCAATCCAGGCGGCTGAGGGTGAGATCGCGAGGGCGATACCCAAAATCACATGGGCGAAAACTGTATACCGTTTCGCATATGAATATCCTAGGACAAAAAGCAAAGCGACAGGCGAAAGCGCGAACGTAAGCCAATTAAGCAAATAAGAGGCAAGCAGAAAAATTCCTATCGATGCATAGAGAAAACCCCAGGCAAAAGCGACCGAGAGTTTGCCGCTCGGAATCTCTCGATTTGCAGTTCGCGGATTGGCAGCGTCGATATCACGATCAACAATGCGGTTGAATGTCATCGCGGCCGAACGGGCGCCAAACATGGCGACCGTGATCCAAAGCATCTGCCACCAGGTTGGCAAACCATTTGCCGCCAGAATTGCCCCGAGAAATGCAAAAGGAAGGGCAAAGAGGGTATGCTCGAACTTGATCATCGCGAGCGTCGTTTTTAGTTTGGTGCCCAGACTTTCCATCGAAGCGATGAGTTTAGCAAACTTGGACGGCTGTTCGCGAACTCGTGGCTTTCCAGAGGTCAATTTCAGTTAATTTCGATGCCCAGCGGAAGGACACACGATGCAATTACCTTGATGCTGGCGGCACCGGCGGCAGCGGTGGGGTATGTGAGCACCGGTTCGCTTATCTCAGCAATCCTGGTGGGATCTGCCTTTGTATTTGGAGGGATGATGTTTGGGCCCGACCTCGATACGATTTCACGACAATATTCGCGATGGTGGGCTTTTCGGTTCCTTTGGCTTCCTTATCGATCGTTCTTCAAACACAGATCAAGGCTTTCACACGGTTTAATTTTTGGAGCATTGATCCGTGTCATTTATTTTTTGGGAATCTTGACCCTGAGCGCGTTTGTCGCGGTCTATTTATATTCCGCTTCTGCCAGCGGCACCCTGCCTGATATAGTCGAGTTCACAGATGCCTGGAGACCCGTTGGCAGTCTAATTCGCAATATCTTCGGCGATAATTTCCTCGTTTTGATTTTCACTGGCCTATGGTTCGGGGCCGCCAGCCACACATTCACAGATATGGCAGGATCGTTTGTTAAGACCGGCCGCATAACGAAGTTTCTCTAATATGGAGTCGGCAGTAGTCTGCCCCATTTTCGAGTCAAAGGTGGATGCTAACCCCGGCCGCCGCCCGACCTGGCCGTAAATAGCCGGTGTGCTTGGCGTCGAACTGCGTCGGAAACGTTGCGATTCTTCGATAATGCGACGAGGTCCCTAAGTTGGAGCCGGCTCATAATCGTAATAACGTTAGCCATCGGCGTACGCGGGTTCTTGGCAAGACTGTGCATGATCGGGTAACTTCTGGCCCACTGGCGGTTTGAGGCGATCTGTCGCAGGATATCTTCCGAGATCGAACGCATTGCCGAGATATTCTCTACCTCTTTTTCGCTAATTCTCGGGTTGTTGACCACGGCACTCGACACGAGTCGGTTCGGGTCTCGAATCAGTATGTTGCGGGCTTCGCGGTCTCCTTTTTGCCCCAATTTTACTCGATCCTTTACCCCCATACGCATAATTCGGTTCAGCATTGAGATGCGTTCGCCCGGTATTTCGTCCTCCTCCGACTGCATTTCGCCAAGGATTTTTGTGTATATTGCCTGTCGCTGTTCCTCGCTTTCCTCATAAATTTCTTCGATATATTCCAGGCCGAGCCAGGAATCGTCAGTTTCATGATCAGGAACCTCGATCATGCTAGCAAGAAACAGGGCGTCTTCGACGCTCAGGCCCGAGCCATCAAAATCTCCGGCAAATTCCGCCTGTTCTATAAACTCAGCAGCAGCCTCATTTCCCTTGGCGCGAAGTTCATCAGCAATCTGCTGCGCCCCGCGTTCCTTCTCAAAGAACTCGCGTTTTATTTCTGTCGCCCGCCGCTCGGACTCGGCTGTACGATTTGGATTAGCGATGATTGCTTCGATTATTTCGGGATTCTGGATGAGCAATTGCTGATTGTAGGAAATCAGCTCAAGTAACTGCCCGTTGCGAGTTTTAGCGGCAAACTTGCTCACCGCCGCGGCCGGAGTTCGCAAATTTGTCAATATCGCCTCGTGAACCGCGGCAGGCATTTCCAACTGCTCGATAAAGTATCCGAGCACTTGCGGGGCAATCTCTGCCGAGCGAACGGTCGATTCGAGGGTGTCGAGCTGCTGCGAAAGCAATGCCGCGCGAGCGGTTTCCTTCAATTCGTCGTCGGCCCCGTTGTAAAACGCGACCATGATTTCGAGTGCGTCCGTTTGGGGCAGCGGCAACAGGCCGCGAGCGGCCGCAACTTGAGCGGCTCTCGGGGCGGTGCCCTCAATGACGGCCCTCACGACCGGATTGTTTGAAGCAATAGCGGCGGTCATAGCAACGGCAGGATCTCAGCCGAGGGATGAAACGAGACCAAGCCAAGATCAGACTAGAATCATTCACACAAATTTTAGCACAAAAGCAATAAATTCTTGACTAACCGCCCTGTTTGACATAGTTTAATAATAGAGCGATTCATTTGCTCAGCACTTGTTTTTTTCACACCGCTTACAGCTAACCGCTATACATTAATCAGAATGATCAAAGACGAATTGCAACGACTTATCACCGAACAGCGCGCCCGTATAGGCGTCATCGGCCTCGGTTATGTGGGCCTGCCGCTTATCGTGGAATTTTGCCTCAAGGGTTTTGAATCGGTTGGATTTGAGGTTGACCAAACAAAAACCGCCGAGATCAATGCGGGCCGCTCGTACATAGTTGATGTTACGAGCGAGAACGTCAAGGCTTGTGTTGATTCGGGCAAGCTGACGGCGACTACTGATTTCAGCAAGCTAAGAGAATGCGACGTTATTATCATCTGCGTCCCGACGCCGCTTCGGAAGACCAAGGATCCGGATATGTCGTATATTTTGACCGCCGGCGGCGAGATCCAGAAATATATGCGCCGCGGGCAATTGATAATTCTCGAATCGACGACCTACCCGGGAACAACCGATGAGGTTCTGCAGCCGATGTTTGAGGAAAAAGGCTTCAAACTTGATGCGGATTTCCTGCTTGCTTTTTCGCCGGAACGGGTAGATCCGGGAAATCCGCAATTTCAGACGCATAACATACCAAAGGTGGTCGGCGGCTGCTCAAACGATTCGACCGAGATCGCGGCGACACTCTACGGCCAAATTGTCGATCAGGTGCATCCTGTCTCATCAGCTCGTGTGGCAGAGGCGGCCAAGCTTTGGGAAAACACGTTTCGTGCGATAAACATCGGCATGGCAAACGAAATGGCCAAGCTCTGCAATGCTCTCGGCATCGACACTTGGGAAGTTGTGCGGGCGGCCGCGACAAAACCGTTTGGTTTTATGCCGTTCTATCCGGGACCCGGAATCGGCGGACATTGCATACCGCTCGACCCACACTATTTATCCTGGAAGGCCCGCCAGCACGGATTCGATTCCCAGTTCATATCCCTGGCCGAGCAGGTCAATTCAAACATGCCGGCTTATGTTGTCGAACTTATTACGAACGCCTTAAATGATGAACGTAAAGCGGTTAACGGCTCACGAATTCTCATTTTGGGCGTCGCGTATAAAAAAGACATCGACGATATGCGCGAATCTCCGGCGCTTTCCATTATCGATCTCTTACGTGCTGACGGGGCCGATGTTTGCTATCACGATCCATTCGTCGCGGAAGTAACATTTGACCACGCCTACACAATAGGCGACGGCGAACCGCTTTATAACCAGGAATTGACCGACGAGCTAGTTGCCGGTTCCGACTGTGTGGTAATCTGCACCGAGCATTCGCCGGTTGACTACGCCCATGTCTGCGGCCTTGCGTCGATTATTGTTGATACCAGAAACTCGCTTACCCCCGAGGTCCGGAGCGGCAGCAAAGCCCGAATCGTTCGTCTATAACGTTTGTTGGTATCGATGTAAGCTCGTGAGGTT
>Ga0138256_10006532_pt1 | contig 12328 bp, 9 predicted proteins | sample KNB2016incub_MG_FD_105486 | JGI IMG/M metagenome (GOLD analysis project Ga0138256, IMG submission 105486) | Active sludge microbial communities from wastewater in Klosterneuburg, Austria - KNB2014incub_MG | ecosystem: Engineered > WWTP > Activated sludge > Unclassified | place: Austria... | reverse complement strand
CCAACTATTCGTACATCGCGGTGGCGCGCAGCAGGTTTGTATGGTTGTTTGACTTCGACGTCAACATCAACGCACTGCATCGCATCATCCGCGCGATGATGCTGGAGAGCGAAACGATTCCGCAGTTTCTTGCGCGGTTCAGTAAACAGAACCGGAAAGAATCTCTCGAAATTCTCGCGAAACATTACGCAGACCGCAGCGACCTCGACTTTATTCAGCAGGTCTTCCGCAACAATGCCGATTCGCTCGGCAAACACTACCAGAAAAGCGCGGCACCAGACCCCAAACAGGGTGAGTTCGGCTGGCTGCGTTTTGCCGACCACTACCGCTACATTCGCCTGCTGTACCAGCAAGACCGCATCACGATCGTTCCCGGCGACATGCTGAAAGACAAATCGATGCGCTCCATTGCGAAGTCGGCGCGTGCGATCGGTGTGCCGATTCGCGTGTATTATCCCAGCAACGCCGAAGAATTCTGGGATTACAGCACGAACAATTCGAACTACAAAAAAAACATTCTTTCGCTGCCGTTCGACGAGGCTTCGATCACTTTCCGCTCAGTGCATGAATACCCCTGGCATCCCGCGCACCGCAAGGGTTTCAAGGGCTTCTGGCATTACGTGATCCACGGCGCGTACAACTACCAGAAAAAGCTGCTATTGCCGCACTATGACTACATGGACTACTTCAAAATGCACCGCGTCGTGAGCCGCGAACGAGCGGATGTCAGCACGATTGAAATTCCGGCGGCAATTCCGTCAGGCATTCTCGAGCAGGGCAACTGATGGGCACTTCTTTCAGCCGGATTGTTTTGCGTTCTGTTTCAGCAGCCCCCTTGGTCGCTGCGCTCACCCTGTTCCTGAGTTCGGCGGCCTGCGCCGGGTCGAGCAAAACCTGCTCCAAAGAAGTCACGGGCATGCGCTGCATTCCGGCAGGCACTTTTGTGCGCGGCTCGGATAGCCATCTCGAAGATGAAAAGCCGGCACAGAAAATTCATATCTCCACCTTTTACATGGATACCTACGAAGTCACGAACGCCGAATTTAACGAATGCCTCGAGGCCGGCAAATGCCGCGACTGCCTCAAAGACAAGACCTGCGACTACATCGGTGCGCGCTATGGCTTTCGCTATAAAAAGCCAAAGCAGCCGGTGACCGGTGTGAGCTGGTTTACGGCGCGCGAATACTGCCGCTTTCGCGGCAAGCGCCTGCCGACCGAAGCCGAATGGGAAAAAGCCGCGCGTGGCCCGGACGGCAATCTCTATCCATGGGGTAATGAGACCGCCGACTGCTCGCGCGCGATCATACAGATTGGCGAAAACGATAAAACGGCAATCAAAGGCTGCTTTCCCGCGCGCCTCGAACCCAAATGGCACATGCACACCGCCGAAGTTGGGTCACGCGCACCCGGCGTTTACGGGCTCTATGACATGGCGGGCAACGCCCACGAATGGGTAAACGACTGGTACGAAAAAAGTTATACCAAGTGCGGCGCGGCCTGCTCGGGTAATGACCCAAAAGGCCCGTGCGACGGCGCCGATAAGTGCCCAGGGTACAACATGCGTTCGGTGCGCGGCGGCTCATGGTGGTGGACTGCCGATTATGCGCGTGGGTCGAAGCGGCGCGCCAACGTGCCCGGCAACATGCCGATGGCCGACTACCACCATTTCGGTTTCCGCTGCGCTAAAGACGCCGAATAATGTATGCGCTTGCCCGCCGCAATGGCGCTTGCTCTTGCCGCCCTCTGTGCGGCTGGCTGCGCCAGTGCCCGCAATAACCCCGCAGGCAGCATACGCATATACGCTCTGAAATACGGCGAGAGCGCGTACCGCGCGAACCTCGTTAACACGCTGAGCAGTGACAGGCTGGTCAGATTTAACTGGCTTTTTTACCTCGTCGAAAGCGGTAGCCCGCCGCATTACACGCTGATCGATACCGGCTTTGAAAGTGCAAAACTGCGTAGCCAATTCAGATTAAGAAACTTCAGGACCGCGGCTGACTTGCTGTCACTCGCAGGTGTCAAGTCAGGTGAGATCAGCCGCGTGATTCTCACGCATTCACACTTTGACCACGCAGAAAGTGTTGTGCAATTCAAAAACAGTGAATTCGTTATGCAGCGAGAAGAGTTTCGCTCGTTATCCGACAAAAGCATTGCGGCGTTTCTGAAATCACGCCAAACAGCAGGAAAGCTGCAGCTGATCGACGCGCCGCGGCAATCAGTCGGTGAATTTGAGCTGGTCTTTACCGGTGGCCACACGCCCGGCTCGCAGGCAATACGCCTGGAAGCAGGCGGCAAGGCTTATCTCTTCACCGGGGACGAATGCTATTTTCAGGATGCCTGCCGCGCACGCGTGCCTTTACCCGCTGCGTCGGCACATTCTCAAAAGAACAATGCGGATTTTCTGCGCACCATCAGCGACCGCGAGATTATTCTCACGGGACATGAAACCAATCTGACCGGTGGCCGCTGGCTGAATGATTTTGTTTACCTCATCGAACCATGAATATTGCGGATTAGCACAGCATGCGGGCTTCGCCCGCATGCTGTGCTAATCCAATAATAATGAGGTATGTAGCGGCGCTGCACGCGGCGCGAGAAACGGCGTGGTGGTGAGTATGCGCTGCGCGGCCCAGTCGGGAATATTAAAGTGCGATAGCCGCGTGCGCACCATGTCTTTGCCCTTATATGGTTCCATTTTAGTCACCGTGCGAATATCCTTGCCGACGTTCCAGTAGTTGGGTTGATACGCATTCGTGACGATGTCGATGATGACGTTGCCGCGTTTGTTCTGATAACGAATCACTCCATCGGCGCCCTCTTTTCCTTTGAGGCCCAATGCATTGATCATCACCACCTGCCCGGGGTAGGCGTCGAATTTTTCGATGCGTGCGGTTGAATAGAAGAACCGGTCGCCGCGCGGCTCAATTTCGAGCTTGATATAGGCCAAAAGATCCCAGAATGACTTGGTGAATTCGAAGTTGCCTTCGATGTCGATAAAACCACGGATATTCGGGTAGACGCTGTCGACGAAACGGGTTTCAAGAATGTGGTTGATCAGAAATTTTGCCGGATCCTGAAAGTTGCGGTAATCGGGTTTATAGTCCGGCGCCGGTTCGCGGGGAATAAATTCCCCGCGCGGTGAGGTGCCGTTGCTGTAACTGACAATCACGACACTGCCCTGTGCCGGCAGAACCCGCCGCAGCAAACGGTTAGCTCCGCCTTTTCGGAACCCCGGGATTTCGGTACCGAGATAGCCGTTTTTATGATAGCTGCGGTGGCAGATCGGCATCACCGATTTTCGGCGGGATTTTTCATCTTTATCTACATAGCTGTATTCATCGAGGAGCAAGAGACCGTTATTTTCTGATTGGTCGACCAGTGACAGCACCGCATTCGTGGCAGCCGATTTATGCCAGCCTGACGCCTCGCCGCGCAAAGCCACAAGGTAGTCGCCGTTAGAATTATAGTTTTTTCTCTTGTAATATCCAACCAGAAAAGGCCAGCCATTCTCTTCGGTGAGATGAAAACTGAACGATGTTTCAGGTTCTTTTGAGAAAAAATTCAGCTTTGCGTGGGGGAAACGCAGCGTTGTCGAAGCCGAAGTATTTTCGATGCAATCGAACATATGCGACTTATAGGCAGGGCCGATATGCGTTATGGGTACCCCGGCTGGTACAACCGATTTAGGGGCGGATTTAGCCGGTAAAGGTTGCGGCAATACCGGCACGGCAGGCCTTTTTTCGTCCTTGGGCCTCAGCTGGGTGAGGGTCTGGCAGGCAAAAAAGAATGCCGGCAGTAAAAGCAGCCAATATTTTACCCTCATTGTTAGCCAGACCCCGACTGTTTGATTATCGAACCATTTTTTGAAGTTCGTCAAGCAAAACTTGGTTGCACTCATCCCAAAAAACATCCACCGCTGCTGGCCATCGGGGCCGCGGCCCGATGGCGAATCTGTGAACAGTTTGACAGTGTGTTTCCGCTATATTCTATGGATAGTTGGAAAGTGGCGTACGCCGCTTTTTTTTTTGAGGGTACCCTGCAAGAAAAAAGCGCGCGGGGCACATTCTCCGGTATGGCCCGCAGCTCAAAATACCAGCTGTAAGCCGAGTCGAAATGAATATCGCAGAGATTACAGAACAACAGATTACAGGTCTGGCCAAAGCGGCTTTACTGGCCGTTGATCCGACAAGGCAAGTCGCTGACTCGACTCGTCGAGCGGAGCTATCGCTTCATAAGATTGCCTTTTTTCACAGTAAAGGCAACACCCGCATCGTGATTCAGCTCGATAAAGAGTCGGATAAATACGGTTCTGTAAATATAAGCGAATGCGAACAATATGCGCGCAGCCTCAGGGATGCGCTCGACGAACACGAGAAGATATCTGGCATCAACCTCAACTACTCTCTCGAGGTTTCATCGGCTGGGGCCGAACGTGAGCTGACGAGTCTCGCCGAAGTGAAGCGCTTCAGCGCACTGCCGCTCAACGTCAGCTACGCCAACGAGGCGGGAAAAGTGCTTTCAGAGGTGCTGAAAGCAGATACGATTGAGGGCGAAATCATTGAATTCAGCTTTGCAGATTGCAAGCATAACCGCAAAAAGTTTCCCCCGCGCAAACTGAAAGAGATGCCCAAATTAAAGATTAACTGGAATAATATTAAGAAAATTAGGCTTCACCTCGATGTGTGAACCACAGGAGTCAGCATGGCAAGAGCTAAAAAAGCGGTAGCAGAGAAAAAACGTTCGTTCTTTGAAGATATTCAGCAGGTCACTGCGGATAAAGGCTTCGACAAACAGGAGATCCTCGAGGTTGTCGAAGCGGGCCTGATCGCCGCATACAAACGCAAGTATCGCACGACCGACAACGTCAAAGTTGTAATGGACAAAGACAAAGACGACGTTTTTGTTATCGCGCGCCGCGTCGTCGTAGACAATGTCGTGCTGCCCGGCATGCAGATTCTTCTCGAAGATGCCCGCAAAGTCAAAGCTGACGCACAGTTAGGCGAAGAACTCGACATCGTCGAATACCCGCTTGAATTTGGCCGCATCGCAGCACAGACAGCCATGCAGATCGTCGCACAGCGCCTGCGCCAGCTCGAACAGAACAAGATTCGTGAAGCCTACGAAGATAAGATCGGCGAACTGATGAATGGCTATATTCTGCGCAAGCGCGGTGACACAGTCTACGTCGACCTCGGCAAAGTCGAAGCAATCATGCCGGTAAAGCACCAGATTCCGAAAGAACGCTACCGTGTGGAAGACAAGATCAAGGTTCTGCTGCACTCGATAGAACAGGACAAAGGCGGCGGACCGCTGCGCGTGATCGTGTCGCGCGCAGACCGGATGTTCGTGCACAAACTGTTTGAAAAAGAAGTCCCGGAGATTTTCGAAAAGATCGTTATCATCAAAACAATCGGCCGTATACCCGGTGAGCGTTCAAAAGTTGTCGTGACTTCAGAACGATCCAATGTCGACCCGGTGGGGGCCTGCGTCGGCGTTCGCGGTGTGCGCATTCAGGCCATCGTGCGCGAGCTCGGCACCGAGCGCATTGACATTGTCGAGTGGGCAAACGATCCGCGCGAATTTATCACCAACGCCCTGACTCCGGCGGCCCCCAGCCTTGTCAAAGTTGACCCGACGTCGCACGAAGCGCTGGCCGTGGTGCCGGACAAAGATCTGGCAATCGCGATCGGTCGTGAAGGCACTAACGTCAAAATCGCTTCGTACATCACAGGTTACAAGATCGACGTAAAATCAGAATCGCAATTTTCGGCAGAAATGGCTTCTCCAGAGGCTCGCAAGCGCCTGGATGAAATTTTTGAAGTAGCAGTACCAGAAGATGAACCTGCAGAAGAGGAAGGCACACCGCTGACCGCGCTGCCTGGTCTTGCCTCGCGGATCATCCGCATTCTGAAAGAAAATAACATCAAATATATCGAAGATCTGGTATCGATGGATGAAGAAGACCTGATCCACATTGAAGGTATCGGTCGCGCAACAGCAAAGCGCATCATGGAAATCATTTCTGAAAACGTCGAGTTTGAAGAGGGCGAAGAAGGTGAATCACCGGCAGAACCGCAAGAACTTGACGCAGGGCCAAAGGCCTGAACGTAGACAATAAGGGAACACTGGAAAGCGCGCATGGCAGATAAAATAAAACTCACGCCCAAGAAGATAGTCCTGAAAGGGCATTCTTCGAAAGATTCGATTGCGGGCAAAATCAGCGCGCAGAAGGTGCAGCTTGACCAGCAGCGCGAAGAGGAAAAAAAGCAACAGCAGCAACAGCAGCCGCAACCGGCTGTAACGGCGCCCAAGCCGGCGGTTGCAGAGACCGTTGTGCGCAAGCCGATGGAGCGTGTCGCACCGAAAGTGCGCACGGTTTTCATTCAAGACGAAAAACAGCCCAAGACCGAGGCAGAAGAACGCGAAGTCAAAAAAGGTCCGGCCACTAAGCCCGGCGCTGACAAGAAAAAATCCAACCTGCGCGAAGATATTCTCAAGAAAGAAGAACACAAAAAGTTCTTTATTGGCCAGAAATCCCGCGACCGGGGTAAAGGCGAGCAGACACAGGCAACCTCATCTGTGCCCTCACGCATCAAAATCACCGAATTTGTTCAGGTCGGCGAGCTGGCGAAGAAGCTCAATGTGCGCGCGCCAGAAATTATCGCCAAACTCATGCAGATGGGCGTGATGGCGACCATCACGCAGTCAATCGATGCTGAAACTGCAACACTGTTGTCGGCTGAATATGGCTGCACAGTCGAAGTTATTTCTCTTTATGAAGAAACGCTGATCCAGGAAGAAACAGATACAAACGAAGAGCTGGTCAACCGACCACCGGTTGTAACGATCATGGGTCACGTCGACCACGGTAAGACCAAGTTGCTCGATGCCCTGCGCGAAACGGATGTTGTGGCCAGCGAAGCCGGCGGCATCACGCAGCACATCGGTGCATATCAGGTGACCCGCCCGAAAGGCAAGATTACTTTTCTCGATACACCGGGCCATGCGGCCTTCTCTGCCATGCGCGCACGCGGTGCACAGGTGACCGATATCGTGGTGCTCGTGGTCGCGGCCGACGACGGTGTGATGCCGCAAACCGAAGAAGCCATCATGCACGCAAAAGACGCGAAGGTGCCAATTATCGTCGCGGTGAACAAAATCGATAAACCGACGGCAAATATCGACCGCATCAAACAAGATCTCGCCAAATTTGAAATCCTCTCGGAAGACTGGGGTGGCACAACACCGTTTATCCCTATTTCCGCTCTGCAGAAACTGAATCTCGACAAGCTCGAAGATGCAATTCTCGCACAGGCAGAGGTAATGGAAGTTAAGGCGAATCCGAAGAAGCGCGCGACCGGCACTGTGGTCGAAGCCAAACTGGATCAGGGCCGCGGCCCGGTGGCCACAATTCTTGTACGCAACGGTACGCTCAAAATCGGTGATGCATTTGTCGTCGGCCTCGAAGGCGGTAAAATAAGGGCAATGCACAACGATCGCGGCCAGCCGGTCAAAGAAGCAGGCCCGGCAATGCCTGTTGAAATTCTCGGCCTTACGGGAGTTCCGAACTCAGGTGATACGCTGAACGTTATGGCGACCGAGCGCGAGGCGCGCGAAATTGCCGATAAACGTCAGGAACTCGCGCGCCACCAGCAGGCGCAGCAAGTCAAAAAGGTTAAACTCGAAAACTTCAACGAAACGATTGAAGAAGGTAAACTCAAAGAATACAAAGTCATTATCAAAGGTGACGTACGGGGTTCAGTCGAAGCGCTGACCTCTTCGCTCGAAAAACTCTCGAACGAAGAAGTGCGCGTGCGTGTGATCATGGGTTCAACCGGTGAAATCACCGAGAGTGATGTGATGCTCGCGTCTGCCGCTAAAGCGACAATCATCACGTTCAATGCGCGCGCCAATGCGAAAGTGCGTGACGTAGCCGCAAAAGAAGCTGTCGAAATCAAAAACTACAGCATTATCTATCAGGCAATCGATGACATGAAACTAGCGCTGGCAGGCCTCTTGTCACCGGATATTTCTGAGAAAATCACCGGCGAAGCGGAAGTCCGTCAGGTGTTCAAGATTTCAGGAATGGGCACTGTCGCAGGCTGTTCAATGAAAACCGGCTATCTGAAACGAGCGAATCAAATTCGCGTACTGCGCGACGGTGCGGTGGCATTCACCGGCTCACTGAAATCGCTCAAACGCTTTCAGGATGACGTCAGCGAAGTCAAAGAAGGTTTTGAGTGCGGTATTCTGGTCGAAAACTACAACGATCTCAAAGTCGGCGACATTATCGAAGGCTTTGAAAAAGTCGAGACACAGCGCACATTTGAAGACATCGGCAACAAGTGAATGAAATAAGACGCCAGCGGCTGCAGAACCAGATCTTTAGACACGTCGCGACGTATTACCAGAAGATGTCCCGAGGGCAGGATGCCCAAGGCTTGATGCTGGACACGAGGTCCATCGATGCATCAAGCGAAGGCCAGGATGGCCAAGGGCTGGCGCTCGACACGAAGTCGATCCTGGCGCCAGCCGAGGCGCAGGATGCCCAAGGGCTGATGCTGGACACAAAGTCCATCGATGCATCAAGCGAGGGCCAGGAAGGCCAAACCAATACCTCCCCCACTTCGCCCTTCAACACACCCAACCCGTTCTCGCAGAACGAGCCCCACGACTTCACGCAGCACATGAAAGACTACTGCACGTTTACGCGCTGTGAACTTTCTGCCGACGGTTCGTTTGCGAAAATTTTCGTCAGTATCTGGGGCGATGAAAAAGAGCAGGAGCGCATCATGAAAGACATCAAGCGCCACGCACATGGCATGCGTTCGAGCATCGCGAAACACATCCGCATGCGCGTGATACCGCAACTCGCCTTTGTGCAAGACCGCTCTTTTGAAAAAGGTGCGGAAGTCGAAAAGCTGATTAAATAGCCCATGAATTCCGGGTTCGACAAGCTCACCGCAGGATTCAAGGGCTAACGGATTTCCAATACCGGCGCGCAATCAGCTGCTTCACCCAAAACGGCAGCCACGCCAACAGCGTGACCAACACCACCATCAGTTTGGGAAAATTAATCTCCCGTTTTTTTCGTATTAGGCGACAGACGATATAATCGGCCGCAGCTTCGGCAGAGAGGAGAAATGGCAGGGGGATTGTCGACTGTGCCACCATCGGCGTTTTGACAAAGCCGACATGCACCGTGCTCACAGAAACGCCGGTATTCTGCAGATCGAGAGACAGGCATTCCATAAAACGGGACAAACCGGCTTTGGGTGACGAATAGCCTGCTGCATCGGGCAGTGCTGTATAGCCCGCCAGCGAGCTGATCGCAACAACATGCCCACTCTTGCGGGCGACCATTACTGGCAGAAGAGTTGTCAGCGTTGCCAAAGCACCGGTATAATTGATATCTGCGACTTTTTTGATCGCCTCCCAGCTGTATGAGGGGTTTGTTTTGATTCCTACGGACACGGACGTCCCTGGTGTGCGCGGCACAGGACGTGCCTCGGTGCGCACACCTACCCCTGCATTCGCGATCACAAGATCGATACCCCCGAATTTACGGTCGAGTGCGGCGATGGCCTTCGCGGCCGCGTCGGCTTTAGCGACATCAAGACGCACCGCCGTGGCTTTCCCGCCGCTGCTGTGAATTTCCATAGCTATCTTTTTCAGCAGCTTCAACCGGCGCGCGGTGAGAATGACATGCACACCCCTCGCGGCAAGATTGCGGGCGAGCGCTTCACCGATTCCGCTGGAAGCTCCTGTAATGAAGGCAGTACGCCATGGAGGGCGCTGGCCGGCACCGGCAAGGACGCCGTCTTTGTGCTGGCCCCTACGCCACGGAAGGCGGGGCTCAGCGCTGCCACGGAGGGCATCTTGGCGCTGGGCCATACGCCACGGAGATGTCCCCTCTTTCACTCCGGCGCCATGCCTTCGGGCAAACCGAACACAGCCAACGGCTCGGTTTTTCCGCGCAGCACGACCCGTGCCGAGATGCTGCCTTCGGGTTTTTCACGCCCCGCGTGGCGCAACACATCCTCAGAGACCAGCAGCCATGTTTTGAGTTTTTTATTCGCGTGTTCGAGACGGCTCGCCGTGTTCACCACGTCTCCGATGGCAGTGAAGTGTGCAGCAGAACCGTAACCCAGTTCGCCGACGATCGCCGCACCCGCATGCAGGCCGATTCTGAGTTCGAGCGGGCTTTGAATTTCGGCCGCCAGAAATTCATTCATAAGCTTGAGCTGGCTGTGCATCTTATACGCAGCATCGAGTGCATGCCCCGAGGCATCATCCATCGGTTCGTTGAGGCCGAAGATCGCCATGATTCCATCGCCGATGAATTTATCGATGTGCCCGTTGTGTTCTTCAATAATTTTCCCCATGCTGCGGAAATACTGGTTGAGCACAAACACGACATCGTAAGGTAGCCGGCTTTCAGTGAAAGCAGTGAAGCCGCGCAGATCGGAAAAGAACACCACCACGTCGCGCTCCATGCCATCGGCTTCGGGTTTGCGGCGCTGCGCTGCGGTGCCCGTATGCCCGGCGCTGATCAGCGGGGCAATTCTGACATCCCCCTGCGCTCGCGCCTGGCACGCAAGGCGCACGTCGTTCTCGGCACCGATTTTCAACAACAGACTCTTTTCAATCGATTCGGGTTGCGACAGATTCTGCGTACCGTCGAGCACGCGCACCCGGCAGGTCGAACAGCGACCGTTACCGCCGCAGACATGAGCGTGTTCGATGTTGTGCATGAGGCTCGCTTCGAGCAGCGTTGTGCCGGTATGAATTTTCACTGCCGGGCCATCGGCGTAACGCACAGTGATATTCGCACCGAGGCGCTTACGGCGCAGCAGAAAAAGGCGGATGGTATACAGCGAGACAATCAGCAACAGTACAAGTAACAATCCCCCTGCGTAAAACAGCAGTTTGGACTGCGCCACGTGAGCCGGAATGCCGCCGTGATGGGCATACACACTCTTTGTCCAATCGGTATTCGTTGCCAGGCGGGCAACTTCACCGGCCGCGGCAACGATGCCGCTCAGCCCCAGCAGGGGAATGCTGGCATAGCTGACTGCGAACGCCGTACGCCAGCGGGCAAACCATGGCTTGAGATCGAGAATCGCTGTCACACCGTAGAAGCCGTGCACCCACACGAGCAGGCTCATCAGCAGCATAAACCAGATGCCGCCGCCGCGCCAGTTATCCACCAGAAAATAGGCGTAGGTATCGTTGTGGCCATAGACCCACCACTGCATGCGCGTGCCGGCGATATGCAGCAGCAAAAACAGGGGGATTGCGAGCCCGGAAAAAATTTTGATTTTTTCGCGGCGGCTGAAACGCCACGATTGCCTGAACATTAGCCGCCAGATCGCACTCTGCGCATGCAGAAAGAGCGCCAGAGGAAAAAGGAACTGCAATACGGGATTGCGCCAGAAGGCGAGAAAAATCCGGCGCCCCTCTTCAAGCGCCTCGAGCGAAAAAAGACCGAGCGCGTGGTTGAGAAAGTGCGTGGCTGTATAGGTGAGCACAACCATCGAAGCAAAAAAGCGGATTCGGATCAGAATCGGCGACTGGGTCCACTGCATTGAACTGAGCCCGAAAGATCGCCGGGGCGCGTCAAGCGTACTTAAATTCTGCCTAACACAAGATACATATCGACCTTGCCCTTGCGCTTTGCTTCGACCTGGCCGCGGTGTTCGCAGGCAAAAACATCGCGCACACGCTCGAAGGTTTCAGAGGAAATATTAACCTTGCCCTTCACGCCCGATGACTCCATGCGGCTTGCCATATTTACGGTATCGCCCCAGATATCGTAGGCGAATTTTTTTGAACCGATCACGCCCGCGACAACCGGGCCGGTATGCACCCCGCAGCGCAGCTCCCAGAAGGGCTTTCCTTCCAGCGATTTTCTGCGCTGCAAATCTTCCATAAAACTGACAATGTCGAGCGCCGCCGCGACCACATCGGCCGGATGTGTGTCATTGGGCAACGGCAGGCCACCGGCGGCCATATACGCATCGCCGATCGTCTTGAGTTTTTCGAGATGATGCTTTTCACAGATGGCGTCAAACGCCCGAAAGCAGACGTTCAGCTCTCCCACAAGTTCTTCGGCGCTCATCGATTCGGCGATCTGCGTGAAGCCGACAAAATCCGTAAAGAGTACTGTCACGTCCGCGTAATACGTCGGCTTCGATTCGCCCGACACTTTCAGGTCATCGGCGATTTCTTTCGGCAGAATATTCAACAGCAGCGAGTCGGATTTTTTGCGTTCCGATTCGGCTTCCCGTGTGCGGTCTTCGACGAGTCTTTCAAGGTTGGCATTGAT
>Ga0138256_10006531_pt1 | contig 12329 bp, 9 predicted proteins | sample KNB2016incub_MG_FD_105486 | JGI IMG/M metagenome (GOLD analysis project Ga0138256, IMG submission 105486) | Active sludge microbial communities from wastewater in Klosterneuburg, Austria - KNB2014incub_MG | ecosystem: Engineered > WWTP > Activated sludge > Unclassified | place: Austria... | reverse complement strand
GTCCGCGTCAGGGTCAGGGCGCAAGGCCCATAATGGGCGGCTCGGTTTGCACCAGGCGCCGCACCGCGCAATTGCTGGCATAGAATGCAGCGGCGCAAGCACTTGCCGATCACGCATGTTCAAAGGACTCCCGAATGAATATCCGCCACATTTTTGTGACGCTTGCTGCAGTGTCTTTTTGTCTCGGTCTTCAGGGTCTGCAGGCGGCGGATCCGGCGAGTCCTGTGACCGCTTCCGCGGCGCCAGACCCCGAGGAGCAACTCGACGAGGGACTCCAGCGTTTCGGTTATCTTGCGGGCCTTGCGCGCGGCTGCGTGGTAGAGGCGCAGCGCCCGGCGCTCGAGTCCGAGGCAGTGGATCTGCACGGCGCGATCGGCCGCCTGCTCGGCACCGATCGTGCCTTCATGTTCGGCGCTGCGTTCGGGCATGGCACCTCACTGACATTGGAGGTCGCGGAATGCAAGGAAGTCCTGGCGCAATATGAACGGCGGGTGCAGGCGTTCCGCGCGAGCAGTGGCAGGGTCGCACCATGACAGCACGCTGGCTGCCTGCCGGAGCCTTGGCGCTCGGTCTCTTGCTGCTCGCGGCGGTGCTGCCCGCCGAAGCCCGATCCGACCGCTGGCAAGTGCGCAAGGAGATGCGTGAAGGCGCGCGCAACGTCGAGCGCGAGAAGCGCGAGGCGCAGCGCGCGCTGCGCCGCTGCGAAACGCGCGAGTGCGCCCGTCGCGAGATGCGCGAGGGCTACCGCGAAGTGGAACGCGAGAAGCGCGAGGCGCGTCGTGAAATTCGCGGCGCCATGCGCGACAGCCGCTGGGAGGACGAGCGCTGGCGCGATCGCCGCGACCGTGACGACGATCACGCGTTCCTCAAGGGTGCTCTCGTCGGCGCCGCACTGGTCGGGGTGACCGCCGCCATCATCGAAGCCAACGACGACGACTGAATCCAACTGCTGGGCGCACGGCATCCCGGGAAGTCCCGGTAGCAACCGATTGCGCGGGGATCCCGAGATGGCTGAACTCCTGCACGCGACTGGCGGCCCCGCCAAGGCCTGCGCTCCGGGGCGCGTGCGCGCCGCACTCGTTTTCGCGGCAATCTTCTGCCTCGCGGGTTGCGGCGAACCGCAAGCACCGCTCGAAGCCACCGCTGCCGCAAGACCTGCGCTGATCCACGAGGTGCGATCATCCGCTGCTGGCGGGAAGCTGCGCTTTCCCGGACGCATACGCGCCGAGCGACGTGCCGAGCTGTCGTTCGACGTGCCGGGCTTCGTGGCCGAGTTCGTGCCAATCGCGGGCAGTCATGTGCAGGCGGGGCAGGTGGTGGCGCGGCTCGACGATGCGGTGTTCCGTGCGCGCGTCACGGCGGCCGGGGCGGAATTCGATCGGGCGAAGGCCGATCTCGAGCGCTACCAGCGTCTCTGGGAAACCGAGCGCGCGGTAGCACCCTCGGAGGTCGACGAACGGCGCAGCAGGCTCGAGGTGGCGCGCACGAATCTTGCCACCGCGAACCGGGAGCTCGCGGATACCGTGATCCGTGCGCCATTTGCCGGCGTGCTCACGCGCCGGCGGCTGGAAACCTTCAGCAACGTGCAGGCCAAGCAGCCCATCGCGGACCTCCAGGACCTGGACGCGCTCGAGGTGGTCATCAACGTGCCGGCGCGCGTCGTGCGCACCGCCACGGAGCAACAGGCCGCGGCGGCGATATTCGAGGGGGAAGACACACGCTCCATACCGCTGAAGCTCAAATCCTTTGCCACCGACGCGGATCCGCAGACGCAGACCTACGAGATCGTGCTGAGCCTGGGTGCACTGCCGCCTGACATGAACGTGTTCCCGGGCATGTCGGTCACCGTGCTGCCGTTTGTCGGCGCGGCGGCTGAACCCGGCGCAACCGTATCCGTTCCCTTGACGGCGGTCGCTACCGATGCGAGCGGCGCCACCTTTGTGTGGGTGCTCGACGCGCAATCCAGGGCCGAGCGCCGCGAGGTTCGCACGGGCGCCATCCGCGGTGGCGATATCACGATCGCAACCGGCCTGACGCAGGGTGAGCGCATCATCGCCGCGGGCGTCAGCGCGGTGCGCGCCGGCATGCAGGTGCGTCCGCTGTCGGCGACGGGAGCCGATCCGGCATGAACGTCGCCGGGTACACGCTCCACAAGGCGGTGGTCGCGTGGGTGCTCGCCGCGCTGGTGCTCGTGGGTGGCTACCTGGCGTACGAGCGGCTCGGGCGTTTCGAGGACCCCGATTTCGTGATCCGCCAGGCCGTCGTGCTGACCGCGTATCCGGGCGCCTCGCCGGCGCAAGTGGCCGAGGAAATCACCGACCTGGTCGAAGGCGCCGTGCAGCAGATGCAGGAAGTCGAGGAAGTCATCTCGGTCTCGCGTGCCGGCGAGTCGCTGGTGAAGGTCGAGGCGAAGCTGGAGTTCTCGCGCACGCAGGCCGAGCTCGACCAGGTGTGGGACAAGCTGCGCGGCAAGATCGCGGACGTCTCGCGCGCGCTGCCGCCCGGTGCGGCTCAGCCCGTGGTCAACGGCGATTTCGGCGATGTGTACGCGCTGTTCTATGCCGTGACCGGCGAGGGCTACACGCCGCGCCAGCTCTACGACTACCTCGACCTGCTGCGCCGCGAACTGGTGCTGGTGCCCGGGGTGGCGCGCGTGGCGCTGCTCGGCGAGCGCACCGAGGCGATATTCGTCGAGATCTCGCGTGCGCGCGCGGCGCAGTTTGGCATTCCGCTCGATCAGGTGTACGCGACGCTGCGCGCGCAGAACGTGATCAGTCCCGCCGGTAATGTGCGCGCGGAGTCGCTGCGGCTGCAGATCAACCCCGAGGGCACGGTGGAGTCCATAGACACGCTGAAGGACCTGGTGGTCGCGGGCGACGCCACGAGCGGCCTGGTGCGATTGCAGGACATTGCGGAAATACATCGTGATTACATCACGCCGCCCACGGTGCTGGTGCGTCGCGACGGGCGGCCGGCGATAGCGCTTGGTATCTCCAACGTGCTCGGTGGCAATGTGGTAGCCATGGGCGATGCGGTGAAGCAGCGGCTCGTGGAGCTCGAGAGCCAGCGTCCCGTGGGCATGGAGCTCAACCCGGTCTCGCTGCAGTCCGACTCGGTGCGCGCGGCGGTGGATGGCTTCGTCGAGAACCTGGTGGCGGCGGTCGCGATCGTGGTCGTGGTGCTGCTGATCTTCATGGGATTGCGCAGCGGTCTGATCATCGGCGCGGTACTGGTGCTGACGGTGGCCGGCACGATGGTGGCGATGCTGATGAGCGACATCGCGATGCAGCGTATCTCGCTGGGCGCCCTGATCATCGCGCTGGGTATGCTGGTGGACAACGCGATCGTCGTGACCGACGGCATCCTGGTGCGGATGCAGCGCGGCGAGGAGGCCGTGCCCGCGGCGGTCGCGGTAGTCCAGGGCACGATCTGGCCGCTGCTGGGGGGCACACTGGTCGGCATACTCGCCTTCAGCGCCATTGGCCTCTCGCCCACCGATATGGGCGAGTACGCGGGCTCGCTGTTCTGGGTGATCCTCTACTCGATGCTGCTGTCGTGGGTGTTCGCGATCACGCTGACGCCGCTGTTCTGTGTGGCGTTCCTGCGGGTCAAGGCCGTGGCGGGCGATGCGCGGGGCGGGGGGCTGATGGCCGCATACTCGCGTCTGCTCGGCTCAGTGCTGCGCCACCGGCGCGCCAGCACCATGGCATTGTTGGGCCTGTTCACGGCCGGCGTGATCGCCTTCGGCTTCGTGCCGCCGGGTTTCATGCCGGATTCCGCGCGCCCGCAGTTCGTGGTGGACCTGTATCTGCCGCAGGGCACCGACATCGAAACCACGGCAGAGATGGTGGCGGCGGCCGAGGCTCTGGTTCGCGCCAAGCCCGGCGTAACGCACGTGACCAGCTTCGTGGGGCAGGGCGCCCTGCGCTTCATGCTCACCTACAGTCCCGAGGATCCCAATCCGGCCTACGGCCAGTTGCTGGTGGATGTCGAGCGTGCCGGCGATATCGCCGCGCGGATTCCCGAGTTGCAGCGCGAGCTCGAGCAGGCATTCCCGAGCGCCGACATCAAGGCGTGGAAGTTCATGCTCGGGCGCGGCGGCGGCAAGAAGATCGAAGCGGCCTTCCGCGGGCCGGACCCGCTGGTGCTGCGCGGGCTGGCCGAGCAGGCCAGGGCGATCATGGCGAACGACCCCGAGGCGCTGGCTATCCAGGACGACTGGCGCCAGCAGGTGCCGGTGGTGCGTCCGCGCTTCTCCGTCGAGGCCGCGCAGCGCGCCGGCGTGCTGCCCTCGGACATCGCTGCCGCGCTGGAGCGCAACTACACGGGGCAGCAGATCGGTGTGTATCGCGAACGCGAAAAGCTGATACCGATCCTCGCGCGCTCGCCGGCCGCGGAGCGCGAAGGCGTGGAGGATCTGGGCAACGTGCAGGTCTACAGCAAGCTGGCGGGGCGTTTCGTGCCGGTCGACCAGTTCATCGAGCGCGTCGACACGCGCTGGGAAGATGCGATCATCCGGCGCGAAAACCGCTTCCCGGTGATCAAGGCGCAGTGCGATCCGCCCGCCGGTTCGCTGTCGGCGCCACTGTTCGAGCGCCTGCGCCCGCAGATCGAGGCAATTCCCCTGCCGCCGGGCTACACGCTCGAGTGGCACGGCGAGCACAAGGCGTCGACCGAGGCGAATGCAGGCCTGGTGAGCGCTGCGCCCTATGGCATGGTGGCAATGGTGCTGGCGGTGATCGTGATGTTCAACGCGATCCGGCAGACCGCGGTGATCTGGCTCACGGTGCCACTGGCCGTGGTGGGTGTCGCGATCGGGCTGCTGCTGTTCCAGGCGCCGTTCGAGTTCATGGCGATCCTGGGCTTTCTCAGCCTGATCGGCATGTTGATCAAGAACGCGATCGTGCTGGTGGACCAGATCGACGTCGAGATTCGTTCGCGCAAGCCGCGCTTCCAGGCCATCATCGACGCGGCGACCAGCCGCGCGCGACCGGTATTCCTCGGCGCCGTGACCACGGTGCTCGGCGTGGCGCCGCTCTTGCTCGATCCCTTCTTTCGCAGCATGGCAGTCACGATCATGTTCGGTCTCGTCTTCGCCACGGGTCTCACGCTGGTGGTGGTGCCCTTGCTGTATGCGGCCTTCTTCGGCATCCGCGCCGACGAGGTGGAGAGCGTGCGATGAGCCGGATGTGGATCACCCTGTGCGCGGCGCTCCTCGGTGGCTGCCAGTCGGCAGATTTCGTGCGTCCGGACGTGCCGGTGCCCGACACCTGGCCGCATCTCGGCGCGGATTCGTCTCCCGCTACCGCAGCGGCCAGCCTTGCCGACCGCCTCTGGGCTGAAGTGTTGCCGCTGCCGGAACTCACGGCACTGATCGACGAGGCTCTGGCCGGCAGCAGTGATCTGCGCATCGCGGTGGAGCGGATCGAGCTCGCGCGCGCGCAGTACGGGCTGGAGCGCTCGGCGATGTTCCCCGGGATCGACCTCTCGGGTTCGGTCACACGTCAGCGCGCGCCGGGATTCGATCCCGCGAAGAACACGATCGGCGAGAGCAGCGGTCTGGCGCTCGCCGTGCCCGCGTGGGAAATCGACCTGTGGGGGCGGCTGGCGGATCGCACCGAGGTTGCCCGTCGCGAGGTGCTGGCGAGCGAGGCCGCCGCGCAGGGCGTGCGCATCAGCCTGGTGGCCGACGTCTCGGCTCGATACCTGGATCTGCTGGACCTCGACAACCAGCTCGAGATCAGCCACCGCACGCTCGAGAGCCGACGGCAGTCGCTGCGGCTGACGCGCGCGAGATTCGACGAGGGGATTTCCTCCATCGTCGACGTGCGGCAGGCCGAATCGTTGCTGGCGAGCTCGGAGGTGGCGCTGGCCGACCAGCGCCGGCGTCTGGCGCAGGCGGAGAACTCGCTTGCGGTGCTGCTGGGTCGCAATCCCGGGTCCATCGAGCGGCACGTGCGGCTCGACGCAATCGAGCTCCCGGCCACGATGCTGGCGGGCATTCCCTCCGCGCTGCTGCCGCGCCGGCCCGATATCCAGGCCGCCGAGGAGCGGCTGCGCGGTGCACACGCCAGTGTCTCGGCGGCGCGCAAGGCCTATTTACCCTCGCTGTCGCTGACAACGACGCTCGGCCTGGCGAGCCCCGATGTCGGCGGCCTGTTCGATAGCGGACGCCATGCGTGGTCGGTGCAGCCGGCGGCGGCGCTGCCTGTGTTCACCGCCGGGGCGCTCGACTCCGGAGTGGCACTTGCCGAGAGCCAGCAGCGCATCCTGGTGGAGCAGTACAAGGCCACCATCCGGCAGGCATTCCGCGAGGTGAGCGACGCGCTGGTGGCGATCGAGCAACTCGGCGCGCAGCGCGCGGCGAGCCGCAGGGTGGTGCTCGCGAACCGCGAACGGCTGCGCGTGACGAAGTCGCGCTACGTGGGCGGCATCACGAGTTACTTCGAGGTGCTGGACGCCGAGCGGCAGTTGTTCGACAGCGAACTCAGCCTCTCGCAGTCCACGCGCGCCCTGCACCAGGCGTTGGTGCAGTTGTACGTGGCGCTCGGCGGCGGATGGAGCGGGGCCGCCTGAGCTGTGGCGCTGCCTTGCGCCGCGTGCAGCGGTCCTGTCGCGGATTTCAGGGGCTTGCGCGTTTCGTGATCAATGGCGCGCAAACTCCCGTGCACATGCGCGGAAGCGGGCGAGGGCGAATGCCGCGCTGGCGCCTGAGCGGTAACATTGCAGCACCAGCTGCAGCGCGCCGCGAGCCCGGTACACCAGCGTGCGCAGCGCGGCGTCGCCATCCAGCCGGCCCGGCGAGAGATCAGCGCCGTAGGCTTCCCAGAAGGCCGGCGGAATCTCGAGGTGCGAGAAAATCCATTCCGCGGCGGGTTCGCTCCAGAATGCGCGCTCCGCGTCGAGTATGGCGCCGAGGCGCCAGCCGCCGCGTTCCCGCGTGACCAGCACATTGCGGGGCCACAGGTCGCCGTGCACCAGGCGTGGCGGGGTGTGCAGTTCGAGTTGCTCGCGTCGCTGTTGCAGCGCGATGCGGAACTCCGTCAGTCCCGGCACCAGGAGCTTGCGCTCGGCGAGATCCGTGGCCAGGTCATCGAACAGCGACAGCAGCCACTCGGCATGACTCGCGCGGCCTTCGCCGCGCAGCGGCGAACCGAAGGCTTCGCCCTCGATGGCGTGGATCTTCCGGACGTGGTTGCCGAACTCGCTCCACAGCGATGCCGCCTGAGCGGGCGCGATACGCGGCGCGACATCATCCCAGGGCTGTCCGCGCCGGTGCTCCAGGAACAGGTACGGCCGCGGCAGGGTAGTGCAGGAGAAGTCCTGGTGCAGGATGCGGGGGATCACCGGGCCGATCGAGGCGAGCCGCGCGTGCACCGCCGCTTCGCGTGCCAGCAGTTCGCGTTCGTGACGAAGCAGCGGTGCGCGCCGGGGTGGACTCACCCGCAGAACGACGGGTTCGTGCGCCGCCATGTGAACGCGATAAATGGTGTTGAAACCGCCGTGGGTCACCGCTTCACAGGCGACGAGGCGTGCGTGCTCCCCGAAACCATTGTGGCAGGCCGCGGCTATCGTGGCATGCGAGACCGGCGTCCACAGTACGGACGCGTGGCCCGTGACGTGGACGAAGCTCATGCCGGATGCGCGTCAGCGCAGCGCGTGAATGCCCGTGCCGTCGCGACTGAACGCCTCCAGCAGGAAGCGTTCCTGCGGCTTTTCCGAGGCGGTCTTCGGGATTTCGTCGACCACCTGCAGATAGGACGGCACGAAGTTCGGCTCCAGCCCGGCGCGGCAGTGGGCGAACAGCGCGGCCGGATCGAACGCCGCCGGGTCGCGCGCGACCACCGCGGCCACCACGTCCTTCTCGCCCGGCGCGCCCGAGAGCGCGGGCACGCCGTAGACGAATACATCGTCGACCAGCGCACTCTCGGCAATGATCTTCTCGACGAAACCCGTGTTGATGAAATCGCCGTTGTGGCGGATGCCGCCGCCCTTGCGGTAGTCGAAGTAGAGCCAGCCCTCGGCGTCGCTGTGGCCGACGTCGCCGCTGCGATTCCAGCCGGCACGGATCTTTTGCTTCGAGGCCTCGGGGTTGCCGAGGTATTCCACGTCGACCGAGGCAGTGCCGCCAGCCGCGGGACGACAGCAGATCTCGCCCGGCACTCCTGGCGGACATTCGTTGCCATCGTCGTCGAATATCTTCATCTCGTAGCCCTGCATCGGCTTGCCGAAGGAGCCGATGGGGCCTACGCCCGGTGGCTTGAAGGCCAGGCCGCCGCCGTCGCTTGCACCGTAGATCTCGAGCAGCTGCACGCCGAAGCGTTTTTCGAACGCCTCCCAGAGCCCCGCGGGCATCCCGCCGCTGATGACCAGGCGCACGGGGTTGTCCGCATCGTCGGCGCGCGGCGCTTCGCTGTAGATCGCGGTGGCCATGCCGCCGAGAATGGAGAAGGTGGTGCAGCCGTAGCGGCGGCAGATCTCCCAGAGCTTCGACTTCGTGAACTTGCGGCTGATCACGGCGCGGTAGCCGCTGTGAAGCGCCGGACACAGCGCCGTGGTGAGCGCATTGCTGTGCGTGAACGAAAGTCCCGTGTAGGGGCGCTCGTCGGGCTGGTACCCGAAGACCATCCCCATGAAGCCGGTGCCGCCGAAGCGTTGCGTGGTGCCGACGATGCCCTTCGGATCCCCGGTGGTGCCGGAGGTGTAGATGACGTGGAGCGGCGACGCCGGCGTCACCGCTGCCATGTTCACCGTCGGCACGTCCACGGCGAGGATCTCGCGGATCGGATCGGGCACGATCCGCCCGCCGGCGGATTGCGTCGGATCGCCCCCTTCGTCCAGCGTCAGCAGCCATTCGATGCCCGGGCAGCGGGATTCTGCAAGACGCACTTCCGCGAGATTGTAGTTCGCGCACACGATGCCGCGGCTGCCGGAGTTGTTCACCATGAACGCGAGCTTGTCGGCGCGCGTGCGCGGGTCCACCGGCACGAACACGGTGCCGGTCATCGAGGCGGCGACCATCGCCTCGACGAACTCCGGGTGGTTGCGCAGGGTGATCACGAAGCGGTCGCCCGGCTGCATGCCGCGCGCGAGCAGCCAGGCGGCGAGGCGGTTGGCGTTGGTGAACAGCTGCGCGTACGTGCGCACCTCGTCGGCCGTGGCGCCGTCATCGAGGCTGTAGTGCTCGAAAGTCAGCACGTCGAGCTCGGGTTTCTGTTCCGCGCGCAGCGCGATCAGGTCGGCCAGGATCAGTTCGTTACGCTCGCGCACGGTGGTGGCTCTCCCTTCGATCAGCGCATGGCGATCGTGATGTTCATCACCGCGGTGTCGTTGCCGAGCGTGCCGCCGCCGTTGTGGCACAGGCCGACGCGCGCGCCCTCGACCTGGCGCGCGCCGGCGCGCCCCTGCAGCTGCCAGGCGATCTCCGCGAGCTGCGCGACACCCGTGGCGCCCACGGGGTGGCCCTTGCGCAGCAGTCCGCCCGAGGTGTTCACCGGTATACGCCCGCCGAGCGAGGTTTCGCCGCGCTCCAGCGCACCCGCAATGTCCTCCGGTGCGCACAGGCCGAGGCTTTCGTAGGTGATCAGTTCGGTAACGGCGGAGGAGTCGTGCAGCTCGACCAGACTCAGGTCCCCGGGGCCCACGCCGGCCTCGTGATAGGCGTCGGCGATCGCGATGCTGCTGACGTTCTCGGTCGCGCCGTCGGGGTGCTCGAAGTAGGAGTTCACCACCGAGGCCACGATGCGCACGGGCTTGCGGATGCCGAGTGCCCGCGCCTTGCGCTCGCTGACCAGTACCACGGCCGCGCCACCATCGGCGAGGGGGCAGATCATCGGGCGCGTCAGCGGATCGACGATTACCGGCTCTGCCAGTACCTCCTCGACCGTCACGGCCTTGCGGAACTGCGCGCGCGGATTGAGGCTGCCGTGCACGGAGTTCTTCGCCGAGACCATCGCGAAATGGCGCAGCTCCGTGCCGTGCGAGGCCATGAATTCGCGTGCCAGCACGCCGTAGAAGTCGGCGAACATCGAGCGCTTCGTGCCCGAGCCCTCGCTCTGGCCCGCGGTGTTGGCAGCCATGAACCGGTCGCGCAGCTCGACGTCGATCGCGCCACCGAAGGCGCTGTATGAAATGGCCTTGTTCTCGTGGAACAGCTTCTCGAAGCCCACCACCAGCACCACGTCGTAATAGCCCGCGGAGATCATCATCGCCGCCTGGTTCAGCGCCGTCGAGCCCGAGCCGCAGGCATTCTCGATATTGATGATCGGGAACTTGCCGAGACCGATCGAGCTCAGCACCACCTGGCCGCGGATCGATTCCTGCCCGGTCACGAGGCCGGCCGCGCAGTTGCCCACGTAGGCGGCCTCGATCTCCGTCGGGCTGATGCCGGCATCCTGTATCGCCTCGAGCGCCGGCTGGCCGCCGAGCCACTTGATGCTCTTGTCCATGTGCTTGCCGAACGGGGTCATGCCCACACCGGCGACGATCGCATTCACTCGCATGGCAGCAGCCCTCCCGGGGTGGTCAGATCATGCCGGCGCGCGGCAGGTTGTACTTCTGGCGCAGGGCCTCGAGCTCTTCCTCGCGACCCGGCAGCTTGGCCGGTGCCTGGAAGAAGCGGTCGCGCGTCAGCTCCTCGACCACCGCCTGCGAGCGCGGGAAGGGGTTGGCGAGCGAGTTCAACTGGAACAGCTGCTCGAAGGGTTGGCGCGGACGCTGGCCGCCGGCCTCCTTCGACTCGGCCGGGTAGCCCACGGTCTGCACCACCACGACGCGCTGCTGCTCGCCGAAATTGAAGGCCTTCTCGACCTTCTTCCAGTTCGCCGAGCCCTGGCAACAGCAGCCGAGGCCCTGCTCGATGGCCATCAGCGTGGCCTGCGCAACGGCCTGGCCGAGGTCCATGTCGACCATCCCGGGCCCCTTCAGCGCGTCGGCTGATTTGCGAAAGACCGGTACCAGCGTGTTGTTCAGTTCCTCGTAGCGGTCGGGCCCGTAGCCGAGCGCGCCGATGTCGACGAGCTCGATCAGGCGATCGGCCGCGTAGTCCATCGCGGTGCCTTCCACGTACCACAGGATCACGATCGGCGCCTGCTGGATCTGGAAGCCGCCGACCGGCGAGGGCAGGGAGTCGATCTGCTCCTGCGTGGCCGAATGGCGGTCCACCACCAGCGCGCGCGCGGCGTTGTTGTTGCCAAAGTGCGAGGCGATGCGCGCGGCCTCCAGCATGCGCTGGATCTTTTCCAGCTCCACCGGGCGGTCCGGGTCGAGGTAGCGGTAGGAGCGGCGGGTGCCGATGGCTTCGCGAAGTTCCATGTGACTGTCCTTTGGGAGTGCGGTTGGGTGAGTTGAAGGGTTGGCTAGAGGCGCGAGGCGGCCATCAGGCCGAGCATGCCGTTCTCGCCGTCCTCGATCAGCGAGGAGCGCGCGTCGCGGAACAACTTCTCGGCGAGGTACTCGTGCGTGAGCCCGTTGCCGCCGAGAACCTGGATCGCGTCGTGCGCGACTTCGAAGGCGGTTTGCGTTGCGAACACCTTGGCCGACGCCGCGTACTGGAAGGGTACACCGCCGGGCAGCGTCGCGTCGGCGATCGCCACGCGGCGCACGTGCGAGCGGGCGACCTCGAGCTTCTGGAACATGCCGAAGATGCGGGTCTTCACGTTCTGGTGCTCGATGATCGGGCAGCCACCCTGCACCCACTGCCTGGCGTAGTCCAGCGCCAGGTCGTAGGCCGCGCGCGCCACGCCGACGAACTGCTGGCCCATCGCGATGTTGGCGCCCTTGAGGTTCATTTCCCAGATCAGAGGGTATAGCTCGGGTCCCTCGCCGAGCAGGAACTGCGCCGGCACCTCGACGTTGTCGAAGAAGATCTCGCCCTGGTTCAGCGCGCGCTGGCCGATCTTCTCCAGCGGCTTGCCCTTGCTCACACCGGGCAGGTCGAAAGGCATCAGGAACACCGCCCCGTCGGCGAGCCCCACCGGGGAATTCTCTAAGCTGGCGAACACGATGCCCGAGCCCGCCAGCGTGCCGCCCGAGACCCAGGCGGCCTTCTGTCCGTTCAGCACGTAGTTCGCCCCGTCGCGGCGGCATTTCAGCGCGGGCTTGATGCGCGGGTTGCGGTAGGCGGGCTCGGTGAAGGCCACGATGTCGCTGCCGTGCCCGGGCTCGGTGAGAGCGAGGCAGCACAGCTCGTCGCGCGCGCCGAAGAACTCGGCCAGGTCCGCACGCCCGGAGGCGCGGGCGATCTCCGGGGCGATGTTCAGCAGGCCGCAGGTGATGAAAAGGCCCACGTCACCGGCGCTCAGTTCCTCCAGCACGATGCAGTGCAGCAG
>Ga0138256_10006530_pt1 | contig 12329 bp, 11 predicted proteins | sample KNB2016incub_MG_FD_105486 | JGI IMG/M metagenome (GOLD analysis project Ga0138256, IMG submission 105486) | Active sludge microbial communities from wastewater in Klosterneuburg, Austria - KNB2014incub_MG | ecosystem: Engineered > WWTP > Activated sludge > Unclassified | place: Austria... | reverse complement strand
GGTGAGTAAGGGATTAAGAAGGAGGGGAAAGTCCGGAAGCGTAGTGGGGAGGGGGGGGGGGAGTGACCCGGGGGGGGGGGGGGGGTGGGGGGGGTGGGGGGGCGGATCGGGGGGGGGTTGGGGAAGGGGGTGGGGGGGGAGGTTCGGGGGTAGGTCAGGCGATAGATCAGGGGGTAGGTGAAAGAGTGGGCGTCGAGGCACGTTGCGCACCGCTTGCGACGGACCTTCGTCAGCGCATGGTATCCAGCAACCCCGTGAACATCGCCAAGTCCGCCGCTACCCTCGCGCAGCAATCAGGCAGCTCGACTGCCAACTCCCGGACACGGCTTGCGTCCAGATTGTAGGTGTACACGTTGCGCACGACGTGCCGGAAGCCGCGGTACGCATCCAAGCACGCGCGCGTCTCGTCGCCGAGAACGGGCGGCCGAACATCGGTGATCCCGCCGGACATCTGGAGGAGCAGGTCACGGTGCCACTCCGGTCCGCTGGGCACGGAGTTGTCGACCTCGCGGGCGATGGCTTCGAAGATGTGCTCGACGCCGGTGTAGAAGGCGTGCAGGTTCAGAGCCACGCCATCCAGGTAGTCCGCATCGCCCTGATCGGTGGCCTTCGACATGAGCAGCGCGGCCCGCTCTACGCTGCGCCGCAGGTCGGATAGTTCTTGGTTGATGCGTGCCGCGAGTGCCGGGTAGGCCGTCACAGCTCCACCCCTTCCGCATCGATCACCGCGCGAAGGGCCGGCGGGGCATCTTCCACCCGCACCACGTCCACGGCGACCGTCGGATCGATGGCCTGCAATCGGCCGACGGCCATGAAGTAGCGGTCCGCCGGCACGTCCCAGACCGCCAAGTCGACGTCGCTGCGCCAGCTGACCTTGCCGCCGCGGGCCAGAGAGCCGAACAACACCACGCGGCGCGCGCCAAAGGCCGTCTTCAGCGCGTGCGCCGCCTGGCGAGCTACGTCCAATGCCCGCGCACGGTGCGCTTCGAGGGCGGCTTGGCGCTCGGCCTCGCGTGCACGGGCGGTGGCCAGGTAGCGGGCGAGGTCGGCGGGGGGTGGGGGTGTGAGGGTTGGAGGCATGGTTGGTTACGGTAGTGAGGGGCGGGAGTCGGGTCAAGCCCGAACCCATCCCTCCTCCGGCGAATACCATCCGGCCGCAACCCACCGCCCCGAACCGGATCGCGATCTCAACCTCGCCCTTGTCGGCGCGGTCGACCAGCTTGGACGGCTGGGTCTCGGCTTCATGGATGTTGACGGTGATCCCAGGCCTCCTTGGACTCCGTCATGCGGACCAAGTCCAAGGCGTTCCGGTCGATGCTGCTACCGGCTACCGGCTACCGGCTACCGGCTACCGGCTACCGAGCGCGCAGTTCCCGCCCGTTCACCAAAACGATCGCCGCCGCCACCCCTACGTTCACCGCCGCCAGCACCCAAAAGTACGTCACCCGGCTTTCCCCCCCGAACAGCGGCATGAAGGACTGCCCCGCCGTGTTCGCGGCCGTGTGGTACATCCATGCCAGAAACGCGCTCTCCCGACCGCTGTAGTAGATCCAGTTCGTCACCACCGCCGATGCGATCGTCGCCACCAGGTACGGGCCGAGCACGCCGGGTTCCGACAGTGCGACCGGCAGATGCCAGCCGGCCAGCAGCACGCCCAGCACCAGCGTGTTCACCAGCGGCGAGCGGTCGGCGGGAAACCGGGGCATGGCGAAGGCGCGCCAGCCGGTCTCCTCGAACAGCGTGTCGGCCGTGAACAGGAGCATGGCGAACAGCAGGAGCGGGCTGTACCACGGGCCGAGCCGTTCAAGCATCGGCATCGTCGCGCCGCCTACGACCGTCGTCAGCGCGGCGACGGCGAGGCCGATGGCCACCGGCACGACGAACGCGGCCGCGATCCAGATCCGCTTGACGCGCCAGCGCAGAATGCGGCGGGCGACGTCGCGCAGGCCGCCCATTCCATCCGCGATCAGCGCCGTGAGGATCGCCGCGACGAACGGGCCGATCGTGAAGATCACGGGACCGTCGAGGAGGTAGAACGTTGCCCACGAGATGGCGTAGGCGAGCGTGAAGAACGTGATCAGGGGGTGGCGGCGCAAGAGCGCCAGCGGGGCAGCCGTCGGACTGCCGGTCGGGGCATGTTGCGATTCCATCGGGGCCTCCAGTTGAGCCGATCGTCACCGGGTGCTCGTCGCCAGCCAATCGCTCCGCAACAATCCGTACAGGTCGGAGTCCGACACCTCACCTTCGACGATCCAGCGTTCCCGCAGGTGTCCTTCCTTCACGAAACCCAGCCGCTCCAGGCTCCTTGCCGATGCCGCATTGCGCGGATCGATGTCGGCTTCGATGCGATTCAGGTCCAGTTCGTCGAACCCGAATGCCACAAGCGCGCTGAGTGCTTCATGCATGTAGCCGTGCCCCCACATCGCGCTGGCCATGGCGTACCCGAGCTCAGCCCGCCTGCTCTGCGCTACGAAATCGAACAATGTGCATGTGCCAAAGATCACTTCGGTGCCCTGAAGCGCGATGCCCAACCGGATATATTCGCCCGCCGCATGAGCAGCCGTGTCCTTGGCGAGGAGTTCGTGTGCCGCGTCGACGGATGACCACGGGGCCGTGCTCCAGTAGCGCATGACCTGGGGATCGGAGAACACGGCGAACAGCGCCTCGGCGTCGGACGGGACCAGCGGGCGCAGGGACAGGCGCTCGGTGGTGAGGATTACCGTGTCGAACGGGCGCATGATGGTCCTGGGCGCATGTCTGGGCGGGGGATGCGGCGATCCGCTGATTGTACCGAGCCGCCGGAGCGGACGCCGTACTGCACCTCCTCGGACACGTTACCATCAGCACCATGCGGGCGATGCTCCGGGTGACGAGGCTGCCACGTTACAGCGGATCGACGTTTCCACGTATCGCCGGGGCGACCCCCTTCACCGGCCTGAGCTCACCCCCGCCGACGTACCCGTAGACCATCGCCACTAGGAGTCCCGCCGCCGGCCAGAGAAAGGGCGGCGGGACGATCGCGAGCACGGCAACGACCACGGCCATCCAGACGCGCGCGCGCCGGGTGACGACGAGGACGAGCGGGAAGGCGAGCCCGGCGATCACGACGATCAGGTCGCCCAACCCGGACGTCTCATGCCCCCACTCGTAGCCCACGCCACTTCCGGGATCGCCCGTGGTGCGCCAGATCGATCGCGCCACGCTCCAGTCGCCGGCCACCTGCAGCACGATGCCGACGGCGACGGCCGCCAGCACGAGGAGCAGGATCGCGTTCCACGAACGGCGAAGGAGCACGGCGGCCACGGCCAAGGCCGCCAGCTGCGTCGACTTGAACCCGACCGAGCTCAGATGCTCCACCCAGTGCCCGTGCGGCTCCGGGGCCAGCAGCGCCGTGGCGATCCCGACCGCCGGCGGGAGCGCGACCAGGGCGAGCGCCCATCGTCGATGCTTCGCCGAGGACACGGTCCGTGTGTCGTCCAACGGTTTGTCCTCAGGCACGCGTGTGTCGCCCTCGGTCCGCATTTCCGATGTCCTCCTGGTGTTTCGTCGCGCGGATCCGTACCGTTCGCTCGATAGGTTGGACTCATCGAGCCTTCTGTCGGCGATCAGTCGCCGCTCACCCGATTCGCGCATCCTATCGTCCCATACGCCGGAAAGTAAGTCGGGGGTTCCCAACGTGGCCGTTACCGCCCTGTCCATCCGACCCTCGATTCCCCGCGCCGCGGCGTGGATCGTCGGCGCGGCCGCGCTCGTCGCCTCTGCCGGCTGCCGTACGACCGCCGCGCCGACTGCCGAGTCGACTGCGGTGGCCACCGTCGAGGACGCGAACGCATACGCGCCCATGCGCGCCGACCTCACGACGGCCAGCGCCCCGAGCGCCTCCGACATCGCCGCGTGCGCCGCATTCGAGCGCATGGCGCATGCGACGCCGGCCGTGGTGATCGAACCTCGATTCGACTTCCACGAGCACACGCCCGCGCCGGTCGCCACACCCGCGCGCCTGCCGCACCTGCGCTACTCGTTCGAGAGCCAGTCCGAGGCCGCGCTGGACACGTACCTCGCACAATGGCGGGACAACGTCGTGCCGCGGACGACCGACGAGATCGCCGCGCTCGATGCGGTCGAGCAGGCAGTGTACGGGGCGTATGCGGCGTTCAAGTTCGGTCCCGATGCGCCGCGCCTCCAGCCGGACTACTTCGGTATCGACCCCGGAACGGACGCGATGCCCACGCACCCGCCGCCGGATGCCTACATCGTCCTGCCGACCGTCGTGCAGGTCGGATGCACGGAGCGTCTCAGCTCCGGCGTGTCCGGCCGGTTCAACGTCGATTCGGCCCGCGAAGCCGGCGGCGTGCGCGTCTACCTAGCCGACTTCCGCCCCCCGTCGCCCGACCCGTCCCATACCCTCTACCTCACGGAAGAAGAGGCGCTCACCATCCATCACTACCTCGGCGACGACTACGCCCGTGATCCCCCGCTCGGTGTCATCGACGTCGAAGCGCTGATCTATCCGCTGGCAAGCACGCGCTACGAATGGCTGCGGCGCCGGCTGCCGATCGAGCGGACGATGGCCGGCGGATACCAGCTGCCGACGCTGCCGGACCCGACGCTCATCGTCCTCGACGCCGGTCTGACGCGCGCCGTCATCGACTACCGCGACGGGCCGTCGACCGGCGGCTCCATCGGGCTGGCGAACGACGGGCAGGGGTGGCGGGTGACGGCGCCGACGTTGGGGGGCTGGATGGAGTGACGGCGGGCAGTGCCCGTCCTCGTGTGCGTGACAACGCGATCAGGAGGGATGGTCCCCTGCAAACGCCTTCCCCGCCGCCGCAAGCGCCTCGCCCAGGATCCGGATCCCTTTCGGCCCCATGCCGTGCAACGCAAGCAACTCCTTGGCCGTCGCTCCCGTCAGCTGCGACAGGCGCGTGTAGCCGGCGCCGGCGAGGGCACGCAGCGAAGGCTCCGACATGCCGGGCGGGAACGCGTCCGTGTCGTCGCCGTCGATCGCGTCGGAGATCCTCCGTGTGATCGCATCGTCGTCCATCGGTTCCTCAAGCTCTGTCGGGTTGTCCCATGAAGGCCGGCGCCGCACATGATAGCCAACGCAGTCCGCCCATCGCATCCCGCCGCCACCCCGCCCCAGATGCCATGCCGCCGCCCGCGCATCCCACCCCCGAGTAGGGGCGACGCGAACGCGTCGCCCGCAGGCCCCCCGCCCCACAATCGCCCTCCGGCCCACACATCGTCGTCGCGTGGCATGGTGGCTTGCGGGCGGGGGCGCGATGTGGGCGGCCTGCCGGGCGACGCATTCGCGTCGCCCCTACGCGGGTGATCGTTGTCGGGCCGTCGTGGGTTGCATCTGGGTCGGGCGATGCGCTGTCGTCACATCGCCGCCACCCCCCGCCCCGCCTCCGTCACCCGCAGCCGCTCCCCGTCCCGCACCGCCCACCCGCGGCGCACCGCCTCCGCCACGACGGCGGTGGCCCATGTGTCGTTCCAGCGGAGGTGTTCGCCCAGGTGGGACAGCGTGCACTCCTCGGCCTCGGCGGGGGTGCCGGTGTGCGTCATCAGGTGGACGGCCAGCGTTTCGGCGGCGAACTCCAGGCGCTGGCGGGCGAGCTGGCGGGCGCGCGGCACGAGGCCGGCCTTGGGGGCGAAGAGCCAGCTCAGGCCGAACAGGACGCCGGCGGCGCAGGCCATCGCGCCGGCCACGGACGTGTCGGCGCGGACGGCGGCGGTGAAGCCGAGGACGGCGCTGGCGGCGCCGAACGCGGCGGAGAGCGCGACCATCCGCGGCAGGCGGTCCGTCCAGAGGTAGGCGGTGGCGGCGGGGACGATGAAGAACGACACCGCCAGCACGGCGCCGACGGCCGAGAATGCGCCGGCGGCGGTGAACGCCACGGCGGTCATCAGCGCGATCTGCACCGCGGCGGGCGACAGGCCGACCGTCGCCGCCAGACCGGGATCGAACGTGCTGACCTTCAGCTCCTTGAAGAGCGCGACGACGAGCGCCGTGTTCGCCAGCGCCAGCCCGGCGCCGACCCACACCGGCCGCGGGCCGAGGACGCGGCCGCCGACGCGCCAGACGTCGAGGCCGGCGAACTCGATGTTGCCGTACAGGATCGCGTCGGCATCCAGGTGGACGCCGCTGAAGTGACGCGTGATGAGCACCGTCCCGAGCGCGAACAGCGCCGGGAACGCGACGCCGATCGCCGCATCGCCGGCGACGAGGCCGGAACGCGTGAGGAGCTCGACGAAGCCGACCATGAGCAGCGCGGCCGCGACGGCGCCGAGCAGGCCGGCGGCCAGGCTCGGTCCGTTGGCCAGCCAGTAGCCGGCGACGAGGCCGGGCAGGATCGCGTGGCTGATCGCGTCCGCCACCATCGCCATCCGCCGCAGGACGAGGAACGTGCCGAGGACGCCGCACGCCACGGCGACGCCGGCGCCGGTGAGGACCATCGCCAGGCCGTAGCTCATCGCGCTGCCTCCGCCTCGACTTCGACCGGCGCCACGAGCCCGCGCCGCCTTCGACGCACCGCGTCCGGCACGACGCCGCGCCGCGGCGCGAACAGGATCGAGACCAGCGCGAACACCGTCAGGCTGAGGATGATCGCCGGCCCCGTCGGCACGCGCTCGGCGGCCACGCTCACCACGGCGCCCGTGACGCCGGCGCCCGCACCGATCGCGCCGGCCAGGACGAGGACGACGGCCAGGCGATCGGACCACTGCCGCGCCGCGACGACCGGCCCGACGAGCATCGAGGCCATCAGCACGACGCCGACGGTCTGCAGGCCGATGACGACGGCCACGACGACGAGCGACGTCACGAGGACTTCCAGCCAGCGCGGGGCGAGGCCGGTCGTGCGCGCGAAGGTCGGGTCGAAGCACAGGACCTTCAGCTCCTTGTAGAAGACGATGACGACGGCGATCGCCGCCGTTCCGAGCAGTGCCGTGACGGCCACCTGCGTGCCGACGAGCGCCGCCGCCTGGCCGAAAAGGAACTTGTCCAAGCCGGCCTGGCCCGCGTCCGGTCGCTTCTGCATGACCGTGAGCAGGACGATGCCGAAGCCGAAGAACGACGCCAGCACGATCCCGAGCGCCGCGTCCTCGTCCAGCGACGTCGTGGCGACGATCTTCAGCAGGAGCAGCGCGCCCAGCCAGCCCGCCACCCCGGCGCCGACCATCAGCACGACCGGCGCCTTGGAGCCGGTGGCCATGTACGCCAGGCAGATCCCCGGCAGGGCCGCGTGCGCCAGCGCGTCGCCGAGCAGGCTCTGGCGGCGGAGCACCGCGAACGTGCCGAGCACGCCGCTCGACACGCCGAGCACGGCCGCGCCGAGGGCGATCGTGCGCAACGTGTAGTCGAAGACGAGGTCGTGCAGCAGTTCGGCCACCGTGCTCACGCCCCGTGCTTGAACGCGTGCGTCCGGCCGCCGTACGCCTTCATCAGGTTCGCCTGCGTGAACGCGGCGGCGAACGGGCCGTCGGCGATCAGCCGGACGTTCAGCAGGACGAGGTGGTCGAAGTAGTCCGGCGCTGAGTCGAGGTCGTGGTGGACGCACAGCACCGTCCGGCCCTGCGCTTTGAGCGCGTGCAGCAGCTCGACGATCGAGCGCTCCGTCGTGGCGTCCACGCCGACGAACGGCTCGTCCATGAGGTAGAGGTCGGCGTCCTGGGCCAGGGCGCGGGCCAGGAAGACGCGCTGCTGCTGGCCGCCGGACAGCTGGCTGATCTGCCGCCGGGCGAAGTCCGCCATCCCGACCTGGTCGAGGCAGGCCAGCGCCGTGGCGATTTCGGCGCGCCCGGGACGGCGGATCCAGCCCAGCTTGCCGTACGTGCCCATGAGCACGACGTCCAGCGCGTCCGTCGGGAAGTCCCAGTCCACGCTCGTGCGCTGCGGCACGTAGCCCACGCGGCGCCGGACGTCGGCGTACGGCTGGCCGAACACCCGGATCGTTCCGGCGGCGCGCGGGATCAGGTCCAGCACCGCCTTGATCAGCGTCGATTTGCCGGCGCCGTTCGGCCCGACGACGGCCGCCAGCACGCCCTTCGGCACGGTGAGGTCGATGTCCCACAGCACGGGCCGCTCGCGATAGGCGACGGTCAGGTCGGCGATCTCGAGGGGTGGTGCGGTGTCGGTCCGCTCCTCGTCCGTCATCGCAGCGCCTCCACGATTGCGGTCACGTTGTGGCGGACCATGCCGACGTACGTGCCGGCGGGCGTTCCCGGCTCGCCCAGCGCGTCCGAGAACAGTGGCGGGCCGATCGCCACCCGCCAGCCGCGGCTCGCGACGGCCGCCTTGAGCGCCTCGATCGTTGCCGGCGGCACGCTGGACTCGACGAACACGGCCTTCAGCCGGCTCTCGGCGATCAGGTCGGCCAACGCCTGGATACTCGATGCGCTCGCCTCGGCGGCCGTGCTGATCCCCTGGATGCCGCGCACGTCGAAGCCGTAGCGGCCGCCGAAGTAGCCGAAGGCGTCGTGGGCGGTGATCAGGATGCGCTGGGCCGGGGACACGGTCGCTGCCTGTTCGACGACCCAGGCGTCCAGGGACGCGAGCTCCGCCAGGTAGCGGTCGCGGTTGGCTGCGTACAGCGCCTGCGACCCGGGATCGCGCGCCGCCAGCGCGGCGGCGATCGTGCGGACGGCCGACTGCCACAACGCGACGTCGAACCAAACGTGCGGGTCGGGCGCGCCCTCGAACGCCGGCGGGTGCCGCAGCGAGCCCGGCGGGATGTCGCCCGTGACCGCCACGGTCGCCGTGCCGCCGTCGGCGATGTGCTCGAAGAGATCGACCATCCGCCCTTCGAGGTGCAGCCCGCCGTACAGGATGAGGTCGGCGTCGCCGAGCGCGATCACGTCGCTGGCCGTCGGCTTGTAGAGGTGGGGGTCGATGCCGGGCCCCATCAGGCCCGTTACCGCCACGCGCGCGCCGCCGACCTCCCGTACCGCATCGGTGATCATGCCGACGGTCGTCGTCACACGCAGCGGTCGCGCTGCCACATCCTCGGTGGCGCGCGGGGCAGCGGGCGTGCAGCCGGCGGCACCCGCGGCGAGGATCACGACCGCTACGGCGAACGAACGGTTCATGTGCCCATAACCCATGGCGGTCCCCGAGCTCGGTGCAAGGGGCGGCAGGATAGACCGGCACGTGGCATGTGGCCAGCGGTGGGACGCACTGTCCACAATGGAACAGTCCAGGCGGTGGGCCTCCCCGCCGCGGCTCGCTGGAATGTCGCCGTTTCCTCCCGTCGACTGTTCTATCCCATCACGGGCGCTCAGGTGGTCGCCAGCCCAATCCCGTCGTCGCATGCCGTTGTCGCGTACACTGCAGCCACGAACCGGCGACCGCCTGGGCGCCCCACTCTCGTTCGGCGCGCATCCGAGACTTCAACCGCCGCCGGGCAAACCTGTGTCGAATCCCGGGGTTGTGTCCATGCGTAGGCCAACGCCGTCGTTTTTGCGCCATCGCACGCTTCGACCGTCACCGACCCTCAGGAGCCTCGCCCGATGAACCGCACCCTGCTGCGCCCGGTCCACCGCCGTCTCGTCATCGCCGCCGCCGCAGCCCTCGGCATCGGCCTGGCCGCCCGCGCCGCGGCGCAGGACCCGGGCGCCGTGTACGCGCTGCAGTACGCCGGCACCGTCGGCGAGCCCGGCGTGCCGTGGTATCGGAGCGCGGCCCAGCTGTCCGGCCCGGCCGGCCTCGGCGCGCGCGGCGACGACCTCTGGGTGGCGGACGGCATCGGTCGCCGGGCCGTGAAGTTCTCGTCCGGCGGCCGCTACCTGGCCGAGATCGGCCGCGCCGGCGACGTCGCCGGCCTGAACGACGAGCCGCCGGTCGGCGAGATCGTGGACGCCGACACGTGGTTCCGCCCGACGCAGCCGCCGACCGCAACGCCGACGGGCGGCGTCCCGACGCCGACCCCGCGCCGCCCCGGCCGGCCACTTGACGACGTCGACGCCACGCCATCTGACGACAACGGTGCGTCCTCCGCGTCGAACGACGATGCGACCGCGCCCGGCTCCCTTGCCCCTGACGAAGCGAACCCCGTCCTCGCCTTCGCGCCCGACGCACCGTTCGGCTCCGACGCCCAGCCCGCTCCCGCCGACCTGGCCCAGGCGACGCCGCCCCCGGGCGAGGAGATCGTCTGGCTCGTCGACCGGGCCATGCACGACGTGATCGTCGTCGACCGGGTGAACGGCTACCGCCAGGTGCTCGGCACGCCGGGCGAGGCCGGCACGGACGACGACCACCTGAGCAGCCCCGGCGGCGTCGCGGTCGACGCGGACGGCAACGCGTTCGTGGCGGACACGGCGAACCACCGGATCCAGGTGTACGGCCTCGGCTTCGGGGTCATGGCCACGCTCGGCGAGACCGGCACGCCGGGCGCCGACGGCGCGCACTTCAACCGGCCCGGCCGGCTGTCGTTCGGCGCCGACGGCCTGTTGTACGTGGCCGACACCGGCAACCACCGCGTGATGGCGCTGGATGTGACGGACCTGTTCGACGTGAAGCTCGTCCGCAGCTACGGCAGCGGCCGCGGCGCCGCGGCCGGGCAGCTCGACGGCCCGACGGGCGTGGCCGCCGACAACCAGTTTGTCTACGTCGCGGACAGCACGAACTGTCGTGTCAGCGTCTTCCGGCGCCTCGAGCGGACGCACTGGGAGGACATCGGCACACCCGGCGCGTGCGGCACGGACGCGTCGCCGATGCGGCGGGTCACGGATGTGGCCGTCGACGGCACGGGCAACCTCTACGTCTCCGATCCGGACCGCCACGTCGTCTGGCGCCGCACGGCGATCACGCCGCGGATCTTCGGCGTGGTCTTCGGCTCGATCGACGTGCCCTACCTGACGGACGACGCCCACTTCAACAACCCCGAGGGCGTGGCCGTCGCCGCCGACGGGATGCGCTACGTCGTCGAGGGCGCCGGTCAGCGGATCCTCAAGCTCGGTGCGGACGATGCCGCCCGCTGGACGACCGGCGAGCCCGGCGTCTCCGGCCCGGACGGGACGCACCTGGACGACCCGGCCGACGTCGCCGTCACCGCCGCCGGCCAAGTGGCCGTCGTCGAGCGCGGCGGGATGCGGGTGCGGATCTTCGCCGCCGCCGACGGCGCCCAGGTCGGTACGATCGGCGGCCCGGGGACGGGCCAGGGGCAGTTCGATCGGCCCGAGGGCATCGGCGCCGCGGCGGACGGCCGGCTGGCGGTGGCCGACACGGGCAACGCCCGCGTCCAGATCTTCGACGCCGGCGGCACGGTGATCATGACGCTGCGCGGCCTCAGCGGCGTGGACTACGCCGCGCCGACGGATGTCGCGTTCGACAGCGCCGGCCGGGTGTACGTGTCCGACGCGGTGCGCCAGTTCGTCGCGGTGTACGACTCGGCCTACAACCTGATCCGCGTCCTCGGCCAGACGAACACGTCCGGCGACGCGTTCGACCGCTTCGACGGTCCGCGCCGGCTGGCCGTCGGGCCGGGCGACGTCCTGTTCGTGGCCGACACCGGCAACGAGCGCGTCCAGGCCTTCGATCGTGGAGGCGCCTACCTCACGACCGTCGGCGGTGCCGGCGGCAGCGGCAACGGCGCCTTCCGCACCCCGCTCGGCCTGGCGGTCGACGCCGCGGGCGGCCTGATCGTCGCCGACCGCGACAACCACCGCCTGCAGCGGTTCACGCCCGCCGCCGAGCCTTGGACGGCCGGCAGCGTGAACGGCTTCGGGGCGCGCGACATGGGAGGCGTCAGCGCGCTCGCGGACTACAACGGCGCCCTCGTCGCCGGGACGGCGGACGACAGCGGCGGCGCCGCGATCTGGCGGCGGCAGGCGGGCGCGACGGCGTGGAGCAAGGTCGCCGACGGCGGGCTCGGGAGCGCGGACAACCGCGCCGTGACGGACCTGGCGATCTTCGGCGACAAGCTCTGGGCCGGGACGTTGAACGCGCGCATCGACGTGCCGGGCACGTTCGGTCAGCCGGACGTCTGGGCGAGCGACGGCGGCGAGATCTGGTCGAGCGCGGACGGCAGTCAGTGGACGCGGGCCGTCGCGGGTGGGCTCGGCGACAAGACGAACGCCGGCGTGAGCGCGGTGTTCGCGTTCAACGGGCAGCTGTACGCCGGCACGAGCGGCATGATGGGCGATACCGATATCGACGGCGACTTCGCGCCCGATCCGACGGGCGGCGGCCTGATCTACCGCTCGGCCACCGGGGCGGCCGGCAGCTGGACGCGCGTCCTCGCGCGCGTCGCCACCACGCCGCGCTACGGGATCACCGCCATGGCGGCGATGAGCGGCACGCTCTACGCATCCAGCTGCGGCTGGGAGCG
>Ga0138256_10006529_pt1 | contig 12330 bp, 9 predicted proteins | sample KNB2016incub_MG_FD_105486 | JGI IMG/M metagenome (GOLD analysis project Ga0138256, IMG submission 105486) | Active sludge microbial communities from wastewater in Klosterneuburg, Austria - KNB2014incub_MG | ecosystem: Engineered > WWTP > Activated sludge > Unclassified | place: Austria... | reverse complement strand
TGGTGCTGGTGACGGGCCCGACGGGTTCCGGCAAGTCGACGACACTCTGTGCCCTCGTCGATCTGATCAACCGGACGCGCTCCGATCATATCATCACGATCGAAGACCCGATCGAGTTTGTGCACCAGAGCAAGAAGTGCCTGATCACCCAGCGGCAGGTTGGGGTACACACGCAGTCTTTCAAGAGCGCCCTGCGCGCCGCGCTGCGTGAGGATCCCGACATCGTGCTCGTCGGCGAATTGCGTGATCTCGAGACGATTGCCATCGCCATCGAAACGGCCGAAACAGGGCACCTCGTCTTTGGGACGCTGCACACCTCGACGGCGGCATCGACGATCAATCGCGTCGTCGACCAGTTCCCGGCCGATCGGCAGGAACAGATTCGCATCATGCTGGCCGAGTCGCTGAAGGGCGTGATTTCCCAGACGTTGTGCAAGAAGATCGGGGGCGGTCGCGTGGCGGCCCGCGAGATTCTCCTCGTGAACAAGGCCGTGAGCGCCCTGATCCGTGAAGGCAAGACGGTGCAGATTCCGAATATCATGCAGACACAGCGGAAGCTGGGCATGGAGACGCTCAACGACGCGCTGGCCACGCTGGTGAAGACCCGTCAGGTCGAGCCCGAAGAAGCCTATGTCCGTTCGATTGAAAAGAAGGACATGGCGCTCAAGCTCAAGGCCATGGGCCATTCCCTGAATATCGCCGGCGGCGAGGAGTGAGCCGCGGTTTCGTTCGCCCCTGACGCGCCGGAGTGGGCGAGTGGTCAGGCGGCGGAGTTGACGCGGGGCAGCAATCCTCGGGCGTGTGCACGGATCTCCGGATCACGATCCTGCGCATAGCGGCGGACCAGTGGCGCCGCCACTGATGGACGCAGTGTCACGAGCGCCTCGAGCGCTGCGCGACGCACTGCGGGCGCCCGTGCAATCTGCCCGGTGGTGCCACAGAGTCGCACGAGTTGCCGAATGGCGTGCGGGGTGCCGATCTGCTTGAGCGACGCGACGACGTCGAGTTGCACATCGCCGTCGCGCTCCAGATCGAGCGCCTCACTCAACAACGTGGCCGATCGCGCGAGCGCCTCATCACGCAGCAGTGCCCGCAGCGCGCGTCGGCGCACATCCGACGAACTGTCGTGAATGGCGCGCTCGAGGGCGCGATGCCCGGACACGGTGCCCAATTGCAGCAACGCCGTGGCCGCGGCCGTGCGCACACGGTCGTCGTCGTGCGACAACGTCTCGATCAGTGCGCCTTCTGCGGTCGTGGCGTGCATCGCGCCCAACAGGCAGACGGCATTGCGCACCACAAACCACCGCTCGTGCGCGAGATGGGCGACCAGCACCGGAACGCCGGTGGCGGACTGCACGATCGCATCAAAGAGCGATCGCCGGTGCACCATGGAATCCGACGCAGACAGGAGCTGAAAGAGGGCCAGTGTTCCGGCATCGCCGGCCCGCTGCAGGATCGCACGCGCTTCGCCTTGCGGGAACGTGTCGTCCAGCACCAGACCGGCCACCAGACGGAGTGCATGCGGGACCGCGAGTTGCGTCAGGCAATCGCTCCAGACCTCGGCGATCGCGGCCGCGTCGGCGTGACCCGATTGTGCTGCAGCGAGTTCTGCGCGCCGCGCCTCCGAGAGGCAACGTCCCACGGCGTCGGCATCGTCCCGCGTGACGGCTTCGTCAAGGCGTGTGACCAGCGCGTGCGATCGCTCTGTCGCCGAGTCGACTGACGCGGATGGCGCGATAGCCGCCAGTGCCGCAGCGCCGTCGCCGGACGCGTGGGCGTCGGGGCCAGCGTCAACGCCGGCGGCGTCTTCCGACGTGTGCACGATGATGTGCCAGAAACCGAGTGCGCGGGCCGCTGCCGCGATGGACGGCGACCCGGGCTCGGGAACCGGACCCGCCAGCAAGGCCGCCAACTGCAGGAGTTCTCGCGGGGTGACCCCCATCTGCAGCGTCAGCCCGGACAGGTGGTGACGCACCAGGACGTCGGCGAGCGTGGCCAACTCCGGTGCGTCGTCGCGTCCGCACGTCAGACCGTTCACCTGGAGGTCGTTCTCGTGCAGATGCAGCTCGAGCTCACGCGGACGGCTGTAGCGGACCACGGCGGCCAGACTGCTGGACAACACCTCGTTGCCTGCGCCGGACGAGATATCCGCGACGAGGCGACCGAGTGCACGCGCTGACACGGAAGACATGTCGGGAAGTGTCGGCATCTCGTCGTCCCGACTCCATCGCGCTGCGGCCCGCAACTGCTGACGAACCGGGCGGCGAACGGGCATATTCCAGCCATGATGTTCTCCCCGTACCGCCTCTACTTTGCCATGTCCACTCTCCTGATTCGCGCACAGCGTCTCGCGCTGCTGTCTGTCATCCCGGCGGCGGTCGTTGGGCCGACCGCCGCGCGTCTCCATGCTCAGGCCGTCACGCGGCCAACCGCCGCGCCAGACCGTGCGATCCGGCGCGACATTCCCATCACGAACGCCATCCGCCGTGCGCTCACCGCCGGCTCGCGCGATTCATCGGGGCGACCGGCGCGTGCATACTGGCAACTGCGCACTGACTATCGCATCAACGTTGCCCTCGAACCCTCGACGCAGCGTCTGACGGGATCGGCACGCATCACGATCCAGAACAACAGTCCCGAGGCGTTGTCCGTGATCGGGCTCCGTCTGGACCCCAATCACTTTCTGGGCAATGCGCCGCACGCCGCGCCGTGGGTACCGGCCGAGGTGACCGATGGCATGGTCATCAGCCGGTTGGTGGTCGACGGCAAGGCGGCCAATCTGGGCGCCGCCGGAGCGCCCGGCGACGGCAGCACCGGTGCGCGTGCGGCGGCGGCCGCCGCCGCCAACGCGGCCAACGCGCCGGCGAGTGGTGAGCCGGTGCTTCAGAATCCGAAGTCCACGGTGGCGCGTGTGCGGCTGGCCACGCCGATCGCTCCCAAAGCCACGAGCATTCTGGAGATCGACTGGTCGCACAAACTGCCTGGCGGACCGGGCTCGGGACATCGGATGGTGCAGCGGTGGGCCGATACACTGTTTCAGCCCACGCAGTGGTTTCCGCGGGTCAGCGTGTACGACGATCTCCGTGGCTGGGACAGTGAGTTGTACCTCGGCCCCTCGGAGTTCTACAACAACTTCGGCACGTTCGATGTCAACATCGATGTCCCCGCCGGCTGGATCGTGAGCGGTACGGGTGTGCTGCAGAACCCGCAGGAGGTGCTCACGCCGCAGGCGCGCCAGCGCCTCGCGCAAGTGACGTCGACCAACGCCAACACGATGATCGTGGGCCCGGACGAAGTGGGACCCGGTCAAGCGACTGCCGTGGGCACGAATGGTCGACTGATCTGGAGATTCCATGCCGACACGGTGAACGACTTCGCGTGGGCCACCGCGAAGAAGTACGTCTGGCAAGCGACACGGGCGACGATTCCCGGCAAGGGCGTGGTACCCATTCATATGCTCTATCTGCCGGGTCGCGCGGCCGCGTATGCGCGTGCGGGTGAGATCTCGCGGCACGCGCTCGAGTTCTATTCGGCCCTGTGGTTCCCGTATCAGTTTCCGCAGCTCACGCTGCAGGATGGACCAAGCGCGGGGATGGAGTACCCGATGGTGATCAACTCCAACCAGGGCGCCGCCGACCACGAGACGGGACATCAGTGGTGGCCGATGGTCGTGAGCAACAACGAAACGTGGTACGGCTGGATGGATGAAGGATTCAATCAGTACATGAACATCCTGTCCGATGCCGATGTCCAGAAGAAGGCACCGGTGCTGGACGGATTGGGCCAGGGGTACGGCCGCACCAGCGGCAACGAAGCCGAGCCGCCGATGATGTGGAACGCCAACTACGGCGGCCCGGGTTTCTACGGCTTCACCACGTATCAGAAAACACCGCTGATGTTGTCGATGCTCGGCGGCATTGTGGGTGACTCGGCCGTGCAGCGCGCCCATCGCGAATGGGCGACAGCGTGGATGTTCAAACACCCCTCGCCATGGGACTACATGTTCTTCATGAACAAGGCGCTGGGGAGAGATCTTGGATGGTTCTGGAACTACTGGCTCTTCACCACCGAGAGTGTCGACGGCCGTCTGGCCAGCGTGAAGACGGCGGGGATGCGCACGACGGTCACGGTCGCACAGGATGGGCAGATGCCATCACCCGTGGTGCTGCGCGTCAAGTTCGCAGAGAAGGGACCGGCCATTCGCCCGATGAAAAACGCGGTGATGGTCGACGACCGGACCGCAGAGATCACCTGGCCGGTTGACGTGTGGTTCTCGGGGAAGCGCACCTTCACCGCGGACCTTGTATTCGGCGGTCGGAAGATCGAGAGCATCACGCTCGATCCGCATGGCCGATTCCCGGATCGCGATCCCAAGGACAACGTCTGGAACGCGACGCCCTGACACGCTAGACCTGTTTACGCAGCCAGCGGGGCGGTCCGCTGGCTGCGAGTTGTTCGGCCAAAATGCACTCCAATGCATCTCGAAAATCCACGGCGGTCGCTGGGCGCGCGTCCGGATCAAGTCGCAGGGCGCGACGCAGAATCTGCTCCAGCAAGTCGGGCGCATCTTTGCGACGCGCGCGCAGGCGCACCGTGGGACGCACGGGTGGGTGCTCGCCATTCAGCAATGCCTCACTCGGCTGCGATTCACTCCAGCGCCACAGCGATCGGACGCGCCGCTCGATCTGCACCTCATCGTTGGGTGCAATCCCCGTGAGCGATTCATAAATCATGCTGGCGAGACCGAAGATGTCCGCGCGTCCATCGATCGCGGCGCCATGTTGCCATTGCTCCGGCGCCATGTAGGCCGGCGTACCAACCACCGGATCCTGCTCCTGCGCAACGGTGCTGGCATCATGCGCCGTGCACACGAGTCCAAAGTCGATGAGGACGGCGTGTCGCCCTTCGATCAGCACGTTTTCCGGCTTGACGTCGCGGTGAATCAGCCGACGGGAATGCAAGGCCACCAGCGCATCGGCGACACCGACACCGAGACGCAACGCATCAACCAACGGCAGTCGACCACGCTCGCGCAACCGGCCGCGCAGTGAGGCGCCCTCGATCCACGGCATCACGAAGTAGCGGACGGCATCGTCCAGTCGCCCGGACGAGAAGAGCGGAACCACATGCGGATGTCGCAGCGCCGCCAGCGCCTCAATTTCCGTTTCGGAATGCGGACCCTGCGTCGGACGCAACGCCTCGAGATCGATGACTTTGATGGCCACATCCCGATGGTTCACCAGATCGAGTGCGCGATACACCACGCCGAAGCGTCCGGCGGCCACCGTGTGGCGCACCGCAAAACCTGCATGGTGCAATTTCTCAATGTGCGGAGTGGCGGACGCAACGGTGAAGGCGGTCGAGCGGTCCGTTTTCTTCATTGGCGGGTTCCGGAGAGCAGGGGAGCGACCGAGGCCGAGCGATGCTGCAGAGCACGCCGCAATCCCACGATAGTGAGATGTGGGTATCGCGCCAACATCGAATGCGACCGGTACGTGACTCCTGTCACGGGCATATTTCCGAGGAACGGCAGCAACGTTATGCGTCGGGAGAAGCCGACCCGTCATGAATCGCCTCTCTACCATTCAACGCTGCTGCGCTCGCGTTAGATCCGATCGAGCGACCTGTGCGGTCCGCGCTGATGGCGAAGCGCGCTGGCCAATTCCGCTCCGGCGATCTACCGTTGGGCATGCTCAGCCATTTCAAGCGAACACAACACCAGCGGCTCGTGTCGCGCGGGCGCCGATGGGCGATATTCGCCATTCTGGCCGCTCCGGCATTCAACGCGTGCCGCGACAAGGCGTCACCATACGCGCCGCTGGCCGTCGGCGCTCCGGTCCCCGCGTTCGCGGCATCGACCCTCGACGGGCAAGAGATCTCGCTGGCGTCTCTCAAGGGAAAGCCGGTCGTGCTCAATATCTGGGCCACCTGGTGCGGACCATGCCGGCGCGAGATGCCGCTGCTCGATTCGCTGTCCCGTGAGTCCGCCGCGCGCGGCATTCGCGTGATCGGGGTCAGTATCGACGATGAGGGCGCCGGTGCGGACATCCGCGCGTTTCTCACGGAGTACGGTATCAGCTTCACGGTGCTCCACGATCCCAATAGCACCGTCACGGCGATCTTTCGCACGCGAGGTGTTCCCGAGACCTTTCTGATCGATTCGGAGGGACGGTTGGCACGTCGCTGGATTGGTGGAGTCGATGGTCCGGCGTCCGATATCCGCAAAGCGGTCGAGGAGGTGCGATGACGATGCCAGTGTCCATCCTGAGTCGTGCATTCCGGTCAGCGGTTGAGCGCGTGCACGTGCGAAATGCGCAAGCGGCCGCGCATGCAGCCGCGCCGCGTGTTGCGGCGATACGTGCCTGCGGCATGCTGCTGGGAGCAGCGGCGTCGGCGATCGTGCAGGTCGCACACGCGCAAGGCGCGGTCTCCCGCGCTCCTGCGTCGGCGCGCTTTCGTCTGGAAGAGACGACGATTGCCGAAGTCCATGCAGCGTTCAAAACGAAGCGGTTGTCATGTCGCACGCTCGTCCAACAGTATCTCGACCGCATTGCGGCGATCGACAAACGTGGTCCTGCCATCAACTCGCTCATCGTGGTGAACGCATCGGCGCTATCCGTTGCCGATTCGCTCGATCGCCGGTACGCGCGCGAAGGGTTGGTTGGCCCGTTGCACTGCATTCCGATGATCGTGAAGGACAACTTCGAGACCGTGGATCTTCCTACCACCGCTGGCTCGCTGGCGTTGGACGGGTGGCGCCCCGCACAGGATGCCACGATGGTGCGAAAGGTGCGAGAGGCCGGCGCGATTGTGCTGGCCAAAGCGAATCTCGCGGAATGGGCCTTCACACCGTATGAGACGGTCAGTTCGATCCTGCCTGGCTACACGCGCAATCCGTATGCGCTGGACCGTGTCACCGCGGGCTCGAGCGGTGGGACCGCCGCTGCGGTGGCTGCCAATCTCGGCGAAGTTGGTTTGGGATCCGACACCGGTAATTCCATTCGCGGCCCATCGGCGCATCAGTCGCTGGTTGGCATTCGTTCCACGATGGGCCTGACGTCGCGCGCCGGTGTGGTGCCACTCAATGCCGTCGCCGATATCGCCGGCCCGATGGCGCGAACGGTTCAAGATGCGACGGTGGTCTTGAACGTGGTGGCCGGTAGCGATCCGGCGGACACCGTGACGGCGCCAGCCGATGCACGACGGGAGCGTGACTACACGGTGTTCCTGCGTCGTGGCGCCCTGGCGACTGCGCGCATCGGCATCCTGCGGCAGGCCTATGAACGCCCAACGCTGGATCCCGAAGTCAACACCACCTTTGAACGTGCGATCGCGGCGCTCAAGGCGGCAGGTGCAACCATCGTCGACTCCGCCCGCGTGGACTCACTCGACGCGATACTGCGTCGACAGCAGGGCGGGTGCAATCGATTCAAGGCCGATCTCGAACGCTACTTCGCCGCGCGCGGCGCCAACGCCCCAGTCAAAACCGTCGACGAGATTCTGCGAAGTCGGAAATTTCACCCCACGGTCGAGCAGCGTTTGCGTGATGCCGCACAGGCAACGGAGCCGCCAGAGCAGAGCGCAGGGTGCCAAAGCCGCGAACGCGTACGCGCCGCGGTGAGAGTGGCCGTCGTGCAACTCATGGATTCACTCAAACTGGATGCGCTGGTCTATCCCACCTGGAGCAATCCACCGCGCCTCATCGGCGACCTCAACACGCCGCACGGCGACAACAGCCAGCTCTTTTCTCCGACGACGGGATTTCCGGCCATAACGGTGCCCATGGGGTACACTCGGGACAATCGACTGCCGGCCGGGATTACGTTTTATGGGCGCCCGTGGAGCGAAGGCCGTTTGCTTGGATTGGCTTTCGACTACGAACAACGCAGCAAACACCGCCGTCCTCCGGTGCTTCGCTGATTTCGCGCCGACAACGGTCCGGTCTGGCGCATCGGCACGCTGCCGAGTCTCACGTCTCTCACACCACTTCGATGTCTCACGTAGCAGTACTTGGTACCGGCCTGCTTGGCGCGGCGTTCGCCGAAGGGTTGCTGTCGCGCGGTGGCACCACCGTAACCGTCTGGAATCGGACCCGGGCAAAGGCCGAGGCGCTCGAGGCGTTTGGCGCACGCGTCGCAGACACTCCCGCTGAGGCTGTCGCGGGCGCCGATCGGGTGCACCTCGTGCTGCTCGACGATGACGCAGTAGACGAGGCGATCAGTGCGCTGCGACCGGCGCTCGGAACGGGAGTGATTCTTGTGGATCACACCACCACGCTGCCGCAGCGAACCGCGGCGCGTATGGCCGCGCTGGATGCCGGTGGCGTCGAGTATCTGCACGCGCCTGTGATGATGGGCCCGCCGGCGGCACGGAGCGCCAAGGGCATGATGCTGGTGGCCGGGCCGTCGGAACGCGTGGCTCGCGTGCATGAGGCGCTCAGCGCGATGACGGGTGAGCTCTGGCATGTCGGCGAGCGTCCCGATCTCGCCGCCGTCTACAAACTGGTGGGCAACGCTCTGGTGCTGAGCGTCGTCGGCGTGACAGCAGACATCATGCAACTGGTCGATAGCGCCAATGTGCCGCGCAGCGGCGCGCTCGAGATGCTGGCGCGCACCAACCCGGCGGGCGCCATCGCCTTCCGCGGCGCCATGATGCGCGAGAATCAGTTCGACACGAACTTCGCGCTGGATGTGGCCCGGAAGGATGTGCGACTGATGCTCGAGACATCCGGCGAGCAGGCCGTGCCGCTGCTTCGTGCCCTGGCCGCACGGATGGACCTGCTCATCGCCGACGGCGAGGGCGACAAGGACTTCGCCGTGCTCGGCCGTCGCGAGACCCCCGGGGCCTGAGCGGTCAGACGTCTCGCGCTGGCAGCGAGAGATCCTGCAGAAAAAAGGCGGCCAATTCGGCGCGACTGCTCAGACCGGCCTTGTTGTAGACGACCACCGCATGCTGGCGCACCGTGCGCTCGCTGCGGTTGGTCTGGGCGGCAATCTGTTTGTGCCCCAGTCCCTTGAGCAGCAGCATCGCGACTTCGCGCTCCGCGTTGGTCAGGCCCCACGCGTCGAACTGGGAATCAATGGCCGCTCCCAGTCCCGACAGCGCCTGCTCGGCGCTGGCTCGCCAGCGATCACGCTCGGCCTGACGTTCCGACGCGGTCCGCTCTGACTGCACCAACTGCGCGCGAACCTCGGCCGTCTCCCGCGCCGACTCACGCCAGGCGCGCCAGAAAAAGACCAGGCAGCCGGCGCTGGCGGCGATCATCAGCAGCTCGACGGCGGCGTGCACGGACAGCCACGGTTCACCGTCGAGCCAGAGATCGGTCGCGCCGCCGACGATGACGAGGCTGAGCGCGACCACCAAGGTCAGCGAGAGTGCGCGCGGCGGTTGGTCCATGGTCGAAAGATGTGTCGGCGCGCGTATCCGGCAAATGACGCAGCGACAGGTATCCGCAAAAGAGACGTCACTTGTCGGATAGAGCGGCGCCTTGAAGTGGGCGATGCTGATCTCAACAGCGGCGCGTGGTGATCGCGCTCATTCCTGTCCAATGCCAGCACGGAGAAGCGCATGTTGACGTCCATCATTCCCAACCCACTCCATCCGGCCATCGTGCATCTGCCCATGGCGATCGTCGTGCTCCTGCCGTTGACCATGGCCGGGGCCCTGTGGGCCATCAAGCGGGGCGCAGCGCCCTTCCGGGCGTGGGGCGTCGCGGCCGCGCTGCACGCGACGCTCGTATTGAGCGCGTGGGCATCACTCGCCACCGGCGATCCGGCCAAGGATCAGGTGGAGAAGGTGATTGCCGAGGCGCCCATCGAAACGCACGAAGAGGCCGCAGAAGCGTTCCTCGTCATGGCGGCGGGCGCGTTGCTGTTCTCAGCGGTTGGGCTGCGCCGTGATCGCATCGGCACGATCGCCCGGGGCACCGCCGCAGTCGGCAGCGTCGCGCTCTTTGCGGCCGGCTGGAACGTCGGGCATTCCGGCGGTGAGCTGGTCTATGGTCTCAACGCCGGCGCCGCGTACGCCACCACCGGCGGAGCCGCACAGCCCGCGGCGACCGCGATGCGCGAACGTGACGACGATCGATAACACGCAACCGCGTGCGGTCCGAGCCTCCATGCGGCAGGCCTGAATGCTCGGACCGCGCGCGATCGGTCAATCAGCTCGAGTAGTACGCGGCATTTTCGTCGACATAGCCTTTCGTCAGATCGCAGCCAAATGCACGCGCCATGCCGCTTCCCACGCCGAGTTCGACCTCGAGGTCGACGACGTCGCGTGAAAGTGTTTCGCGCACGACGGCGTCATCGAACGTCAGGCGTTCGCCCCCGGCGACGACCGGAAAACCATTGATGGATGCGGACGTCGATGCCGGCGTGATCGTGCAATCGAAACACTTGCCGACCGCCATCAGCAAGCGCCCAACGTTGGGATCCGCGCCGTGCACCATGGTCTTGATCAATGGCGAGTTGACGATCGATTTCGCCACCACGTGCGCCTCGGTGTCGTTGAGTGCGCCGGTGACCGACACGCGGATCAAACGCGTGGCGCCCTCGCCATCGCGGGCGAGAATCTCGGTCATGCGCACGCAGCCGCGTCGGAGGGCCTCGGCGAATTGTGCCTCGTCAACAGCGCCCGCCAGCCCGTTGGCCAGGATCACGCACGTGTCGGACGTGCTGGTATCGGTGTCGACCGACAGCGCGTTGAACGAACTTTTCACGGCCGTCCGCAAGAGCCGATCGAGTGTGGCCGCATCGAACGCGGCGTCCGTGAAGATGTACGACAGCATCGTGGCCATGTTCGGCTCGATCATGCCAGAGCCCTTGGCCACCCAGGTGATCGACGCCGAGCCAACCGAGATTGACAGCGCCTTGGGGTGCGTATCCGTAGTCATGATCCCTTCGGCACCAACCATGGGATCACCCTGCAATTCTGTGGACATTCCCACCACACCGGCCTCGATCCGTTCGATCGGCAGTGGCACACCGATCACGCCGGTCGAACTCACCAGCACTTCGCCCGGCGTCGCGCCAAGTTCGGCGGCCGCCGCAGCGGCCATGCGTCGTGCGTTCTCTACGCCGCGCGTGCCGGTGGCGACGTTGCTCACCTTGCTGTTGGCGATGATGCCACGCAGTCGGCCTCCCCGAATCGTCTCGCGACCGAGAATGATCGGCGCGCCCGGAAAGTGGTTGCGCGTGAAGACCGCCGCCGCGTTCGCCACCACGTCGCTGGCGAAGAGTGTGAGGTCTCGCGCCGTCGGCTTGAGACCGACGTTGCGGCTGGCGCAGCGAAAACCGCGCGGAAACACCGGAACGGTGTGGAACTCGGCGCTGCCGAGTGAGGCACTGGAAGTCATGCGCGAAAGCTGCGTAGTCCACGCAGCACGCGCCACCCGCCTCCCGCACGGGCGACTAGATTTTCGGGATGCCCACCCACACTCGCACGCCACGCCGCCTCCGTCGCACTGCCGTGTGCGCCGTGGCGGCCCTCGCGCTGTTCACCGCGCCTGAGCTCACCGCGCAGAGCGCGGTCCCGCCGATGCGACCGCTAGCGGTCGGCGATACGTCTATTTTCGCGCCACTGCCTCTCCCGACGGCAAACGAGCAACGCAGCGGCAGCGGCGCTCCAGGTGCGCGCTACTGGCAGAATCGTGCGGACTACACGCTGGCGGCGACGCTCGATACCACGGCCAGAAGCGTGCGCGGCGAGATGACGTTGCGCTACACCAACCGGTCGCCGGACACGCTCACGTTCCTCTGGTTGCAGGTAGAGCAGAACGCCTTCCGCGACAAGTCGCTCAATTCGTACATCTTCCCGCAGGATTCACGGTTCGGTGCCCGCGGCTTCGACGGTGGATACGTCTTCTCGCGGGTCGAGCAGGTGGTGTCTGCGGCCGGTGCACCGCTCAAGAAGGTGGCGCTGAAACGTCGTTCGAACGAGACCATGCTGAAGGTCGATCTCGCGCAGCCCTTGGCGCCGGGGCGCACGGCCACGATCGAGATGGCGTGGAATTTCCCGGTGCCGGAGCATGGCGCCGACCGCATGGGCCGCGAAGGCGCCTTGTACGAGATCGCCCAGTGGTTCCCGCGTGCCGCCGTGTACGACGACGTTCGCGGCTGGAACATCGAGCCGTATCTCGGTCAGGGCGAGTTCTACCTCGACTACGGCGACTATATGCTGTCCGTCACCGTCCCGGCCGGCTACATCGTCGCCGCGACTGGTGCGCTGCAAAACCCGCGCGACGTGCTCACGCCGATACAGATCGCCCGCCACGCGATCGCGGCCAAGTCGGATACCGTCGTCCGTCTGGTGACCGAGGCGGAGCTCAAGAAC
>Ga0138256_10006528_pt1 | contig 12330 bp, 9 predicted proteins | sample KNB2016incub_MG_FD_105486 | JGI IMG/M metagenome (GOLD analysis project Ga0138256, IMG submission 105486) | Active sludge microbial communities from wastewater in Klosterneuburg, Austria - KNB2014incub_MG | ecosystem: Engineered > WWTP > Activated sludge > Unclassified | place: Austria... | reverse complement strand
TGTATCGATCAATCGAAATAAAATTCCATCAATATTTATAATTTCTTCTATAGTATCTCTTGTAGTACCTGCAATTTCACTTACAATGGCCCTGTTCTCATTCAACAGTGTATTAAGCAATGTTGATTTACCTGCATTTGGTTTTCCAACAATAGCAACACTTACTCCATTCTTAATTACATTTCCCAATTGAAATGATTGCAGTAACTCTTTGGTTACTTTTTGTGCATGATGAATCAGTGCATAAAATTTTGTGCGGTCTGCAAACTCTACATCTTCCTGTGAAAAATCGAGTTCCAGTTCAATCAATGCAGAAAACTGAATGAGCTGTTCTCTCAGTTCTTTTAGTACAAGAGAAAATCCTCCACGAATATTATGAAGTGCTGTTCTTTGTGATGCTTCAGTGTTACTTGCTATCAGATCGGCTACAGCTTCCGCCTGTGTTAAATCAAGTTTGCCTTTTAAGAAAGCCCGTTGTGTAAACTCGCCGGGCTTAGCTAATCTTGCTCCATACTTTACAATCGTATTGATTACCTGCTCCTGTATAAAAGGTGAACCATGACAGGAAATTTCAATGACATCTTCGCCGGTATAACTTTTTGGATTTTTAAAAAGAGAAACAACAACTTCATCCAGTATTTTTTCTCCATCTTTTAAAAAGCCTACATGAATAGTGTGAGATTTTTGTTGCTGCAGATCTTTTGACGGAAATAAACGATTAACTATTTCAATGGATTTGCCTCCGCTTAAACGTATTACGCCAATGGCGCCAATACCATGAGGAGTGGCCAAAGCAACAATTGTATCATCCCATCCTGTGAGTTTTCCCAGCATGCTGCAAATTTAACCCGATGCAGCTGAAACACAGCATTACTGCTTGGCTTTATCATCAACCAGTACATATTTTTTAATATCAGTGATCGTCATTTCATCAAATACATCAACCACTTCTTTATAGCTGGTATTAGCAGAAGGTTGAATGATGACAGTATACTGATCGTCGGTGCCCAACTGGCTGATGATACGTTGCCGCTTGTTCAGCAGATGTTCACGCAGGGAAGGCTTACCATAGAGGTAAGCAGTTCCTTGAGCAAGAATGTGCTGCTCATTTCCCTCGAGATAATCAACCATTCCATTCTCTTTCATTTTTAGCGTAATAGTTGCAGATAGCGGAGATTCTGTGCCCGGCCCATCAGCAGGAACATTTAAGCCAAATGCTTTTTGCTCCATTATTGTTGTTGTGTAAATAAAAAATGTGATCAGTAAAAAACCGAGATCAACCATTGGTGCAAAATCAATCCTTACAGTTCGCTTATCGTTTTTGTTTTCTATGCTGCTCATAACAATTGTTTTGAATGAGATGGCTGGAAACAAAAAATCCATACTGAATGATTCAATTAAATAAATCTTCGCAATTGAAGGGCAACAAAAATCCCCACCAGAAACCTGATGGGGATGTTGCTTGTATATTCCTTCTTGATAAAGGTCTTAAGGTTGCTCGTCAGGAAGACGGAACGTAATTTTCTGACGTCGCCATGCTTTTACCTGGCGGCCATTTTGAATAGCAGGAATCCATTTTGGACCTTTACGGATTGCATCGCAGGCGATACGTGCCAGTACAGACCCTTTCATGGACAATGCTTCCACATTACTTACATTTCCTTCTTTGTCAACGATAAACTGAACTTCACAGGTACCTGCTTGTCCATCATCAGTTAAATCGTCAATATGACGTTCTACTTCACGCTGTACAAACTGGTTCCACTTTCCTTCACCACCCGGGAACTGTGCTTCTACTTCCACTTTTGTGAAAACGGTATTTTCATCTTCTTTGGGAGCTTCAACAACTTTAGTTTCCTGTTCCACTTTAGGAGGATTCACCACTTCAGGATCTTTGATACCCTCCTGATCAATCTTACCTACGTTGGTGATCACTTCCTGTTCTTTTACTTCATTCTTCTCTTCAAATTTTTCATCTTCCACAATTTTTGGAGGAGTGAATTTAGTGATTTCAATTTTTGGAGGCTCCTGTTTTGGAGGAGGCGGAGGTGGTGGTTCAATTTTCTGCTGTTCTTCCTGCTTAATATCAGTAAGAGTTACATCAGAAACTTTTACTTTATTCTTATCAGCAGCTCCAACTGTTCTGCCAACAAGAACAAACAGGAAAATAAGAAGAGCTACGCCTGCAGTAATCAACAGGGCGTTTCTTAACCTCCTCTCGTAATTTCTTCTGAGTTCGTAAGCACCATACTCCTTGTTCCTGCCTTCGAACAGGATATCAAGGAAATCTGCACTTAAAATTTTATTTACTTCCATAATTAACAGTTGTGTTTAGAATTAGATGCATTCGTTTAAATTTTCCATAAGCTTATTTAGCGGCAGGAGAGCTTCCCTGAGTAGCCTTAATAAGCTCAACTTCGCCCGGAAAAATATCTACTACTGCATACCGTCTGATGTCTGTTATCTGCATCTCATCCAGCATATCCACTACGTTTTTATACACCGAATTCTCATCGGGCTTTATAATAACCACGAGATCCTTTTCGGGTGTATTTGCTTTTTTCCTCAACAATTCAGCACGGATTTCTTTAAAACTGGAAGATTTAAAGTTGGATCCATCAGATGCCAATTGTCCTTCGTAATAAAAAACATTGTTATCCTTGCTTAACAGCACAGTAAAAGCGCCTGAAGCCTTTGCTTCAGTTTGCTCATCGTCCTTGGCTGAATCGTCAGGAACGTTGAGTTTAAACGCTTTAGGGCTGTTGATCGTTGTAGTGAAGATAAAGAACGTAATGAGCAAAAATCCAAGATCAACCATGGGCGTCATATCCACCCTGGCATCTTTACGGGCCTGCTTTTTGACCCCGGCGCCTTTTTTATGGCCACCACCACCACTTTCTTCTATCGCTGCCATTGTTCAGTTATTTAATAATTAAAAATTCTGTTTACTTCGCCTGTGCATTCTGTTTTTTATACAGTGGAGTACCAGTTGGTACACCTTCCAGTGACGTAATCAGTTTAAAGGAGAAAATGCCGTTCTTCTTAAATGCAGCTAATACATTTTTAAAGTAAGGATATTTTGTTCCATTATCACCATTTAACATCACATTGGCCGGTTTACGTCCACCTGTGCCTGTAAGCAATGCGTTGATATATGTATCCAACTGATTATTTAAAGTATCAGCAACAGGAATACCCGGTTGTTTGAATTTTTTATAATCCTCATCACTTAAAGCCAAAAAACTCTTCAATTGACTAACAGGAACACCGATTCCACCAACAGAAAATTTCTTAAAATTGGAGATTTCGGCAGGAGTTAATCCGAGTCCTTTCTGACGGCTTAACACTTCAGCAGTTAACTGGGCTTTTTCTTTTCCTTCTTTATCAGAACTGAAACTGATAAATACCCTTCCTTCGCCATCAAATGATACTTTAAACACATCCTTGTCGTCAACTTTCTCAGATGAAACCGATTTTGGATTGTCTATCTTGATCACTTCAGGTGGCTTGAATTTCGTTGCCAGCATAAAGAACGTGAGGATAAGGAACGACACATCCACAAAGGCTGTCATATCCACCCACGTACTTTTCCTGGCTATTTTATTGAGTTTGGACATTACTTTGAAAGTTTTGATTTAGAGATTCAATTTCAGCTGAATTCCACAAGTTGTGTTAAAACAACCTGTATTATTTATACTGAGAAGCAAAACTTTGAGTCAATGTAAAACTGGTTTCATCAATACCGTAGGTAATTGAGTCAATTTTAGTTGTAAACACGTTGTACATAACCATCGCAATTGATGATGTACCGATACCCAATGCTGTGTTATACAAGGCTTCAGAGATACCAATCGCCAATGCACCGGCATCACCACCACCGCCTTCTTTACCAAGGGCAGAGAATGAACGGATCATACCTAATACTGTTCCCAACAGGGCAATCAGTGTTGCAACGGAAGTAATGGTTGATAAGAATACCAGATTTTTAGAAAGCATCGGAAGTTCGAGTGCTGTTGCTTCTTCCACTTCTTTTTGAATGCCGGCAACTTTTTGTTCTGTATCCAGGTTGCTTACCTCGGTCATTTCACGGTATTTTTTCAAACCTGCTTTCATCACATTTGCAACAGAACCTTTTTGCTTATCACACTCAGCTAAAGCAGCATCCAGATTTTTGTTAGCAAGATGATACTGTACTTTACGGATAAAGTCAGTTACGTTAGCAGAACCCATTGCTTTGCTGATGGTAAGAAAACGCTCAATAGAAAATACAACTACCATCAGGAACAATCCAATCAATAATGGTACAATGATACCGCCTTCATAAATCGCATTCAACGCACCAATTGGCTTATGATGTTTCGGCCAGAACCAACCTTCTGTTGCAGGTTCAGAGAAGCCACTGGGGTTACCCATAACAAAACGCCAGAAAGCATACCCGGCAATGATACATGCAATTGGAGCAATCCATGAAATAATGTTCGTACTCTGTTTCGCTTGAACTGAAGAGGCAGCTTTTGCTGCTGTAGGTTTAGTTTCAGCCATGACAATTGATTTTTTGGTTTTTTTAAATTTGTAAGTTTATTCTTTAATCTCCTGGTACAATTCTATGAAAAGAAATTTCAAAAAATCAAACCATTCCCTCATACCGGGTGGCACAAGTTAGGGAAATATTTATTTTGAACAACTCTCTCTTTTTTATTTTTTTATTTCTTTTCAGCAGCAAAGGTTTGCAATGGTTTTATCCGGTAATCGGCATCGCTTTCTGCCGCTTATCCTTAACAAACCCTGATTTATATTTGTTTAATTCCTGATTCCTATAATCCATTTAACTTCATCTGCTCAACTAAAACCAAAGTAAGAATGAGAAAAAATGCATGCTTTTTTACCGTGTTGCTTTTCCTGGGAACAGTTCTGCCGGGATTTTCCCAGAATCGGCCACAAACTCAGCCAACTGCCGGTGGCACTCCGCAAATTCCTTCAGGAACCCAATTTCCTGCAGCCCCCCGTTCTATGCCAAAACCTTATAAAGAGGTAATTACTGATAAGGCACGTACAGATGAAGGTTTGTTTAAAGTTCACCGTATAGAAGATAAATGGTATTTCGAATTACCCGATTCTTTGCTGGCCAGAGATATCCTCGTTGTGAACCGTATTTCCAAATCTGCAGCAGGTTTAAGCAATGGCTTCAGCGGGTATGCAGGCGACATTATTAATAATAGTGTAATCCGTTTTGAAAGAGGGCCCAATAATAAAATATTCCTGAAGAGGGTTTCATTTGACAACAGGGCAAAAGATGCTGAAGGAATGTTTAAGGCTGTGATGAACTCCAACACACTGCCTATTGCGCAGTCTTTTGATGTAAGAGCTTACGGAAAAGATTCGGCGACCAATACCAATTCAACTGTGCTGGAGTTGACCGATTATATTTCCGGCGACAACGATATATTGTTCTTTAGTACCAATTCAAAAGCAAGTCTGCAGATTGGAGCTTTCCAAGCCGACAGATCTTATGTTCAAAACATCAGGTCTTACCCGCTGAATATTGAAATTAAAACAACCAAAACATATAATCGTGGTGGAGCTCCCGGAGCTGCAGCCAATCCATTTGCACCTGCTGCAGGCGGAGCATTTACAATTGAATTAAACAGCTCCATGCTGTTACTTCCAAAAGTACCTGCCAAAGCAAGATTGTTTGATCCACGTGTTGGTTTCTTTGCAAGAAGCTATACGGATTTTGATGCCAATCCGCAAGGCGTGAAAGATGTGCGGATGGCCGTTCGCTGGAAACTGGAACCAAAACCGGAAGATGTTGAAAAATACATGCGTGGAGAATTGGTTGAACCTCAAAAGCCCATCATTTTTTATATTGACCCCGCTACTCCAAAAAAATGGATCCCTTATTTAATGCAGGGTGTTACTGACTGGCAGGTTGCTTTTGAAAAAGCCGGTTTCAAAAATGCCATATTTGGTAAGATGGCACCAACTGCAAAAGAAGACAGCACATGGAGCCTTGAAGATGCACGTTTTAGCGCCATCGTTTACAAACCAAGTGAAGTAGCCAATGCAAGTGGACCGAATGTACATGATCCACGGAGCGGTGAAATTTTAGAAAGTCATATTAACTGGTACCATAATGTTATGAGTTTATTACGTAACTGGTACCTGATTCAAACAGCAGCCGTTGATCCGGGTTCAAGAACAATGGTATTTGAAGATGAACTGATGGGCCAATTGATCCGCTTTGTATCATCACACGAAGTTGGTCATACATTGGGTTTACGTCACAACTATGGTTCTTCTTCTACTGTACCTGTTGACAGTTTGCGCAATAAGAAATGGGTGGAAGCAAATGGCCATACTCCTTCTATAATGGATTATGCACGTTTCAACTACGTAGCTCAACCGGAAGATAATATTTCAAGAATTGGTTTATTCCCCCGCATTGGCGATTATGATAAATGGGCCATTGAATGGGGCTACCGCTGGATGCCGGAATACAAAACTGCTGAAGAAGAAGTGCCGGTATTAAGTAAACTCACAACAGAGCGTTTAAAAAATAAGCGTTTGTGGTTTGGTACTGAACAGAATCCTGATGATCCACGTTCACAGAATGAAGATTTAGGTAATGATGCAATGAAAGCAAGTACTTACGGTATTAAAAACCTGCAGCGCATTTTACCAAACCTGATCAACTGGACCAAACAGCCAAACGAAACATATGAAGGTCTTGATGAAATGTATACCCAGGTAGTTTCTCAGTTCGGACGTTATATGGGTCATGTTGCCAAGAATATTGGCGGTGTTTATGAAACGCCAAAAATGGTTGAACAGGAAGGCGGTGTTTATGAATTCGTATCGAAGTCAGTTCAAAAAGAAGCGATGAGTTTTTTAACCCAGCAGTTGTTTACAACTCCAACATGGTTGATCAACAATGATATTTCAAGTCGTACAGGTGAGAATCCGCAAATTGTAATTGGTACAAGACAGGAAAGTATCCTTAACCGTATCATCAGCACAAATACACTGAGCAAGTTGTTCATTGCAGAATCTACATTAGGCAACAATGCATATAAAGCAACTGAAGTAATGGATGATCTGCGTCGTGCAATTTTCAGCGAAGTATATGCAAAGAAAGCAACTGATGTTTACCGCCGCAACCTGCAGAAGATGTTTACAGAGCGTATCATTTCCCTGTTACCTTCTACCGCACCTGCAACTGTTGCTACGGGTGGTTTCGGTATAACTTTGCAGATTACTCCTTCATTGAGTACAAAGAATACAGATACCTACTCAATACTAAAAGGAACATTGCGTACACTGCGTAATGATATCCGCACAGCATTACCAACCGTAACCGATCCAATGACCAAACTGCATTTGCAGGACCTGGTTGATCGTATTACACTGGTGCTTGAACCAAAATAATTCAGATTTAACTATAAAAAAATCCCCGCCTGTAAGCGGGGATTTTTTTATGCATGATGATACTTAATTTCCTTTTGCCTTATCATCTTTTTTTGCATTGGCATCCATCATATCCATCAGTTTCAACCCTAACAATCCGCTGATAGATCCATCTGTTCCATTAGTTCCACTGATCATTACATCCGGAATCACTTTGATATTTCCCTTACCGATTTCTTCCGTGATTTTATATTTGGTAAAGTTATCGCCACCCATTGCTTTTACCTGCAGTTCATACGCATCAGCTGTTGAACGACCAATGGCCATAATCTTTTCTGCTTCAGCTAAACCCGTTTTTGAAATACGTTCTGCATCGGCAGTAGCATTCAGCTTGGTTGATTCAGCCTGTGCAGCAGCTTTCATTTTAATTGCCTCAGAATCTGCATTGGCTCTCATCTTTGTTGCTTCAGCTTCTGCATTTACATTCAGTTTTAAACTGGTGGCATCACCTTCTGCTTTCTTAACAGTTGCATCAGCAGTACGTTGTGCAATCTCTACACTCTGTTGCGCCTTCACAATTTCTTTCTGCATATCAGCGATAGCCGTTTCCTTTTCCACGCCCTGGCGTTTTTCCTGTGCCATTCGTTGTGTTTCGTAAGTCTTCTCTTCTTCCTGGGCAATCTTACGATCGGTTAAAGTTTTCATCAGCGCCTCAGGGGGAACGATATCACCAATCAATGTATCAACTGCATTTACATTGTACTCTTCCAGTACTTCTTTGATATGTTCTTTCGCTGCAGTCTGGCGCTCCTTACGTGTACTGAGGAAAGAGATCACATCGCTATCCTGTGCACTGTTACGGAAATAGTTACCAATCGTAGGTTCCAGTACCTGCGACACCAGGTTGTTCATACTTCCAAAACGTGCAATAACTTTTGGCGCTTCTGTTGCAGGTATATGAATAATCTGTGCCACATCAAGATTGAAAGGGAAACCATCTTTTGAACGGACAGTAATGGTTGATAAATTTTTATCCAGTGCATGTGCTTCACTTCTTGCATTGGCCCAGTTCAACACAAGATTTGTTGTTGGTACCAGTTCCACTTTCATGGTGTATTTATTCACAGGATATTTACCCGGACCAAGCGGTTCCATCCAAACACCTTTGAACCCTTTTGATACGATATTACCATGCTTAAACGTTTCACCCGTTAAATCTTTACCATCATCTCCTACATAAGAAATAACTACGCCCACATGTCCGATTGGAATATCTGTCATGGGAATTTCTTCTAATTGTACTGCCCATGGATTAATGTAATAAGAACCGGCCAGTATTACCTGTGGCTGCAAACCACGGTTACCGCCGCTGTTTAAAAACACATCAATGTTCTGAAAGTTGTTGTGATTATCTACATACTTACCTGCAATAGATCCAATTGGAATGGGTTCACCATCTAAAGCTGTTACAATACCCACCATGTTTTCATGTATGATGGCCTGGTCGACCATTGTAATATCAAACAGGTGACGGTTGATACGATAAGAACCGGCAGTAACATATGCTGTTTGACGGCCACGTTGTCCGCCTTTATCCAGAAAAGCCTGTGCATCCTGGAAGTTATCACAGTCTACCCTTCGTGCAAGGATATGACCTGTTGGAATTTCTGCACCGTCTTTACTTAAGATCAATGCAATCTTTCCTTCCGGAACAACAGTAAACAAAATCATATCTACTCCATACTGCCAGGGCCACATCCACCAGTATAAACCGGGTGCCAATGTACGTGCCTGGAAACCGGCTTCGCCTTTTGTGGCAATAATACGCCCGTCAGGAAGTTCCCTGTTGGCGCCGAATAACACGAATTTTTTTGTAACAAGACCGATCTTGTCTTCGGGTACGATGACCATACCAAAGAAAACCCGTAAAACGAATTTGTAAAAGATGAGTGAAAAGAGAATAACTAACACCCACCAGTAGGCGAAAAGCAAGGATGTAATGTCCATAGTTGTAAATGGTTTAAAATTGAAAATAAAGGTTGTTGAATTGGTACAGCAGTACAACGGTCAGTTGCGATTACATTGTGAGTAAGTAGGTGCACCCTGTTGAAAACTTACGCCGATGGATGGCAAAGAAGTTGAGGCTGATTGAAAGAAGCAGAATGCTACATTGATTTGTTCCGTTAAATTGGAGATGTAAAGTTAGAAATCAGTTGAACATCAATGAAGCTGTATCGGGAAGAAAGGGAAGTACGGTTTCACCATTGGTAAAGTATGTATGATGAATGGTAAAGCTGAAAGATAGAAAAACAGATCCGCTTTTATTCGTAGCGTAACGCATTTATCGGATCAAGCTTCGAAGCTTTTATTGCAGGGTATAAACCAGCAAGCAAACCGGTAACAAAACAAATAACAACACCAGCTATTACCCATGCCCAGGGAACAACAAAACCTGTTTTGAAGAACATGGAAGCAAGATTGCCAACAAGTATACCAAGCAAAATACCAAAGCCTGCGCCAAGTAAGCTGATTAAAATGCTCTCCCACAAAAATTGTGTGCGTATAGTGGAGCCTTTTGCTCCGATAGATTTAGATAAGCCGATTTCTCTTGTACGTTCGTTTACCGATACAAGCATAATATTGGTTAAACCAATAGCTGCTCCAAACAAAGTGATGATACCAATCACCATGGCTGCATAGCGAACATAGCGAAGGGTATTTTTCAGGGTTTCAACAATACTGTCGCTGCGATCAATATAAAAATTATCAGCTTCTTTAATTGCCAGCTTACGTGAATTACGGAAAACACCTGTTGCCTCTCCTACTGCAGCATCCATCTGTTTAAAATCATTTGCCCGGATAGTTATGCTGTAACTTCCCTGGTTGTTAAACACACGGCGAACGTTATTATAAGTAATAATAGCTATGTTATCCAATGCAAGAAATGAACTGGCTCCCCGTTCTTTCATTACACCAATTACACGGTAACGGTTGGCACCAACATGAATGATCTTTCCTAATGCATAAACACTTTTCCCTTTGAATAATTTACGGACGAGATCACTCCCAATAATAACTACGTTTCTTCCACTTTCAATATCCAGTTTATTAAAGTCTCTCCCCTGTTCTAATATATAGCCACTGTTGAGTAAATAGTTTTCATCACCACCCATAACACGAACATTTGGGTTGGTCTTCACATCTTCAAATAAAACGGTAGAGTTGCCACTGGCAAATTTGGAAATACTTACAGAAGCGGGAAAAGAAAATCTCTCTTTAAAATTACGGGCTTCTTCAAAAGTAATGACACGGCCAAGGCTTGAGTTCTTTTCTTTTTTTGCACCTTTCTTTTCTTTTTTCAGCTGGCTGTTTGGCCCGCCACCAAAACGAATATTCCGTTCCCTGAACCGTATACTGAATGAATTGGCTCCGAGAATAGAAAAGTTTTCATACAAACTCTGGTTCATGGCTTCAATAGCAGTAATGATACCAATCAATGCCATGATCCCGAATGCAATAATGGAAACAGTAATGCCCGTTCTTAATTTGTTAGCCCGAACAGTGCGCCAGGAAAGAGTAAGTATATCCGTGAATGTCATAAATGAATTTCATCCCGAAATTAAGAAAGCCTCAACGATAAACAAGTTCTTTCTATGAACGGCATTAATACACGGTCAGCCAGTTCAGTAAAAGGCTGGGGAATACGCCCAAAAGGATAATCAGTACAGCTATTGTTACCAGCAACCCCTTAAAAACAGGTGTTGTTTCCATATCCTGCCCATCACCTTCTTTAAAATACATGGCCTGAACAACCCGGAAGTAATAATACACACTAACAGCAGCCATTATTACGGCAAAAACAACCAGCCATAAATAGGTACCTGTTTTAACTGCCGCAGCCAGCACAAAGTATTTTGCGAAGAAGCCGGCAGTTAATGGAATACCCGCCAGTGAGAATAAGCAGACAGTGAGCACTAATGCAACCAGCGGCTGTTTTTTAGCCAGGCCATTAAATCCATCAAACGTATAATCTTTCATTTTAACCAGTACAGCAAATATGCCAATAGTTGCCAAACAATAAGCAGCTGCATATAACAGCAACCCCTGCTTCGACATATCATTGATGGCAAAAACAGCAAACATCATAAACCCTGCCTGCGCAATACTTGAGTAAGCAAGCATACGTTTTACGCTTTGCTGATAAACGGCTGTTATATTTCCAATAAATAAGGTTAATGCAGTAATAATGGCGACACTGAGTTTCCATTTATCAGTCATTCCACCAAAACCGTTAGCGAATAAATTCAGGAAGCCGATAAATACAGAAGCCTTCACAATGGTTGCCATAAAAGAGGTAAACACAGTTGGTGCTCCATCATAAACATCAGGAGTCCAGAAATGAAATGGTGCAGCCGATACTTTGAAGGCCATTGCAATCATGATCATTACAATACCAATAATCAGGAACACCATGAAATTATCTCCCGGCTGCAGGTTCAGTCTGTCGATCTGGAAGGAAGCAGTTGCACCATACAGGAAAGCAATCCCCATCAGCATAATGCCGGTAGAGAAAGATCCCATCAGGAAATATTTCAACGCAGCTTCATTGCTCTTTAAGTTTCGTTTATCAGCACCGGTTAAAATATAAAGAGGAATGGAAATAATTTCAATCCCTAAAAATAAAATCAGCAGGTTGTTGAATAACGCAACCAGTCCAACACCACACATAATAAAAAAGATCAGTGCAAAATATTCATACGGATGATTCCCAACTTTTTCAATTTCTTTCCCATTTAACAGGAAGTAGATGAGCAATGCAAATACGATCACCACTAAAAAAAGCAATCCAAAACGATCGTACAGCAACATTCCGTTGAAGTTGTTATCGATGATCATTTTGCCAGCCAGGTCAAACAAACTGCCAGC
>Ga0138256_10006526_pt1 | contig 12331 bp, 15 predicted proteins | sample KNB2016incub_MG_FD_105486 | JGI IMG/M metagenome (GOLD analysis project Ga0138256, IMG submission 105486) | Active sludge microbial communities from wastewater in Klosterneuburg, Austria - KNB2014incub_MG | ecosystem: Engineered > WWTP > Activated sludge > Unclassified | place: Austria... | reverse complement strand
GTCTCGCCTTTCGAGTACGGGCGCGACGAGACGAACTTGTAGATGTACTCGAAGCGCTCATCGTCTCCCATGTACACCACGATGCGGCGGTCCCTTGCCAGGGTGACGAAGGCCCCCTCGTGCTTGAAGCGGCCGAGGGCCGTGCGCTTCACCGGAAAGCTGTCCGGGCGCATCGGATCGATCTCCACCACCCAGCCGAAGCGGTTGGGTTCGTTGGGGCGACGTTCCGCGTCGAAGCGTTGGTCGTGTTCGTGCCAGCGGTATCCGGCTGTTCTGGCGGTGATGCCATAGCGCTTTTCGTCCGCCGTCGGCAAAACGCCGGCCTTGAAGTAGCCGTTGAAGTTTTCCTCGCAGGTCAGATACGTTCCCCAGGGGGTGACCCCCATGGCGCAGTTGTTCAACGTTCCCAGCACCAGCCTGCCAAGCGGGTCGTCCACCGTACGCAGGCCTGCTGACCCGGCCGCCGGACCTGCGATCGCGATCGGGGTATCCGCCGTGATGCGGCGCGCGAAACGCGACGGCCGGACGATCCGCCACTCGTCGCCCGTGCGCCGGACCTCGATGATCGAGACGCCATGCGCTGCCTTCGCCTTGGCTACCTTTTCGGCGGTCCATGGGCTCATGCCGCCTGCGTGCAACAGGCCGTCGTCGGTGTACTCGTGGTTGATGCAGAGGAGCCCATGGCTGGAACTGCCGTCGAGCGGAAAGAAATGCAATCCATCATGGTGCATGCCGGCCTGCAGGGCCTGCTCTGCGGCCGTGTTGGTGGCGTCGTGCTTGAAGGCAGGTCCATCGCCGACCGGATCGCCCCAGGCAAAGAGAGGTTGTGCGACATAGCCAGGCGGAAGGCGCACTTCGTCGGCACTCGACGCCGCGACGGCGGAAAAGTCCATCGCGACAACACCGGCGCGCCGCGCCGCGGGTGCGGCGAAGGCGCCGAACGGCACGATGCCGCTGACGATGCCGGCCATGGCGCCGGCGAGCAGCGAACGCCGGCGACGGTCGACGATCTCGCCGAAGCTGGGCGTCGTCTGCGGATTGCTTACAAGTTCATCGTCAAGATCGTTCATCTTTGTGTTCCTCGAAGAATGCAGGGGAACGAGCTGCTGCGGGAAATCATCGTAGCGGCGCCGTGGAATCTCGTTGCGGCTACGGATCTGGCGCAACGAGTGCTCGGAAGGGTGCGTGCGGCGGCAGGTGAAGCAGTACTCGCGCTGGTCCAAGGGATGGGCCGATCGAGGCGACAGTGGTCTGCCTCGCGTTCAATCCAATCGTGCATTGCGGGGCTGGCTCGAGCGCGAGCGAAACAGCGCGAGCACCTCAATGACGCCCCAGATCAGGGCGCTGAACAGCACCGGCAGGGAAGGAGTGCGGAGGTGGCGTGACATCATGGTACGGATACATCCATTTACTCGGGGGGGGCTGGAGGACGGGATTGGTGCTCAGAAATCATCCAGCAGCCAGATTGCCAGCCATTCTTCATCGAACAGGCGGTCGATGTCGCTGAATAGACGGTCGATCAGAAATTTCATGATGGATTCCCTTCTGGTGGGGATGGCTGAAGGCAAAAGATAGACGGCCGATGTTGCAGGCGGTTTTCAGCTTGATGACAAATTCGCTGCCTCTGGTCCAATGCAGGCGGGGCGGGCGATATTCCCGCATCGCATGCGCTATCCTCTCGCCGGCAGGCATTCCGCGTGCGCCATGATCATCGCGATGAAACACATGGGTATCGACGAACTTGACGAACTGGAGCGGATTGTCGCTGCCGGCGGCAGCGGCCTCGAGGCGCGAATCCTGTGCGAGATCGATTGCGGCGGGCGACAGTTGCCGCTCCATGCCTTCAGCCTCGGCAACCGCGATCCCGGGGTGCCGGCAATCGGCATCTTCGGCGGTGTCCATGGCCTGGAAAGCATCGGCGCGCAGGTGGTCATCGCCTTTCTGCAAAGCATCCTCAGCCGGCTGCGCTGGGACACCACCCTGCAGCGGCAGCTGGAGCGTCTGCGCCTGGTGTTCGTGCCGGTGGTCAATCCAGGCGGCATGTGGCGGCGCACGCGCGCCAATCCGCGGGGCGTGGACCTGATGCGCAATGCACCGCTGGAGGCGCGGGAGAGTGCGCCCTTCCTGATCGGCGGGCATCGCCTCGGGCCGCGCCTGCCGTGGTATCGCGGTCCCGCCGGCGGGCCGATGGAGGCGGAAGCCGCTGCCCTGTGCCAGGTCGTCGATGGCGAACTGCTCAGCCATCGCTTCAGCATGGTGGTCGATTGCCATTCCGGTTTCGGCCTCAGTGATCGCATCTGGTTTCCCTACGCGCATACCACCCTGCCGATTCCGCACCTGGCGGAAATGCATGCCCTGATGGAAATCCTCGACCAGACGCACAGCCATCACCGCTACGTATTCGAGCCGCAAAGTCGCCAGTATCTGGCGCACGGCGATCTGTGGGACCATCTCTACCTGCGTGCGCTGGAGGAGGGCGGGCGCATCTTTCTGCCGCTGACGCTGGAAATGGGCTCCTGGCTGTGGGTCAAGAAGAATCCGCGGCAACTGTTTTCGCGGCACGGGATGTTCAACCCGCTGATCGAGCACCGTCGCCAGCGGGTAGTGCGCCGGCATCTGGCCTGGCTTGATTTCATGACCCGCGCCGCCAGCGGCAGTGCCCTGTGGCTGCCTCAGGGCGAGGCGCGCGAGGCGCAGCGGCGCCTCGCCATGCGGCGCTGGTTCGGCGGATCGACGGCGTGAGCGCCACCGCACCGCCCTGGGTTTTGCTGCGCGGTCTGACGCGGGAGGTCCGTCACTGGGGCCGTTTTCCGCAACAGCTGGAGGATGCGTTTCCCGGTGTACCGGTGATCTGTCTCGACCTTCCCGGCAACGGCATACTCAACCGACTGGAAAGTCCGCCCCGCGTCGAAGCCATGGCCGACTACTGCCGTGCCGAAATCGCCAGGCGGGGCATCGCCACACCCTGCCGGTTACTGGCGATGTCGCTCGGTGCCATGGTTGCCGTAGCCTGGGCGCAGCACTATCCCGGCGACGTCGCGGCGGCAGTATTGGTCAATACCAGCCTGCGGCCGTTCAGTCCCTTCCATCATCGTCTACGCCCGTCCATCTACCCGCGCCTGTTGCGTTTGTTCGGCTTGCCCGGTAGCGGCCGCCAGGTAGAAACGGCGATCCTGCGGATGACCACGCGCCGCGTCCCCGATCCCGATGCAGTGATCGAAGAGTGGCTGCGCTGGCGGCAAGAAAATCCCGTCTCGCGGCGCAATGCGCTGATCCAGTTGCTGGCGGCGGCCCGCTACCGCGCCCCGCGGCAACGGCCGCTGGATCGCATCCTGCTGCTTGCCGGTGGCGCAGACCGGCTGGTGGACCCGCAGTGCTCCGCCGACATGGCGCGGATCTGGGATGTGCCGTTGCAGATTCATGCCGAAGGCGGGCACGATTTGCCGCTGGACGACCAGGCCTGGGTCCTGCAACGCATCCGGGACTGGCTGGAATTGGTTGAACGGGATGGTCCGGGGGCTTGTGCGCGTTCGTGTAACGGAGGCGCAATCAAAACGTAACAGGGGGCCAAGATAATGCAGCGACTTACCAACCATCGCCCATTGGAGTTCGCCATGCGCACCATTCTCGTCCTCGCTTCCGCCGCACTTCTTGCCGCCTGTGCCAGCCAGAGCACCACCCCCGAAAAAGTCGCCGCGGCGCCAGTCGCCAAGCCCGGTCCGCAATGCTATTCGGGTGATCATGGCCGTTTCTTCAATGTCGAGGAGGCGACCACGATCGCCGGTGTTGCCGTAACCTGCAAGGCGACATCGGACGGCAAGGCCGGGCAGTGGATGGGCAGCAAGCACTGACCGGATTGCCCGCCGGACGGAACGTCGCCCGGATTCTGATGTGGCGGCCCGTCTTCGTGCGATCGGAAAATCCGGCATGAATCGGGATCAATATCTGCAGAAGAAGGACTGGCGGTCACTGCCGGTGGTGGCCCGGCCGCCGCAACTTGCGGCGCAGGCAATTCAGGGCGGTCCGCCGCTACGGACCGGCAATCTGCAAGCCGTGCTTGCAGCCGCTCTCGTGCCGGCGGGCGCTGCGATCATCATGGAAGCGACGACCCGCGATCCGTGGCCACCGTTGCGGCAAAAACCCGTTCTGCCCGGCGCGAAGGAATAGCGCGGTCCGGCGGCTCGCCGACCGGATCAATCCACCGCCCTGCGGCGGCTCCGGATAAGTCGGCGCTGACCATACGGCGGCAACGCAACAAATAGCCAACACGACTGTCATTGCGGCGTCAAACGCCGCGTCTAAAGTCAACTGCTCGACCAGTTCCGGGGTTTTAACCATGAAATCGAACCGTTCCACGTTCTTCGGCAGGTACCGGGCACTGTTGCTCGCAATCGGTTTGTTTTTTCTCGTCGCGGTAAGCATTTTTGCCTTCAATTACGGCTTGTCCGTCCAGTTGGCCATCGACGGCGCACGGGTCAAGGATGCCGGGGCCATACGCGGCCTGACCCAGCAGCATGCCAAGGCGATTCTTTCGCTGTCGCATGAGCTTGCCGCGGGTGACATGATTCAGACCAGCCAGGCGCAGCTTTCGGAAAGCTCGCTGGCGTTGGAGGAGGCGCTGGCGCGATCGCTGACCAGCGCGAAGGCGGCAAACGTCGTTAGCGAACTCGAACTGCTGGCCAAATTCGAAAAATTCTGGCGACCGCTGGCCGAGATCAGCAAGTCGGTCGAGCGCCGGGAACACCCGGATCAGGTTGATGTGCAGCTGGCACTGACCAAGTCGAACGCCAACAATGTGCGCCTGATGCAACTGGCCGATGACTTGACGCAAATGATCGAGAGCGCCGCCGCCGAACGCACCCGGAATCTTGGCACGATGCAGGCGGCGGCCATCGCGCTGGCCCTGGCCAGCTTCCTGTTCATCGTCTTCTACACGCTGCGCAGCCTGCGCCGCAGCGATCGCGTCGCCGAACTGGCGCGCGCCGAAACCGAGCAGATCATGACCACGGTGCGCGAGGGCCTGTTCCTGATCGATCGCGCCGGAGCGGTCGGCAGCCAGCGCTCGATGCATCTGGAGAAAATATTCCCGGGCTCGATGCCACCCGGCGCGGAATTCTTGCAGGTGCTGGCATCGCTGGTATCCGACGAGACGCTCAAGTCGGCCAGGGAATACATCGGCTTGCTGTTCAACAAGCGGGTCAAGGTGGCGTTGGTGAAGTCGCTGAATCCCCTGCAACGCGTCGAGATCACGGCGGACGAGCAGCAGGGCAAGCCGGCCGTCTATCTCAGCTTCGATTTCCACCCAGTATTCAGCGACCAGCAGGAGGGTGTCGCAGCGGTGCTGGTCAGCGTCGTCGATATCAGCCAGCAGGTTGCCCTGGAGCGTGAGCTGGAACGTGCCGAAGAGCGTTCGCGGACGGGAATGAGTTTGCTGGTGAGCGTTCTGGAGAACGACCCGAGGGTGGTCGGGACCTTCCTCGCCGGCGCCGAAGCCAGTCTCAAGGAAATCAACGAGGAGCTGCGCCTGATCAAGGCCGGGCCGGGCAGCTACAACATGCTGATCAACAGGATCTTCCGCATCGTGCATACCACCAAGGGCGAGGCGGCCGCATTGGCGCTGCATACGGTCACCCGTCAGGCGCACCTGTTCGAGGAGACCCTGAGCAGCCTGAGAAAGCGGCTGGACCTGCGTGGCGAGGACCTGATCGCCGTGGCGACCAGCACCGGCGAACTGCTCGAGGAACTGTCCAAGGTCCGCGGCATCGTCGATCACCTCGGCGCTTACGCGGGCGGCAGGACGGACGAGTCGTCGGCTACCGGGGAGGATATCCACCACACCATGCAGCGCATCCAGCGCTTGACGCTGGCTGTCGCGGCGGACCTGGGCAAGAGGGTGCGCGTGGAGACCTCGCTGACGGACATGGACACCTTGCCCGACGCTTTCCGCCGCCTGCTGAAGGAGGGTTTGCCGCAACTGGTGCGCAACGCCGTGGCCCATGGCATCGAATCGGGGAACGAGCGCCTGCAAGCGGGGAAGACGGCCGAAGGCAGCGTGCGCATCGAGGTGCGCCGGGGCGAAACAGGAGTTCTCGAACTGGAAGTGGCCGACGACGGTCGCGGCATCGATGCCGGCGAATTGCGCCGCAAGCTGGTGGACAGCGGCCGCTACCAGGAGCATGAGGTCGCCGCCATGACGGTGCGCGAGGTGATTGCGACGATCTTCCAGCCCGGCATGTCCACCGCGGATGACGTGAATGAACACGCGGGCCGCGGCGTCGGCCTCGACGTGCTGTATTCCCTGGTCCGGGAAACGGGCGCACGCATCAAGCTGGTCTCGACGCCTTCGAGCTTCACCCGATTCATCCTGCAATGGAGCCCCGCACTATGACGTCCAGACTGATGATCGTCGATGATTCGAATACCATCCGCAACCACATCGCAAGGCTGATGGTCGATTCGCGCTTGCCGGGGATAGAGATCGTCGGTCTCGCCGGCGACGGCAGAAAGGCCGTCGAGATGGCCGGGCGCACGCGTCCCGACTACATCACGATGGACCTGACCATGCCGCACATGGACGGCGAAGCCTGCATCGGAGAGATTGCGAAGCTGCTGCCAGACGCACGGATTCTGGTCGTCTCGGCATTGTCGGACAAGGCCACCGCCTTGCGCGCGATTGCGAAGGGCGCGCACGGTTTCGTGCACAAGCCGTTTTCCGACGAAACCATGATTCAGTCACTTCTGGAGCTGATGAGTTGAACTACCGTGCCCTGAACCCGGAGGACATCCAGGTGTTTTCCGAAGCGATATCGACCTTCTTCGAGCGCATGACGCAGAAGCCCGCGCGAGTGCGCACTGCCTACATGCTCGACCAGCCCGAAACGATCCTGTGGAACGATTTCAACGGGGTGATCCAGGTTTCCGGAGGCTTTCGCGGCGCCGTCAGCTTCTCGGCCCCGCAAGGGCTGCTGACCGAAGTGCTTGCTGCCATGGGAGAGACGGAGCAGTCGGAGGAAAACTTCCTCGATGTGGCGGGGGAGATCGCCAACATCCTGTCGGGCCGCGCCAGGCGACACTTCGGTGAAGCGCTCGACATCGCGACACCGCTATCCTGCGTGCGCCAGGGCGCGGTGATCGCGCAGCTCGCCGAGGGGCCGGCCTATGCCATTCCGCACACCTGGGGCCCCCACGAAGCCCACCTGGTGGTGCATCTGGACCTTATTCAGCGCCGCTAAACGGGCGTGGAACCGGAGCCTGCCACATCGCCTAGGCGAGACGTGGCAGTTCGAGTCCGCGGATGCGCTTCAGCTTGTCTGGAATGTCGTCGAGCAGGGCGGCGTGACGCGGCCCGTGCCAGCCGCCGATCAGGGTCACGGCCTCGCGCAGGTGCGGGTCGCGGCCGGCGCAGACCATCAGCAGGGTGCCGGCGCTGGCCAGGTCATTGAGCTGGCCCAGTTCCTCCTGCAAGCCGGCGAGGCGCCTGATCACATTGGCGCCGGACTTGCCGGGAATCATCGGGTCGAAGAATTCGATGGCATAGCGCAACCGCTTGATGCCGATGCGCAGCTCATGCAGCGAGGGCGGGCTTTCCGCGCGGGCGGCGGCGGCCAGTTCGAGGACCTTCTTCAGCAGGCGGCGCAGCCGCCGGTCGGCGAACTGCAGCAGGGAAGGCGTTTCGTCCGCGGCCCCGGGCGCTTCGATGAAGGGCGCGCTCTGCAACAGGCTGGCGGCGGTCAGCAGCAACTGGCCGTAGGCGGGCTGGCGCAGGCTGTGGCGGATCGCGTTGCGGGCGTCGTACAGGCGATTGGTGATGGCGCTGGCGAGATCAGTCAGGCGCGGCTCGTCCGGCAGGGCGTCCGCGACCGGGGCCACAATCTCGGCCATCAGCACATCGAGGTCGCGGGCCTGGCCCAGGGCGCGCATCAGTTCGCGCATCGGCGGCACCAGCTGCCCGGCAAAGCCGTCCGGCAGCACCGGGCCGAACATGCGCATGGCGGCGCGCAGGCGACGCGTGGCGACGCGCATCTGATGCACGTATTCGGCATCGTCGCTGCGCGCCGCGCCGGCGTGGTTGAGCTGCAGGTGCGACAGGCAGTCCAGCGCGATCAGGCGGAATGCCGCGAGCGGCGCGTCCAGCGCATCGATCGGCACCCTGCCGGCCTTGACCGGTTGCCGTGGCGTGTCGTGGAACAGCCGGTAGCCGCGTTCCGCCTTGGACAGCAGCAGCGGCGGTAGCGGCTGGCGCTGGGCCAGTTCGAGGGCGAGGGCGTAAAGACTGTCGACACTGCCGGAAAGCAGTTGCAGCTCGAGTTCGGAAATCGTTTCACGGCGGCCGCTGGAGGCAATCCAGCCGCGGTCGAGCTTGGCCAGGATGCGGCTGCCCGGGCCGCGATCGATTTGCCAGACGGTGCGCCGCACATTGGTTTCGAATATCGCCGTGATGCGTCCGGCGATCTTGTCGCGCTGCAGCCATTCGCGCAGTTCGGCGTCATCGACATGCGAAAAGTCGAAGTGGTTGAGATAGGGCGCCTGCCATTCCGGCCGTCGGGTCAGGCCGCCGTCGGAGTCATCCTGGCGCTTGATGGTCTGCTGCCACGACGCGCCGTGCTTGCGCAGGCGCAGCAGAATACCGGCACGGCGCAGGGCCATGCGGCCGGTGTCGTAATAGATGCTGACCAGCTGGTGCTGTTCGCGGGTGGTCGCCCCGGCCAGGGCTGGATGCCGTTGCAGAGCGCTGTGGCTGTCTTCGGCGGCTTCCAGTTTCAGGGTGATTTGCTGGGCCATGGGTGCGATGCAGGCAGGGATAAGGCCGGGAGTTTAGCCGGCAGACCCCCGAATAATTATTACAGTCCGGTTGCACTGCGCCCAAAGACCAGTTCGCCCTCAGGAGTCGGCGCTGGCGGGACGGCGTTGTGCGCGGCATCGGCGAGCTGCGGCGTGGCCACGGGCTGCCAGGCGTGGATCAACTCCAGGCGACCGTCGTGGTGTTCGACGATGCCGGTGCAGCTATCAACCCAGTCGCCGCAATTGACATAGGTCACGTCGTCGACCCTGCGCAACGCCGCGCTGTGGATGTGGCCGCAGATCACGCCGTCCAGCCCGCGTTCGCGGACGGCATGGATCAGGGAGTCCTCGAAGTCGAAGATGAAGGAAACGGCACGCTTGACCCGGCTCTTGGCGAAGCCCGCCAGCGACCAGTAGCCGGGGCGGCGCAGCAGCCGGCGCAACCGCGACAGCAAGGCGTTCATGCGCACCAGGAGGTCGTAGCCGACATCGCCGAGCACCGCCAGCCAGCGGTGGTAGCGCGTCACCTGGTCGAATTCGTCGCCGTGCAGCAACAGGTAGCGCTTGCCGTCGGCGGCGAGGTGGATGTGCTCGCGCCTGACCAGGATGTCGCCGAAGGAGACACCGTCGTATTCGCGCATCGCTTCGTCGTGGTTGCCGGGAATGAACATTACGCACTGGCCGTGGCGGGCGCGACGCAGGATTTTCTGCACGATGGTGTTCTGCGCCGGGGTCCAGTGGATGCCGCGGTTCATGGCCCAGAAGTCGATGATGTCGCCGATCAGGAACAGGTTTTCGCTCTCGTAGTCGCGCAGGAAGTCGAGCAGGCGATCGGCCTGGCAACCGCGGGTGCCGAGATGGACGTCCGAAATGAAAATCGAGCGGACTTTCATCGGTCGGCAAGAAAGCGATACACCGCTTCCCCCTCCGGCGGCAGGGCGGCCACCGCTTGCCCGTGCAGGTGTTTCCCGCCCGGCGCGGGAATCCTGTACGCCGCGGCCGCGACGCCACCGGCGTGCCGGCGCCGATGTACCAGGCTGAGGCACTGGTCGCGCGCCAGCAGACCCGGCACCATGCACCCCGGCGTCATGACCACGGCAGCAGCACCAGCGACCATGTCGCGAGGACATTGATCAGGGCGATCAGCACCGCGGCGCTGCCGATGTCCTTGGCCCGCTTGGAGAGCCTGTGGTCATCCAGCGAAATGCGGTCGATGGCGGCTTCCACCGCCGAGTTGAGCAGTTCGACGACGAGCACCATGAGGACGCTGGCGATCATCAGGGCCCTGTCGATGCCGGGCACCGGCAGCGACAGGGCGACGGGAATCATTACCGCCGCCAGCAGGCTTTCCTGGCGGAAGGCGTCTTCGTTGCGGTAGGCCGCGCGCAGTCCCGACAGCGAGTAGCCCAGGGCGTTCCAGATGCGGCGCAGACCGGTCTGGCCCTTGAAGGGGCTTTCCCGGACCAGGGGTTCCGTATTCATTGGCTGGCAGGCAGGGCCTGGGAGCAGTCGACCGCGCGCGGCGCGCGCGGCAATCGGCGATACAACGCGGCCAGCCGGGCGCCCTGGCTGGCGGCATTCCACTCGTGGGCGAAGGCGATGGCTTCGTCGGCCATGATCAGCAACCTGGTCGGACGGTTCAGCAGTCCGACCAACTGCTCGGCGAAGCCCTCCGGCGTTTCGGCGGCGGCGATGGCGCCGCGCCCCGGCTTGATGATTTCTGCCGCGCCCAGTGCCGGAATGGCCAGCACCGGCAGGCCGATGGCCATGGCTTCGAGCAGCACCAGGCCCTGGGTCTCGGTGTGCGAGGCGAAGGTGAATACATTTGCGGCCGCATAGCAGTCGCGCAAGGCGCCATCGCGCGGCAGGTAGCCGACAAAGCGGACGTGGTCCTCGATGCCGAGGGCCGCGGCCTGGCGGCGCAGGGCCGGCAATGCCGGGCCTTCGCCTGCGATGACCAGCATCAGGTTCGGCCGCTGGCGGCGCGCCAGGGCCGTCATTTCGAGCAGGAAGGCGATGTTCTTCTCAAACGCGGCGCGGCCGACGAACAGCGCGACCTTGCGCTCCGGTGCGATGTCCCAGGTTTCGCGGAAGCGCTGGCCGTCGCCGCGCAGGAATTGCGACTCCGGCAATCCGGTGGGAATCACGTGCAGCGGTTTGGCGACGCCATAGTCGCGCAGGGTGGCAGCCATCGGTTGCGAAGGCACGACCACGGCATCGAGCGCGTTGCATTGCCGGCGCGCCAGGGCGCGGGCCGCCAGGCGCAAGGCGCTTTTGGGCAGGAAGCGGACGTAATGGAACAGGTATTCCTCGAAATGCGTGTGGTAGGTGGCGACACAGGGAATGCCGCGCGCCCGCGCCAGGCGCAGGCCGGCGTAGTGGGCTGCGAAAGGGGTCTGGACATGCACCAGATCAAAGTCGGCGTTGGCGAGACGGCGATCCAGGTCGGCGAGGGAACTCCAGCGCATCAGGCGGTCTTCCGGATCCAGCGGCACCGCGTGCGAAGGCAGGCGCAGGATGCCGTCTGTGGCATCGGCCGCACTGTCGGCTGCCGGATAGTCGGGCGCCACCACCGTGACCCGGACGCCCAGCCCGGCGAGCGTGCCGCGAAAGGTCTGGATCGAAGTGGATACGCCATTGACGCGCGGGAAGTAGACATCGCTCAGCATCAACACATGCAACGGGCTTGCCGCGGCGGGGTCCGGGGTAGGCGTACAGCGGACGAAGGGCAGGTTCGGCGACACGTTCACCTTGCTCATGCAGCAACCGTTATCGCGGGCTTGACGAAGTGCCGCATGTAACGCGGATTCATGCGCGACATCGGCAGCAGCAGCAGGAGGTCGGCGGTGTTGAAGTCGGGGTCCCACGCCGGTTGGCCGCAGACCCAGGCGCCGACCCGCAGGTAGCCCTTGATCAAGGGCGGGATCAGCGCCGGCTGGCCATTCATGAGCCGTTCGAAAGGCAGCCCGTGCCTTGGAAATGTGCGGTATTCCGCCGGGGCAAGCTGGGCCGCATCCAGCTGGGCGAACAGATTGGCGGCATTGTGCCCGCCGTCGGCCATGCCGATCGAGGCGCAGCCCATCAGGTAGTCGTAGTTGTTGCGCACCATGTAATCGGCGAGGCCGGCCCAGAGCAGGGTGATCACGCCGCCGCTGCGGTAGTCCGGGTGGATGCAGGAACGGCCCACCTCCACCATGCTGCCGCGCAGGTGTTGCAGCCGGTTGATGCGGAACTCGCTCTCCGAGTAGTAACCGCCGATGGTGCGGGCGACATCCGGCGCAAGGATCCGGTAGGTGCCGACGATCCGATCGGCCCGGCTTTCGCGCACGACCAGGTGTTCGCAGTAGGGGTCGAAGTGGTCGATGTCGTGGTTCGGCACCATGGTGGGTATGCGGGCGCCGAGTTCCTCGACGAACACCTTGTAGCGCAGCCGTTGCGCTTCGCGGACTTCCTCTTCGCTGCGCGCCAGGGCGACCGTGTAGCCTGTGTGCTGGCTGGCGGTGTTGGCTTTTTCGATCAGTTGCTTTTGCATGGCGTTCTCCTTTTCTGC
>Ga0138256_10006525_pt1 | contig 12331 bp, 11 predicted proteins | sample KNB2016incub_MG_FD_105486 | JGI IMG/M metagenome (GOLD analysis project Ga0138256, IMG submission 105486) | Active sludge microbial communities from wastewater in Klosterneuburg, Austria - KNB2014incub_MG | ecosystem: Engineered > WWTP > Activated sludge > Unclassified | place: Austria... | reverse complement strand
GCGGCCACGCCCAGGACGATACGGTCCGGGCGGGTGAAGTCTTCTACCGCTGCGCCTTCTTTCAAGAATTCGGGGTTGGATACGACGCTGAAGGTGGGGCTTGCACTGGCAAAACGTGCGTTGAGTTCGGCCTGTATGGCGGCAGATACTTTGTCGGCAGTGCCAACGGGGACAGTGGACTTGTCTACCACCACCTTGTTATCCGTCATGTGGCGGCCAACGTTGCGGGCGGCGGCCAGCACGTATTGCAGGTCGGCGCTGCCGTCTTCGTCTGGCGGGGTGCCAACGGCGATGAATTGCACGCTGGCATGCGCCACACTGGCGGCCACGTTGGTAGAAAAGGTCAGCCTACCGGCGTCTATGTTGCGCTCAATCACTTCTTTGAGACCGGGCTCGTAAATCGGCACGCCGCCAGCATTGAGAAGGTCGATTTTGGACTGGTCGATGTCCAGGCAAAACACATGGTTGCCCAAGTCTGCCAGGCAGGCCCCGGCGACTAGGCCGACGTAGCCGGTGCCGATGATGGTGATATTCATGGCGTTAGTATCGGCCAGGCATTACCAGTTTGGTGGGGTTTGCCCACAGGCAATGCCCGGGCGGAACTGGCTGACATGTTGGAAGCTTCCCTGTAATCTTTTTGGACCAGTTCTTTTTGGTATAGCTCTTTGTTAAACCCCGTGATTTTAGTTAACTGGGCAATTTACCTGGTGCCGGACGGCGGCAAGGTGGGTGCCCAAGTGGTGGCAGCGGCAACGCCTGGGGGGGTCGTGTGTTTGAGCACGAACACGGGCAAGGCGCTGGAGACGGTGTTGGCTCGTTAAAGACGTCAGCCTCATTTTAATTTACCCGGATATAATTACTGAATTAATTAAACCCGGATAAATATATGACATGGTTAGACACCGCATGCACCGCGTTTGAGGGCAGTACCTGCATTGCCAGTGGTTCCTTGCGGGACGTGGCTTTGGCCACCAAGCCTGTGGTGGACCGCTGGGCCAGCAGCATCAGCCCGCCACCCGTGCTGATTTTTGACGATGCCACCAGCGAGGTGGTGGAACTGGATTGGCGTGGCTCCCTTGCTGATTTTCTGACACGGCTGAACGCACAAAACCACGCCATGACGCTGGCCATGCCACCCGCCTCGGTGGAAGAGGCGCCCACACCGGCCGAGGCCCCACGCGGACCGGGGCGGCCCAAGTTGGGGGTGTCACCCCGGGAAGTCACTCTGCTGCCGCGCCACTGGGAATGGCTGGCGCGCCAGCCCGGCGGCGCCTCTGTGGCTTTGCGCAAGCTGGTGGAAACCGCGCGCCTTTCATCCGAAACCAAAGACCGCGTGCGCCACTGCGGTGCGGTAACCTACAAATTCATGTCCACTATGGCCGGGCACGAGGCGGGTTTTGAAGAGGCCAGCCGTGCGCTGTTTGCTGGTGACCACGCGGGTTTTGCGGCGCGCGTGGCGCCCTGGCCCGCCGATGTGCAGGCCCATTTGCTCAAAATATCAACCCACGCCTTTGCGGCGTGACCAGAGAGTCCCATGATGGAAAAAAACGCCAATCCGGCTCAGCCCAAGGCAGCGCCACCCGTACTCTGGAAAGCCTATCTGGCCTTTCTGGTGCCCATGATCATCAGCAACATTTTGCAGGCGCTGTCTGGCACGGTGAACAACATCTACCTGGGCCAGATGCTGGGCGTGAAGGCCATGGCGGCGGTGTCGGCATTCTTCCCGGTGCTGTTTTTTCTGATTGCGTTCATGATCGGCCTGGGCTCTGGTGCCTCGGTACTCATTGGCCAGGCCTGGGGCGCCAAAAACCCGGAGCGTGTGCGGGCCATCACCGGTACCACGCTGATGGTGGGCATCTATTTCGGGCTGGTTGTCGCGGTCTTTGGTGGCACATTCACCGGCGCCTTGTTGCGGCTACTGGGCACGCCCGCCGATATCCTGCCCGATGCGGTTGCCTATGCCCGTATCAGCATGATCGCCGCACCCGGCATCTTTGTCTTCCTGCTCATTACCTCCATGATGCGCGGCGTGGGCGACACCAAGACCCCGCTCAAGACCTTGATCATTTCAACCGCGGTGGGGCTGGTGGTTACGCCGGCACTGATTCAGGGCTGGCTGGGCTTGCCGCGCTTGGGCGTGTCCAGCGGTGCGTGGGCGTCGGTCGTGTCGTTTTCGACCGCGATTGCCTGGACCGCATGGCACGCGCTGCGTGTGAACCACCCCATGGCACCCAATGCGCTGTTGAGAAAGCACTTGCTCGTGGACCGGGTGATTCTGGCCAAGGTGCTGCGCATTGGCCTGCCCACCGGTCTATCGATGATGACGGTCTCGCTCGCTGAAATCGCCGTGCTCTTTTTGGTGAACCGCTATGGCTCGCAGGCCACAGCCGCCTATGGTGCGGTCAACCAGATCGTGTCGTATGTGCAGTTTCCGGCCATCTCCATTGCCATTGCCGCGTCCATTCTGGGGGCGCAGTCTATCGGTGCCGGGCGCTCCCACCTGCTGGGCCAAATTGCCCGCACCGGGATCTGGATGAATCTGCTGTTCACCGGCGCGTTGGTGTTGCTGGCTTATGTGTTTTCGCGCAGCGTGCTGGGGCTGTTTATTACCGATGTGGCGGTGGTGGACTTGGCGCAAACCCTACTGCACGTCATGCTCTGGAGCGTGGTGATCATGGGCATGTCAATGGTGCTGTCCGGCCTCATGCGTGCCAGCGGCGTGGTGCTGTGGCCCACCGCTATCAGCATGTTCGTTATTGCCTGTGTTGAAGTGCCAGCGGCCTGGTTGCTGAGCCAGCGCTACGGCCTGAACGGTATTTGGGCGGCCTACCCCATTACTTTTTTGGTGATGCTGGGCCTACAGACGGCCTACTACCGCCTGGTGTGGCGCAAGTTGCCGATTCGCCGCCTCTGAGCCGTGTGAAATAAACCGATACAAACCGAAACCGCCCTGACACCCTGTATCGGTCTCTTGGCGGCACCATTGCGGTCATGTTCAACACATCCTTCGGGATTCGAAAGGTCCGCATGACACACTTCTTCCACCGTCACGTCAAACGTACCCTCATTGGCGTCCTGGGCGCCACCCTGCTGGTGGGTGGCCTTACGGCCTGTGGCCACCTCCAGCATGACTACGCTGCCAGCATGAGTGCCGAGCAATATGCGCAAAGGCGCGACAAAATGGTGGACAAAGTTGCCAGCAAACTGGACCTCACCGAAGACCAGAAGAAGCGCCTGGTTACCCTGGGCGACAAACTGTATGCGCAGCGCACCGCGTTGATTGGGCAGACCAAAGACCCACGCGCCGAGATGAAGGCCCTGGTGGCCGGCGCCAAGTTTGACGCTGCCCGTGCGCAGGCCCTGGTGACCGAAAAAACCACCGTGCTGCAAACCAAGAGCCCCGAGGTTATTGCCGCTCTGGCCGACTTTTACGACAGCCTGAACCCTGCCCAGCAGCAAAAGGTGCGTGATTTCATGGAAGGCCGTGGCCGCTGGTTCCACCGCGGCTAAATCCGCCTGGCGCCGGTGGGACAATGCCGCATGCCCCGCATCCTGCTGATTGACGACGACGCGCAACTCGGCCCGCCCCTGGCGGCCTACTTTGCGCGCTTCGACATGGCGCTGGAGTGTGCCCTCAAGCCCAGCGAAGGGCTGGCGCGCCTACGCCTGGGGGGCGTGGACGCTGCCATTCTGGATGTGATGCTGCCCGAGATGGATGGTTTTGCCCTGTGCCGCGCCATCCGCAAAGAGAGCGACATCCCCATCATCATGCTCACCGCACGCGGCGAGGTGATGGACCGCGTGGTGGGGCTGGAGCTGGGCGCAGATGACTATGTGCCCAAACCCTTCGAGCCGCGTGAGCTGGTCGCCCGCGTGCAAACCGTGCTGCGTCGCCGCCTGCCCACCGCCGTGAAACCCCTGGCGACAGATGCCAACACCTTGGTCTTTGATGGTCTGGTGGTCAATGGCATCACACGTACCGTGCAGCGCCAGGGCGAGGCGGTGGACCTGACCAGCACCGAATTTGATTTCCTCTATTTGCTGGCGCGCGAACCCGGCAAGGTGTTCAGCCGCGACGACATCCTCAACCACCTGCGTGGCCACGAGGTCGAGCTCTACACCCGTGCGGTGGACATTGTGGTGAGCCGCCTGCGCAAAAAGCTGGAGCCGCTGGACTGCATCAAGACCCTGCGCAACGCGGGCTACGCGCTGGCATTGGGCAAAGCCGCAGCATGAACACTCCGCAAAGACCCCGCTGGCACCACCGCGCCCGCCACGCACTGGCCCACTCGCTGCGCGTGCGGCTGGTGGCCCTGTTCCTGCTACTGGCACTGGCCATGGCCGGCACGTTTTTGGTGGGCATGCAATACGCGTTGGGTATTGGCTGGCGCGATGCTGCCAAGCCACTGGTGGCCGATTACATCGACAAGCTCGCCGCCGACTTGGGCAGCCCGCCCAGTGTGGAGCGTGCCCAGGCGCTGACGCAGCGCTTGCCTTTGAGCGTGCGCATCAGCGGCCCGCAGGTCAACTGGCGCAGCAACCCGCCAGACCCTGGTAGCGAACGTGGTTGGGGTGGCGACAAACGCTTCAAGACCGACGAGCCCCGCTTTTACGAGCGTAACACTGCCGACGGCCACCGCATCCAGTTTGGCCTGAGCGTGCAGGCCTGGCATGACCGCCCCCGCTTTATCGGTTGGGCCACGCTGGCCGGCTTGCTGCTGCTCACGGCACTGGCCTATGCCCGTGTGCGCCGCCTGCTGCGCCCGCTGGACGACATCCGCGCGGGTGCCCTGCGCTTTGGTGCGGGTGACTTTGCACAGCCCATTGCCGTGCGCCACGCCAACCACCCGGACGAACTGGGCGACCTGGCCGCCACCATCAACACCATGGCGGCCGACATTCACCAGATGCTGGAGGCCAAGCGCACGCTCTTGCTGGCCATCAGTCACGAGCTGCGCAGCCCGCTGACCCGTGCACGGCTAAACACCGAGCTGTTGCCCGAAACGGCTGATGTGCAGCCCAGCCGCGAAGCCCTGCTGCGCGACCTGGCGCTGATGCGCGATCTGGTCACCGACCTGCTGGAGAGCGAGCGGCTGGTCAGTCCCCACGCCGCCCTGCACCGTGAGCCCACTAATCTGGCGGAACTGGTGCGCGAGGTGGTCGCTGCGCTGGATGGCGCGCCAGTTGTCACGCAGGCGCTGGCCACAGACCTGCCGCTGCTGCCGCTGGACCGCACCCGCATGCGCCTGTTGCTGCGCAACCTGCTGGAAAACGCCCTGCGTCACAGTGCGGGCGCGTCGGCTGCACCGCAGGTCAGCCTGCAGCGCCAGGGCGATGGCCGCGTCTGCCTCACCGTGCGCGACTATGGCCCCGGGGTGCCCGAAGATCAGTTGCCCAACCTGGCCCAGCCCTTTTACCGGCCAGATGCCGCGCGCACCCGCGCCGAGGGCGGCGTGGGCCTGGGCCTGTACCTGTGCAAGCTGGTGGCGCTGGCGCACGGCGCAAGCTTTGCCGTGCGCAACGCTGGGCCGGGCTTGTTGGTGGAGGTTATGCTGCCACCATTACCCCATGCGTAGCGAACTGCTCCCCCTGATCCAATCCCTGCGCGCCTTCGCCGCTGAGCGCGATTGGGCGCAGTTTCATTCGCCCAAAAATCTGGCCAGCGCCTTATCGGTGGAGGCGGCCGAACTGCTGGAACATTTTCAGTGGCTGACCGAGGTACAAAGCCAGTCCCTGATGCCCGATAAAACGGCCGAGGTGGCGGCAGAGGCGGCCGATGTGTTCCTTTACCTGCTGCAGTTGTGTGACAAGCTGGGTATCGACCTGATCGCCGCCGCACAAGCCAAGATGCTGGTCAATGCCCGGAAGTATCCGGTGGAGACCGCGCGGGGCAATAGCGCCAAGTACACCGAGCTTTAGCCTATTTCTCAGAGTGCCGTTCAGGTGCGCACCCGACCGTCACCCGTCAACATCGATATTTCGACATACTTGGACGCAACGTGGTCGGACGGTGAGAAGCTCACATTGAAACCGCCCATCGCATAGTTGCTCATACTCTCCAAGCCATTGATGAGCCCCTCGCGTGAGGTCTTACCCGTGGCACGTCGCAAGCCTTCGGTGAAGACTTTGGCGGCAATATAGCCCTCTATGCTTGAGAAGTTCACTTGCACGGCCCCTTTGGTTTTCTGTGTGGCCTCCACAAATTCGCGCGAGATGGGCTTGACGCTGTTGTAAGGCGTTGGCATGACCTGCGAGACCACGATGCCTGCGCCCTCTTTACCCAGCTCGTCAGCCAACGCTTGCGTGCCCACAAACGACACGTTGTAAAAGGTTCCGCCGTAACCGGCTGCGCGGGCTGCGCGAATGTAGGCGGCACACCCTTTGTAGGCTCCGATTTGCACCACTGCATCCGGGCTTGCTGCGTTGATGGTAGCTACCGCCTTGGCGACTTCCACCGAGTTACGCTCGACAGTAGCCACTGCGATGGGCTTGAGATTGATCGCAGCCAAAGCCAGTGTGACCCCATCCAAGCCAGCCTTTCCGTAGGCGTCATTCTGATAAAAAACAGCGATCTTTTTGAGGCCCAGGTTCGTCAAGTGCTTGACGATCAGTGCCGTTTCGTCGTTGTACGACGCACGCAAATGAAAGACGTTGCGATGCAAGGGCGTGCGCAAAGCCATGGCCCCGGTAAAGGGTGCAAAGAAGGGCATCTTTGCTTTGACGGCCAGCGGCAATGCGGCCACGCTGGTGGGTGTGCCGATATAGCCAAACAGGCAAAACACATCGTCTTCAATGAATTGCTGGGTGTTCTGGATGCAGCGATCGGGTTCGTAACCGTCGTCGAGTTTACGAATCTCGACACTGCGGCCACCCACGCCGCCTTCGGCGTTCAGACGGTCAAAAAACATTTTGGCGCCAGCATGGAACTGAATGCCCAGTTGTGCGGCAGGGCCTGTAAATGGGGCCGATTGTCCAAGAATAATCTGGCCGGACTGGGCGTAGGCCTGAGGGACTTCGGACCATGCAGCAGCGCCGGCTGCAAGTGAAAACTGGCGTCTTGTAATCATGAGAACTTATTTTCGGGTCGAGGGTACTGACAGGAGTTTTATCACATCTGCGCGTTCGCGCACCCCACGGGCGATCATTCCCGCCCGACATTCATGTTTGAACCACCGTGCTGTTGGCGTCACTGCGCCGGAACAGGACGCAGCACCCAGGCCCCTTTGCCTACGCATGCGTCCCCTAGAATGCCAGCAAGGGAGACGCCGTGACGCCAGAGCAAAAAGCCAGAGTCAGCATTGATGCACTGCTTGTGCAAACAGGCTGGCACGTCTGCAACGTGGCCGATGCCAAATGCCTCCACTGGTGACCGACGAGGCCTACAGCGGTATTTACAACCGTTGGCTTTATCAACCAATACGTGGCCGTGGCTGCTGGCCTGGTTTTCAAACGATGGGTAAGGTTATGGGTAGAAGGCCGCATCTGCACGGATCAACCTTGCGGGGCAAGGCCCTCTGGCGGAGACTGTGAGATTCGAACTCACGGACGGTTACCCGTCGGCAGTTTTCAAGACTGCTGGTTTAAACCACTCACCCAAGTCTCCGAGGCGTTGTATTCTAACTGGCCTTGAGCGAGCCCTTCCACCCGACGGGTGAAATCTTCGTGTGTGAGTGGCTATGCCCCGGTGCGGCTATATGTCGCGGTCCTCGGCACGGCGGGTGCGGGCACGTTGTACCAGCACCGTGATCAGCAGGGTCGCCGCTGCAGAACTGGTGAGCACCGGCGAGGCGGACAGCAAGTGCGCCAGTCCATCGACGGCATTGACGCTGACTTGCTGCACATAGTCCACCAGTGCAATCACGTCACCAGCTTGCACGTTTTGTGCATCTTCCATGCGCACATTCAGATCGGGCCAGCCGCTGCGAAAGCGGATGCTGGCAAAGATGCCGTTGGCCACGGCAACCAGCGACAGCACGCCCAGCGGCCTGATCAGGTGTTCCAGCAGGCGGCGGCGTTCAGCGGGCGGTGCGATTTCATACACCTGGCCCACCAGTTGCGCAATGGCAGCTTCCGAAACCGGGCCTTTGGCAGACGCCAGTGCGGCTGCGGTGGGTATTTGTGTGGGGTTCATGGGGGTGTCTCCTTACTAGAACGTTTAGCATAGACCCAAGTGTGACCGTGTGCTGTGTCAATTTGATGTTGAAATGCAACTCCATGTAAATAGGCCTGCAGCCTCCGTCGGTTATCGTTTCACCATGCATGCACAACGTTGGACGCAAGCCGTCCCCTTATTGGCCGTTCTGGGCTCCGTTATCGCTTTGGGTATTGGTACCTCGTTTGCCAAGCAACTCTTTCCTCTGGTGGGTTCGTTGGGCACCACGGCTTTGCGGGTTGGTTTTTCCGCTGTACTACTGGTGGTGCTGTGGCGGCCTTGGCGCTGGCCGTTGAACCGCGTCGATGCGCTGTCCCTGCTGCGCTATGGCGTGGCGCTGGGTTTCATGAATTTGCTGTTTTATATGTCGCTGCGGACCATTCCGTTTGGGTTGGCCGTGGCCATTGAATTTTCGGGGCCATTGGCGGTTGCCATGTTCTCGTCGCGCAAGCCGATTGATTTTCTCTGGCTGGCGTTGGCCGTGGTGGGGCTGGGTTTGCTGCTGCCCATTGGTGAAGGGGCAACGGCACTGGACCCCGAGGGCGTGGCCTACGCACTGGCGGCTGCCTTTTGCTGGGGCTCTTACATTGTGTTTGGCAAGCGCGTGTCCCATCTGCACGCAGGCCATTCTGTGGCGCTGGGACTCACGGTGGCAGCCATTGCCGTGGTGCCGCTGGGTGCGTGGCAGGCTGGGGCTGCCTTGCTGCAGCCATCGGTGCTGCTGTACGGTTTGGGTGTGGCTGCCATTTCAAGTGCCATCCCGATATCGCTGGAGATGGTGGCCCTAAAGCGCCTGCCGCAAGAGGCCTTTGGCATCATGACCAGCATGGAGCCTGCGGTGGCCGCGGTGCTGGGTTTGATCATGCTGGATGAACACTTGAGCGCGTTGCAGTGGCTGGCCATTGTGTGCACCATGTTGGCTGCTGCCGGCAGTGCCATGACCGCCGGCCCGTCAGCCACCAAAAGCGTACCAGCCGACGTGGTGATGTAAGCCGGCAGCGAGTGGGTCAGGCCAACAGATCGCACAGCGTGCGTGCCACCACTTTGGTGGCGCGGCGCAGGTCTTGCAAATCCAGGTGCTCATCGGCGCGCTTGGCGTTGGATTCCAGCACCGTGCGGGGCCCTGCGCCATAGATCACGCCGGGAATGCCAGCCTCGCAGAACAGGCGCACGTCGGTGTACAGCGGCGTGCCCAGTGCGGGAATGGGCTGGCCAAATACCTGCTCGCCATGCTTTTGAATGGCTTGCACCAGCGGCTGGTTGCCTGGCAGTGGCTGCAAGGCGCGGGCCAACAAAATGCGTTTGATGTCCACCGTGATGCCGGGCAGGCTGGCGGCGGTGTCTGCAATCAGTTGGCGCAGGCCGGCTTCCACCTCGGTCGGGTTTTCTTCGGGAATCATGCGCCGGTCCAGCTTAAAGGTGACGCGCCCGGGCACCACGTTGGTGTTGGTGCCGCCCTCGATGGTGCCAATGTTCAGGTAGGGGTGGGTAATGCCCTCGACCTTGGATGTGATGCCTTGGTAGAGCGTGTTTTGCGCGTACAGCGCGGTGAGGATGCGGTTGGCCGCTTGTAGCGCATCCACGCCGGTGGACGGAATGGCGGCGTGCGCCATCTTGCCGTGCACCGTCACTTCCATCTGCAGGCAGCCGTTGTGCGCGGTGATGACCTGGTAGCTAAAGCCCGCTGCAATCATCAGGTCGGGGTGGACGATTTTGTGGCTGAGCAACCAGGCCGGGCCTACCTCGCCGCCAAATTCTTCGTCGTAGGTGAACAGCAGTTCCACGCTGCCGTGGGTGGGCTTGGCCACCGCTTCCAGCGCACGCACGGCGAAGGTGTAGGTAGAAAAATCGCACTTGCTCACCGCAGCGGCACGGCCATAAATTTTGCCGTTGGCAATCTCACCTCCGTAGGGGTCATGCGTCCAGCCTTCGCCGGGCGGCACCACGTCGCCATGGGCGTTGAGCAGCACGGTGCGGCCTGGGCCATATTGGCGGCGCACCACCAGATTGGTGATGGATTGCAGCCCGGCGGCGTGCACCTCAGCCTCGGGCACGGCGTGTTTTTCCGGGGCAAAGCCAAAGCCTTGCAGCAGCTCGGCCGTGCGCTCGGCGTGCGGCGCGTTGTTGCCCGGTGGCGTGTCGGTGGGTACGCGGATCAGTTCTTGCAGAAAAGCGACTTGCGCGTCAAAGTGGGCGTCAATCCAGGCGTCGAGTTGGTCGTAGGTGGTCATGGGCAATCAGTCCGATGCAGGGGTAGCGAGTTGGTTCAGCAAGTGGGCAAACGCGTCCACGGCGAGTTGCATGTCGTCGCTGGTGGTGGATTCGAGCGGGTTGTGGCTGATGCCGCTGTTTTGCCCCCGCACAAACAACATGGCCTGGGGCAGGATGGTGTGCAGCTTCATGGCGTCGTGTCCGGCGCCGCTGGGCATGCGGTGCAGCGGCACACTCAGCGCTTGCACCGCAGCCTCCCAGCGGGCCTGCCAGACGGCATTGCTGGGGGCGGCGCTGGCACGCATGGTCTCGGTCAGGTTGAGCTGCACGCCACGGCGTTCGCAAATGGCCTGTGCGGCCTGCACCACGTCGGTGACCAGGCGGTCGCGCTGGGCGTTGCTGGGCGCACGCAGGTCCAACGAGAACTGGCAGTGCCCCGGCACCACATTGACGGAACCATTGGGCACCTGCAACTGCCCCACCGTGCCGACCGAATCTGCATCTTGCGTGGCGCGGTTTTCCACGGCCAGCACCAGTTCGGCCACGGCGCACGCGGCATCGCCGCGGTTGCCCATGGGCGTGGTACCGGCGTGGCTGGCCATGCCAATGACTTCGCCCACGTAACGCGCCGAGGCGTTGATGGAGGTGACAACGCCCAGGGGTATATCCAGCGCGTTGAGCACCGGGCCTTGTTCGATGTGCACTTCTACAAAACCCTGGTAGTCGCGGGCGTTGCGCTTCAGGCTGGGGATGTCGTCCACGCACAGCCCGGCGTGCTGCATGGCGGCGCGCATGGTGGTGCCATCGTCATCCACCTGGTCCAGCCAGGCGGGGTCAAAGTCGCCGGTGAGCGCGCTGGAGCCCAAAAAGGTGGCCTTGTAGCGCTGGCCTTCTTCTTCGGCAAAGGCGACGATCTCCAGATCGAACGGCAGGCGCTTTCCCGTTTGGGAGAGCTGCTGCACACAGGCCAGCGGCACGTAAATGCCCAGCCGGCCGTCGTACTTGCCGCCGTTGCGTACCGTGTCGTAGTGGCTGCCAGTGAGTAATTTTTTAGAAGAAATCGGGCTGTAGCCCTCGTCGGATATACGTAATGCGCTATCACGTTGGTAGCAACCCACTACAGTGCCCACGGCGTCGATGTGCACCGTGTCACAGCCAGCAGCCCGCATGTCGGCGCTGATGCGCTCGGCGCAGGCGCGGTGCGCGTCGGTCAGGTAGGTCACGGTGAGTTGGCCCAGTTCGGCGTAACCGGGGTCGGTGTATTGGGCCAGCGCTTCTTGCCAGTCCCACACGCAGTTGCCTTGTGTGGGCGTGATGTCAAATAAATCGTTCAGGCGAATCTCTGCAATGCGGTGGATGTTGCGCAGGCACTCCTGGCGCTCAAAATCGGGGTGGCCCTGCAGGCGCCGCGCAAACGTGGCGATGATCTCGGCTTTGCTTAGGCCCGTGCCACGCGGTCCGCGCACCGCCAGAATGAAGGGCCAGCCAAAACGGGCGTTGTAGTCGCGGTTGAGCTGCTGAATGGTCTCGAACTCAGCCGGCGTGCAGTGGGTCAACCCCGCCTTGCTTTGCTCATTGGCGGATTCGGCGGTCAGGCTTTGGTCCACCATGGCTTTGCCGGCCAGTTCGGGGTGGGCGCGGATCAGTGCCAGTTGCGGCTCAATACCTGCACCCGCCAGCACCCGCACCATGGCGTGCTTGAGCTGGGCCAGGCTGGTGCAAGGCCGCTCGGCCAATGCACCCCGGGCAATCCACGGCGAGTGTTCATACAGGCCGGCCAGCCATTGCGTGGCTTCTTCCAGCGGTGCGGCGTTGAGTTGGGAGAGGGACAAAGCCATGGCGTCTTATGCGGTGAAGGGGTGGGTGGCTTTCCAGTGCCGGGCAATGTCCACTCGGCGGCAAACCCATACGTCGTTGTGCCGGCCAATGTGATCCAGAAAGCGCTGCAAGGCGGTGATGCGCCCGGGG
>Ga0138256_10006524_pt1 | contig 12332 bp, 12 predicted proteins | sample KNB2016incub_MG_FD_105486 | JGI IMG/M metagenome (GOLD analysis project Ga0138256, IMG submission 105486) | Active sludge microbial communities from wastewater in Klosterneuburg, Austria - KNB2014incub_MG | ecosystem: Engineered > WWTP > Activated sludge > Unclassified | place: Austria... | reverse complement strand
GTAGGAGGCGCATGGGTACGGTGCTACGGCGATTTTCGTCTCGAAGGTCCGCTCTTGGCCGACCTCACGCGCTTGACGATGCTCTGCGGTCAACCCAATGGATGCCCAGGAGCAACGCCAGCGCCTCACCCATCTCGACCCAGCTATCGAGGGCCGTGAGATAGTCAATCTCGGTGGCGCCGACGCCTCCGCGGCAATGATTCATTCCGGGCACCATGAATAGCCGATAGAATTCCTGCGTCGCCTTGCGACCGCCCATGCTCGTCGTCGCGAGGTCATAGTAGTCGGTCGAGATTCCGGGCCAGATCGACTGATCGCTCCAGCCATGATACTGGATGATTTTGGTGCCATGATCGCGGGCGCGCCGCAGATTGGGGTTGTAAGACGCGTAGAACAACTGCGCGAGCGACAGGAAACGCTGCGGATCCCGATCGAAATCGAATTGATCGAGCGTGAAGGCCGGCCCGGGATCTTCCGCAAACGATAGGTAGCGCAGCAGATCGGCCATGAACGGACCGAAGTAGCCGCGTGCACCGTCCTTCGCGACATACGCAGGAACCCAATTCGTCTCGGAACCCGGCATCAGGCCACCGGGAGCCAGGCGCCGTCCGCGCGAATCCCTCGGGCCATCGTAGAGCCTTCGAGCGGCCTCGACTTGCTCAGCGTTCCAGCAATTGCTCGGACCGGCCGCGCCGCAGCTGAGTTCAGCGGGATCGAACCGGCAATCCCGAGGATCGTTGAGAATTCCGTCTTCGAGCCCATCGAGCTGGTCGCAACGTGCCAGTACGGCCGCGTGCAGTCGCTGCACATCGGCCGCCGAGAGTACCGAGCGACCGGGGTCACCCGCGCGTGCGAGAGTGCGCATGGCCCAGATACCGGGGACGCCGCCGCCTGATTCGCTCACGGCCGGCGCGCCAACGATGATCCCGTCGAATTGCTCTGGAAAACGTTGCGCGGCCATCAACGCCTGTCGCCCGCCCGTCGAGCAGCCGTCGAAGTACGCGCGCTTGATAGCGCTGCGGTAGTAACGACTCGTGATCGCGCGCCCAATGACGGTTGTGACGTAGGTCGCCCGAAACGAAAAATCGAACTCTGCTTGCAAATCATTGTAGCCCCACTTGGCGTCAGTCGCCGTGGAGGCATGACCCATGTCACTGACTATGCAGGCATACCCCTGAGCGGCCGGTCCCTCACAGGCGGACAGATGTGCAAGCGAACCACAAAAGCCGCCGCAACCTTTGTGCAACAACTTGCCGTTCCAGCCGCCCACCGGCAGCAGTAGCTCGAACTCGATCCGCGGCGCGATGTAACCGCGGACTCGGCAAGTCTCGTGCTGGTCGCCATCGGCCGCGCGGGTCGCGCGAACGATCTGCGCCGGCGCATCGGGGACGTCGGAAAAATCCTGCTGGGCGAGCTCCGCACACGGTTCGCCTGGTTGCGCACCCGCGCCGCGCGCGGCAACTAGCAGCAGACCAACCAGCAGCTGCAAAAAAATCGTCCGATGGTCAGAAAATCGCATCGTGGCCTCCCGGTGCCGGCATGATCCATGATGCCGACCGCAGAGCCGGATGACAATCGCACTTGCAGCCGGCCGGGCACGCTAACTGCTGGATGCTCACGCAAACGCGCGGCGCCACCAACGCAAGCGCTGTGACCCGAGAATATGCCGCTGGTCAAGGTCACCGACGAAGTGTGCCTCGCCGTCGCGATTGCAAAGCCAGTCCCGTAGGTGCCGAGCGACGACCAGACGATCAACTCCGTCGCGCTCGGACGGACCAGGGGACCAATGCCACCAGGGCGCCACTACAGGACAGAGACCAACTTGGTCTCGACAGTCGGGCGACGAGCCTGCAGCATTCGCTGCATGCTCGACCGTTGGATGCGCCCGCTCATCGAACCGCCACTGCGCGCCACTGCAGGTTTGCTGGCCGGCGGGCCATTGACGGCAAACGCCATAACGATCGTCGGTGCCGTCATCGGAGCGCTCGCAGGTGTCGCGATTGGCTCACAGCGCTACGGACTCGCCCTGCTGCTGATCATTCTCAATCGAATCTTCGATGGACTAGACGGTGCACTTGCAAGACAGCGCGGGCCAACCGATTTTGGCGGCTATCTCGACAGCGTCGGTGATTACGTTTTCTATGCCGCAATACCACTTGGCTTTGCGTTCGCAGCGCCAGACTTCACCGCTCCCGCTGCAACGCTGCTCGCGAGCTTTCTGTTGTCCGGCAGCAGCTTTCTCGCATTCGCTGCACTCGCGTCCAAGCGCGGCCTATCCACCGAAGCGCAGGGGCGCAAGAGCTTTTATTACCTGCACGGACTCGCGGAAGGCACTGAGACGATCGCCATCTTCATCGTCGCCGTGCTGCGCCCCGACTGGTTTCCGCAGATAGCGTATGGTTTCGCCGTACTATGCGCACTAACAGCCGTGCAGCGGCTGCTGCTGGCGCGACACCTCCTCAGATGACGCTGCTCGAGCCGACTCCTTTGGTGAAGGCATGTTTGATCGCGGCTTTTCCCCGGAGTCAATCCACTTCGAGCAGCTCGACTGACCGCCAGCCGCGCGGCAACACCGACCCGCGCTGCGCTCGCGCACCACGATAGGCCTTGAGGTCCTTCCACGCGATCGTCATCTTGCGCTCGCCCGAACGCACGACTAGCGATTTGTCTGGCGCGACCACAGTCATGCCAGTGAGATAGTCGGCACGCGCCGCAAATTTCTTCGCTGGGATATCGAATAGCTTGTTACCTTTGCCGCGCGCCAGCTCCGGCACATCTTTGACCGGAAACACTAACAGCTTGCCGTCTTTCGAACAAACGGCTACTAGCGCCTTCTCGTCGGTGACAGGTGCAGGTGGCAAGACAAGCGCGCCGTCCGGCACCTTGAGCAGCACTTTACCCGCCCTGTTGCGCGTATATGTTTCCTTCAAGCGAACGGTGAAGCCGTAACCAGCGTCCGTCGCTACCAACCACAAGTCCTCGGGTTCGCCCATCATGACGCCGCGCCACCGGGCGCCATCCGGAGGATCGACACGCGACGACAGCGGATCACCCAAGCCACGCGCCGAGGGCAATGTGTGTGCGATCAGGCTGTATGCACGGCCGGTTGAATCGACAAACACCGCGTTTTGCACACTGCGACCGCGCGCCGAATGCTGGTAGGCGTCGCCCGTCTTGTATTGCAGCGCGCGCGGATCGATCTCGTGGCCCTTGGCCGAGCGGACGTAGCCACCGGTCGACACGACCACCGTGGCGGGCTCATTGGCGATCAGCTCGGTTGCGTCGATCGCCTGCGCAGCTTCACGCTCGACAAGTCTGGAGCGACGATCGTCGCCGTGCCTGGCCGCGTCCGCTTCGAGCTCCGACGCGATCAGCTTCTTGAGCCTGGCTTTCGACCGCAGAATTCCCTGGATTTCATCGCGCTCCGCGGCGAGCTTCTTCTGCTCTTCGCGAATCTTCATTTCCTCGAGCTTGGCGAGGTGACGCAGCTTGGTCTCGAGGATCGCCTCGGCCTGCTCTTCCGTGAGCTTGAAACGCCGCACCAAGACGGGCTTCGGCTCGTCTTCGCGGCGGATGATGCGGATCACCTCGTCGAGATTGAGATACGCGATCAACAAGCCATCGAGTATATGCAGCCGCTTGTCGAGCTTGGCGAGGCGGTACTCCAGGCGTCGAGTAACTGTCTGCGTGCGAAACTGCAACCACTCGGTCAGCAGCTCGCGCAGCCCCATCACACGCGGCCGACCATCGAGGCCGATCACATTGATATTGACGCGGTAGTTACGCTCAAGATCCGTGGTCGCAAATAGGTGCGCCATCAGTTGATCGATATCGGTCTTCTTCTTGGGCTCGATGACGAGTCGAGTGGGATTTTCGTGATCCGACTCGTCCCGCAGGTCCTCCACCATCGGCAATTTCTTGTCGCGCATCTGCTGCGCGATCTGCTCAAGTACCTTGTTGCCCGACACCTGATACGGCAACTGGTCGATCACGACGTTACCGTCGTCGACGCTGTAGGTAGCGCGGGCTCTGTAACTACCGTTGCCCGTATTGTAGATAGCGAGGAGGTCCGAGCGCGGCGTGATGATTTCACCACCGGTCGGCAGGTCCGGCCCCTTGACGTACTTCATCAGGGTGCGAGTCTGGGCCTCGGGATCGTCGAGCAGGTGCAGACAGGCCTGCACGATCTCGCGCAGATTGTGCGGTGGTACGTCGGTCGCCATGCCGACGGCGATCCCGGATGTGCCGTTCAATAGCAGATTGGGCAAACGCGCCGGCAGAAACATCGGCTCCTCGAGCGTGCCGTCGAAATTCGGTTGCCAATCGACCGTGCCGTCGGACAGCTCGCCTAACAATACCTCCGCATAGCGCGTCAGCTTCGATTCCGTGTAGCGCATCGCGGCGAAGCTCTTGGGATCGTCTGCCGAGCCCCAGTTACCCTGCCCGTCGACCAGCGGATAGCGATACGAGAACGGTTGTGCCATCAGCACCATCGCCTCGTAACAGGCCGAATCGCCGTGCGGATGGAACTTGCCGAGCACGTCGCCCACCGTGCGCGCCGATTTCTTGTGCTTGGAAACCGCCGACAGACCCAATTCGCTCATCGCATACACGATACGGCGCTGCACCGGTTTCAGACCATCGGACAGTGACGGCAGGGCGCGATCCAAAATCACGTACATCGAATAATCGAGGTACGCCTTCTCGGTAAAGGTACGCAGAGCTTGCTTCTCGACGCCCTCAAAATTCATTTCGTCTTGCATGTCGCTAGCGTGCCTCTGCCGCGCCAGGACTTGCCAGCGTCATAGCTGCACCTGGGCGAGGTTACCCTTCTCTTCCAGCCAGCTGCGCCGATCGGCGGCGCGCTTCTTGGCGAGCAGCATATCCATCAAATTGTCTGTGTCGTCCTTCGCCGCGATGGTTAGTTGCACCAATCGGCGCGTGCGCGGATCCATCGTGGTCTCGCGCAATTGTGACGGATTCATCTCACCTAACCCCTTGAAGCGCGTGACCACCGTCTTGCTGCGCACCTTTTCGTCGTCCAGTCGCTTGAGAATCGCGTTGCGCTCCGACTCATCGAGCGCGTAGAAAACCTCTTTACCGGCATCGATACGAAAAAGTGGTGGCATCGCGACGAACACGTGACCGCTCGTCACCAGTGGCCGAAAGTGCCGCAGGAACAACGCGCATAACAGGGTCGCGATGTGCTGCCCGTCCGAATCGGCGTCGGCCAAGATACAAATCTTGTGGTAACGCAGGTTCGCAATGTTGGCGGCACCAGGGTCGACGCCCAGCGCGACCGAAATATCGTGCACCTCCTGCGAGCTCACGATATCACCTGCGCTAACTTCCCAGGTATTCAGGATCTTGCCACGTAGCGGCATGATCGCCTGATAATCCTTGTCGCGCGCTTGCTTGGCCGACCCACCGGCCGAATCGCCCTCGACCAGAAACAATTCCGACCGGCGCGGCTCATCGCAGGTGCAATCGGCCAACTTGCCGGGCAATGCGGGGCCGGCGGTCACGCGTTTACGCACGACCTTCTGCGCGGTGCGAATTCGATCCTGCGCGTTCTCGATCGCGAATTGCGCGATGCGCTCGCCAGCGTCCGGGTGTTGGTTCAACCACAGCGACAGCGAGTCGTGCACAAAGCCTTCGACCACCGACGCGGCGTCGCGTGACGCAAGCCGCTCTTTCATCTGTCCGGCGAATTGCGGCTCGCGAATCTTGATCGACAACACGTAACAAACCTTGTCGAACACGTCTTCGGCCGTCAGCTTGAGGCCGCGCGGCACGAGATTGCGAAACTCACAAAACTCGCGCACCGCTCCTGCTACGCCGGCACGCAGACCATTGACATGGGTGCCACCTTCAACGGTTGGGAGCAGATTGACGTAGCTCTCGCCGAAGGCACGATCGATATTTGGCGCCCAGGTCAGCGCATAGTCGACCGCGTCGTCCTTGCCATCGCGCTTGCCCAGAATCGGCTCGGCTGGCAGCGACTCTTCTTTACCGAGCTCGTCGCGCAGATACGCGCCGAGATCGCCGGTGAAGAACCATTCCTCTTTCTCTTGCGTCGCTTCGTTGGCAAAAGTGATCTTCAGGCCGGGGCACAGTACCGCCTTGGCCTTGAGGACGTGCTTCAGTTGCGGCACCGAGAACTTCTCGCTGTCGAAGAACTTCTTGTCAGGCCAAAATTGAATCGTTGTGCCGCTGTTGCGCTGACCAACCGTGCCAGTGACTTCCAGCTTCGAAGCGCGGTTGCCATCCTTGAAACTGATGTTGTATTCCTTGCCGCCGCGCTTGATCCAGCATTCGAGGTGCGTCGACAGCGCATTGACGACGGACACACCGACGCCGTGCAAGCCGCCCGAGAACTGGTACGTCTTGTCCGAGAACTTACCGCCCGCGTGCAACTTCGTCAGGATCAACTCGACACCCGTGAGTTTTTCCTTCGGATGGATATCCACTGGCATGCCGCGGCCGTCGTCGGCCACCGTCAGCGAGCCGTCCTTGTGCAGCGTAACGTCAATCTGTTTGCAGTGACCCGCGAGCGCCTCATCGACCGAGTTATCGATGACCTCGTGCGCCAGATGATTGGGGCGCGTGGTGTCGGTATACATCCCTGGGCGGCGACGCACGGGGTCGAGACCCGACAGTACTTCAATGTCAGATGCGGTATAGGACTGGTTCATCCGCCCTCGAGAATAACTACAAGCGATGGACCGCGGGTCTGTCAGAACGCGCGGGCGAGGCGGAGTGTAGCAATCGCGGCGCGGGTTGGCACGCCAGACGCGTTCCGGTATCGGCTACCGCCGCGCTGGCGGTCAAAAGAACCGGCGCGCCAAATCCCTCAAGGGCGGCAACTGCCATGCGCCAAGTCCGAGTGCCAGCGCAGCAACCGTCCATGACAACGAGTTCGGCGCGTGGACGCTCGGTGCAACAGCCAGTACTGCGCCGATTCCGGCCACCGCACAGCCAGTCAAGTTGAGAGCCGCGAGCCAGATTGCGAATCGATCGCTCGCCGATCGCATCTCGGTGTCCGCGACGCGCACCATGCGCTCATCGTCCGCGTGTATGCGCCGCCAAACCGCCGCGTCGAACGCCTGCTCAACCTGCGGCGCTCGGATCATGCGCGTTAGCGACGCATCGAGTGCTGCATGTTCTGCCCGCCAACGCGCCTCGTCAGCCGCGCTATCGCTACCTGTTGGCTCATCCATGCGATCAATTGATTCCATGACTCTCTCCGCCTAACCCGCTCGTGCGGCCAGTTGTTTGCGCGCCCGAAACAGCAACGACTTGACCGTTCCAGCAGGCATACCCAGCATCTGACCGACTTCCTCACAACTTCGATCTTCGAGATAGAACAACACCACCACCGTGCGCGCGGGCTCCGCCAGCTCGTCCAGCAAGGTTGCCGCATCGAGTTCCACTTGTGCCTCTCGAGCGAGGTCGCGTTCGTCCTTCCACACGATCGATTCGGCCGCCTCATCGTCGATCGACACCGTTCGGCCGCGGCCGCGCAACTCTGACAGACAGGTATTGCGGACGATCGTGTACAGCCAGGTCGAGAGCGACGCCCGACCATCGAAAGTCGGCAGCGCTCGCCAGGTCTTCATGAACGCCAACTGCGCCATGTCCTCGGCAAGTGCCGGTTCGCGCACGATCGACATGCTGAGATTCACGACCTTCTGCCGATACCGCTGCATCAGGCCCTCGAGCACCCTGCCGTAGTCGCGCTGTTGCCACGCGGCAACGAGATCGGCGTCGCGCTGCCGTGAGGCGGCGACCGCGGCTGCGGGCGCTGCCATGCGTCGGGGTGCAGCGCCACCCCGCGGCACGGAAGCATCAACTTGTGCAGCGCACGCCTGTTCCACGCCCTTGATACTCTTCAGACTGGAATCCGGTTGCAACCCAATACGCTCCTGGCGCGTATCAAGAGCGCCATTGTGGCACTACGGAGCTCGGACAATGAATGAAGACGTTATTGCAGTGATGATCCCCATCGTTGCCATCATATTCGGCGTTTCGGCGGGGATGCTCGGCACCTGGCTCGGCTATCGCCGCAAGCAGCAGGCTCTCGAGCAAGTACATAAGGAGCGCATGGCCGCGCTGGAGCGGGGGCTGCCGATGCCTGAGATTCCTGCCGGGTTGCTCGGCCGGGAGGAAGGCCCCACCGCCGCCGGTGCGATGCGCAACGGCATCATGCTCACGCTGATTGGCGTCGTGCTGTACTTTGCACTCGCAAGGGTTGCTGGCGAAAACGTCGCATTGTTCGGCCTGATCCCCGCCGCGATCGGCGTCGCCAATCTGCTGTACGCCTGGATGCTGTCACGACGGGAGAAACGCGTTCCACCAGCCTGACTACGTACCGTCGCCCGCCGCGACACGGGCAACGCTGGTAGTTGCGCTGCCATCGGCCCGCGATCTTCGTCTCATGCGCCCGCTTTCTGGTGGGCGTTCAACCCAAACAGCGACATATCAATCCAGATCGACTAACAATGCTTCCCGCGTCGCATCCGCCAACGGCTCGACACTGTGCCGATACGCCCCATGATCGATACCGGCCGCCAACGCCGCACCATTGCGCAAACTCGCGACCATCTCGTCAGACAACTCAAAGCGAAGAAAATGAACGGCTGACGTCTTGGTCTCGTTCTCACGATCGAGATCTTCATCAGCGATCGCGTATACCGGCTCATGTGCCTGCACGCGCACCCAGCAACGATCCTCAATGCCCTTCAGGCGCTCCAACTGCCTTTGTCGCTCTGCCGGGTCGGGGAACTCGAGCAGAAACGTAACTTTCCAATTGCGGCCGTCCGGGATCAGCGGGTTGTACGACAACAATTCTTCGATGATCCCCTCGCGCTCAAAAATTCGCTCGACGCGAAGCATTTCCTGCACCTGGTATTGAATCGTAAGCCGGTCTTCGAATAGCCATGTGCAGTTAGGACCCACCGCCAACTGTCGATTGCGCTTGTGGGCCATCACACGTGATCTGAATTGCGGCCGCTCGCGCGCATACTTCTCGAGTGACAAGAGATCTTCAACTCCCAGTTTGTTCATAGTCCGTACGCCTTTCGCATGAGACTGAGCGGATGTTCAGGTCCTGGCGGCAAGCCGCCGTCCGACAATTCCATGCCGCTCTCGATCTGGTGGCCAGCCATCGGGCAATCGCTTGAATAGTGGTCAGGCTTGGCTTGTTGCACCTTGGTCATCACCGGCCGGCCAATCTTTACCGACGCCGCGCGGTACTCCTTCTTCACGGCGTAAGTGCCGTTGTGGCCCGAGCACCTTTCAATGACATCGATCGTGGTGCCCGGGACAAGCTTCATGAAATCGCGGGTCTTGAGCCCGATATTCTGTACGCGCAGATGGCACGGCACGTGGTAGCTCACCTTGCCGAGGCTTTGCTTGAAGTCAGTGCGCAATTCGCCGGCCTTGTGCCTGAGCATCAAATACTCGAACGGATCGAAGATGCGTGCCCTGATCGCCTGGACATCCGCATCATCAGGGAACAGCAGCGGTAGTTCCTGCTTGAACATCAGCACGCAGGACGGAATCGGCGCCACGATATCGTAGCCATCGTCCACCAGTGACTTCAAAATCGGGATGTTGAAATTCTTGTACTGCTCGACCGTCTCGAGATCACCCAACTCGAGCTTCGGCATGCCGCAGCATTTCTCCTTGCCAACGACTTTCACGGGTATACCGTTGTGCTCGAACACCACCGCCAGGTCTTCCGGCAACTGCGGCTCGTTGCGATGGCCATAACAAGTGACGAACAGGGCCACCTTGCCACGCGTCTCGTCGGTCGGGCGAACGGCCATTGCGCGGCCCGACGCGCGCTTGGCGCGATTGGTTCCGGTATCGGAGTAGTAGTTAGGAATGGGCGCCGTTACGTCGACGCCCAGCGTTACGTCGAGCAGCTTGCGACCGATACTCGAATGATTGACGGCGTTGACGATCTCGGCGACCACGGGAATACCGGCGATGTTGCCGACGCCGCGCGTGTTAGACAATAACTTGTCGCGAAAACGGTGCCCGCCCTGCTTCTCTTTGACCGCCTTCGCACGGAGCATCAAATGCGGGAAGTCGACGTTCCACGGATGTGGCGGCACGTACGGGCACTTGGTCATGAAGCACATGTCGCAGAGATAACAATGATCGACCACATCCCAGTACGCGGACTTCGCGACCCCGTCCACCTCGCCGGTGGATGACGCGTCTACCAGGTCGAACAGGGTCGGGAACGAGTTGCACAGGCTAAAACAGCGTCGGCAGCCATGACAGATGTCGAATACTCGCTCGAGTTCTTTGTCGAGCGCAGCTTCGTCATAAAACTCGGGGTTCTTCCAGTCGAGCGGATGCCTGGTTGGCGCCTCGAGACTGCCTTCTCGCCCGCCCATCGTCGGGCTACTCATCGCGCAACTCCCTAACTAGAGTGGATAGCCCTGGCCGGCACGGCGTGCCGGCCAGGCATCACGCCAAGGTACGCGCAAAGCGCGGCCTCTCGGCAGACCACGCCTTATAGCGTGTCGAGCGCCTTCTGGAAGCGATTGGCGTGCGAGCGCTCGGCCTTCGCCAGCGTCTCGAACCAATCGGCGATCTCGGAGAAGCCCTCTTCGCGGGCCGCCTTCGACATGCCCGGGTACATATCGGTGTACTCGTGCGTCTCACCCGCGATGGCGGCCTTCAGATTGTCTTTCGTCGGGCCGATCGGCAGACCGGTCGCCGGATCGCCGACGGCTTCGAGGTACTCCAGGTGGCCATGGGCATGGCCGGTTTCGCCTTCCGCCGTCGACCGGAAAACGGCCGACACATCGTTGAAGCCTTCGACGTCCGCTTTCGCTGCGAAATAGAGATAGCGACGATTCGCCTGCGATTCGCCAGCGAAGGCGTCCTTCAGGTTTTTTTCCGTTTTGCTGCCTTTTAGGTTCATTTGGGGTCTCCGATGAGGTGAAGCAGTGCGTTATTGCGAACGACTCTCAATTAGACTCGTTCTAAATCATTCAGGCAATGTAGCCCCGAAGAAGCGTTGAGTCAAACCGCGTTGACCCCCATGGTGCCAGCCGATTACCGTGCGCGAGTGAAACGCAAATCAACGCCAGTCGAATTTGAAAAATCCCTCGCGGAGCTCGAAACGCTGGTCGAGAAGCTCGAGCGGGGCGACATACCGCTCGAGGATGCGCTCAAGACTTTCGAACGTGGCATTGCACTGACGCGCGAATGCCAGAGCGCCATCAAGTCGGCTCAGCAGCGCGTCGAGATACTCGTCAATCGCAACGGTGAACAGCAGTTAGCGCCGTTCGAGTCGTCGGACGGAGCCGATAGCATTGATCCGGATATCGATCCAGACGAGGACGAATGACACGTCCACAACCGATTGCCCCGACCGACGTATACAACAGCATCGGAACCAAATATCGCGAGCGCATCGAACGCGTGCTGGCGGAGTGCCTCGCGCTCGAGGGTGGTAGCACCGAACGCCTCATCGAAGCGATGCGCTACAGCACGCTCGCTGGCGGCAAGCGCGTGCGACCCCTGCTCGTCTACGTGACCGGTGCGGCGCTCGGTGCGACACTCGAACGCCTCGATGCACCGGCGGCGGCAGTTGAACTGATCCATGTTTACAGCCTGGTTCACGACGACCTGCCAGCGATGGACAATGACGACTTGCGTCGCGGTCGTCCCACCTGTCATCGTGCCTTCGATGAAGCCACCGCCGTGCTGGTCGGCGACGCCTTGCAAGCGCTCGCATTCGAGGTGTTAGTCTGCGATTCACCGGCAGCAGCGCCACCCGTCGAACGTTTGAAAATGTTGCAGATACTGGCGCGCGCCATCGGTACTCGCGGCATGGCGGGCGGCCAGGCGATCGATCTGGCGGCGGTCGGCAAGAGCCTGACGGGTGCCGAACTGGAAAGCATGCACCGACTCAAGACCGGGGCCCTGATCCATGCCAGTGTGATGCTCGGAGTGGTTAGTGCCAGTGTCGCATCACCGAGCAACTTCCGGGCGCTGAGCGACTTCGGCTGGCATCTCGGACTCGCCTTTCAGATCCAGGACGACATACTCGATGTCGAGAGTACTACGACGGCTCTCGGCAAAAAGACCGGCGCCGACGCAAGCCTCGCCAAGCCCACTTATCCGTCTGTTTTTGGGTTGAGCGAAGCGCGGCGGCTGGCTCTCGAGGCAAGCGACCGGGCGATTGGAGCGCTCGCCCCGATAGGGGCGCGCGCGGATCCGCTGCGCGAGCTGGCTCGCTTTGTCGTGACGCGTTCCAGCTGACGGTCGGGTGTAAACTGCCACCAATGGCCGACAAGCCCAAAGAG